>ENA-OQAA01001154-OQAA01001154.1-human-gut-metagenome-genome-assembly--contig:-NODE-1154-length-14497-cov-1.603340_pt1 | contig 14497 bp, 20 predicted proteins | sample MGYA00242489_ERZ504515 | MGnify/ENA primary metagenome ERZ504515 (study PRJEB26092, sample SAMD00036237) | human gut metagenome | host: Homo sapiens | study: EMG produced TPA metagenomics assembly of...
TAAAAATCCGTGTTTCCCTCCTGCCTTACGACGTATACTATTTTTAACAAGTCGGATGTCCGAATGATGCGTCGGGAAATACCATACTTTTCGCAAAAAAGCCGGATGGCATGTCTTGGAGAATTTGCTTCGATATAGATGGTATCAAAATGTGCCGGAATGCCAAAGTCACGTTCGATGGCATATAACTTTTCCTCATTTAATTCTACGCCAAAGGTAATTTTATATTGTTGCATGATGACCTCCTAAGTGCATGATTTTATATAGAGGGATTCAGAGTATTCTCGTACAATCGCTTCTGCTTGAAAAATGGCAGTAATTCAATATTCATAAATTGATCAGCTCCTTAAAGTTATTATGAAAGCTGGTATGTATAAGTCTCTTCTCCAGTTTTTACAAAACCGATAGACAGAAACATTTTCTGACTCTGAGTGTTAAAAGGATAGATCTCTGCGGTAATCTGATCCATTCTTTTTTCTTTTGCAAGTTCAATCATTTTTAGGATACAGCGTCTTCCAATCCGCTTATTTTGAAAGTCTTTGCATACAACAATGCATACTTCCTGATCATTGCGGAGAGTGACATCGCCGACAAGAGTTCCCTGATACTGGATATAGAAGCAGTCTCCGTGGGTACTGAGAAATGAATACATTTTTTGCAGCCGTTCAAGGGAATAGGTACAATCAATGTTGTCAACCTGCCTGCATACATCCAGATCTTGATACCATGGAAGCGCAGTATCATAGTTTGGATAGTAAGGAATTAAAGTGATTTCGGAATCAATTATAAGAGGTTTCATAGTTACCTTCCTTTCTCGGTTATCTAATGTGTCGTAAAACTGCTTGCTTTAGCGATAGGGAGTGTCGATCAGATAGAAAAAAATAGTATGAACCATTTATATTTATCTGTTTATTGCTTTCAGTGTAAGAAACGGATACTGCATGACGCTCCAGCCACCGCGGATAGAGACTTGGAGTTCATAATCGGCATAAAAGTGGGGAGAATTTCAGAATGTCTGCCAGTTTGCACTTTGCCCGGTGATGCGGGGATGCTTGGGAATTTCAGAAATATAATGTTTGTAGTAGCTGGAAGCCTGCTAGCGTCGATCAATATTTCGGCAGACATAAAAGCCGTAACTGATTCAGAAGTGTCAGAACTGTCTTGAACCAGACAATCCCTCCGAAGAGTGCAAGGATCGTTACTCCGATGTTGATTGCACGAGATGCATTCATCATCGGGCGGATTAGTTCGATCAATGCCCAGATCGGAGCCAGAGAGAGGGTAAACAGAAGAAGGAATCCGGTGATCCCATATTTCTGTGTGATCTTTGGAAATTCAAATCGGATCTTGCAGTTTGTACAGGAGTCTGGAAGACCGAATTTTAAATCAATTTTTTTGCCGCAGTTGGCACAGTAAAGCTCTTTTTTTGTAAACATATTTTCATTCCTCCATTGTGTCCAGTCACGGACAAAATTATATAGAAATATCATACCATTCCATACAGGAACGTCACGAATTTTATAATAAATTTAGAAATGGCTAGTGAAAGGATCGCTACATTGACAATTGGAGATAAAAAATTTGAAGAAGAAAAGCGAATGTAAAGAAAGCCGTGAGAAGAGCTCATAGTATGAGGGACTGCTCACGGCTTTTGTATGAATGTTAAAGGTGATTTTTGTCAGTATTTTTCTTGTTCTTACGATGTTTTTTGATTGCTCTGTTTCTGAGAGGAATACCGATACCTAAAAGCAATCCAATTGCCAGAATAGTCAGATCCATAAACACACCTCACTTTTAAAATTCTTTTTTGTTCAGGATAGATTGGCTGACAAGGCATGAGACAGCCAAAGCAGTGATTGCAAGAAACAAAAAGAATAAAATATAAACACGCGGATCGATTTGTGAAAGTCTTTTTACAAGTGGATAGAAATCTATTTTCATATATTCAGCTATTTTGTAAGAAGGATTCCTGCCACAAATAGAAATCCCATCATACCTAAGATAGCGATTCTTCCTTTTTCACCGCCAAATTTTAAAACGAAAGGAAGCATGATTGACAGAAGCAAAAGGATGACAGGAAGCAGAGTACATGCGGTCAGAAACATTTCCTGGAGATTGCCTTTGTCTGTAATGAGGATGGAAAAAAAGCTGATGAGTGTTCCTAAAAATAAAGAAGCGATTCCGCAAAGGACTCCAAAAGTATATTTTTCTAACACATACTCTTTGCGTGTGATCGGCAGAGAGAACAGAAACGCATTTCCGTTGTCAAATTCATCGTAGCTGATAGAACTCAATGAAAATAGTGAGCCGACAAAACCTAAGAAGCCGATTGCAAACGAAGTCCCCGGCGATAATGTGATCATTGCCAGAGCAATGGAGACGATAGCCAAAAAGAAATTTTTCTGTCCTTTCATTAATTTAAAATCTTTGATTAATAATCCTTTCATTATGCAGCACCTCTGATCATCATTGTGATTACTTCGTCTATAGTTCCTTTTTCAATTGCGATTTGCGGATAGTTTTCGGCGTAATACTGCTTTTGATTGGTCAGGCAGCTATATCCGTAACTTTCCTTTTTGGAGCGCAGCAGATATTGTTTATCCAGTCCGGCATATGCTTCGTCATCAACTTTAAGCAGTGCATAATCGCTTAACAATACATCGGTGTCCTCATGCAGGATGATCGTCCCCTGATGTATCATATAGAGATCATCGCAGATTGACTCCAGATCGCTGGAAATATGAGAGCTGATTAAAATGGAGTTTCCTTCCTCTTTTGTCATAAAATCTCTTAAGAGTTCCAGTAATTCATCTCTGGCTATCACATCCAGTCCTGCCGTTGGCTCATCGAGAATTAACAGTTTTGCATGGTGTGAGATCGCGGTTAAAACTTTTACTTTTGCTTTCATGCCTGTTGAAAAAATCCTTGATCTTTTTGTCGCATGGAAGTTGAAATTTTTCTACTTGTTCCAGGAAGAATGATTTGTCAAAATTTTTATATAGGTTTTCCATGATAGGGAGGATGTCGTTGATGGTCAAATATCCGCTGAAACCAGAATCAGAAAGGACTACTCCCAAATCTTGCTTATCTTTTGCTGTAAACTGAGCAAGTGGTTTTCCGAGGATTGTGATATCACCATGTTCATAAGAAATCAGCCCTAAAATGGCTTTAAAGGTAGTGCTTTTCCGGCACCATTTTGACCGATCAGCCCAGTGACGTGACCTCGCTTTATTTCCAGAGAGCAGTCTAGTGAAAAGTTTTCATAGCTTTTTTTTAAGTGTTCAATTTTTAACATAGTTATCCCTCCAAAATCAGTTCAAATAAGCTTTTGATATCTTCATCGCGGATGCCGTAACGCCTGCCTTTTTGAATGGCCTGCTCTAAGTCAGCCTCTAATTCTTTTTTTTGTTCTTCCAGTAAAAGTTCCGGATTTGTTGCGGCAACGTATGTTCCTTTTCCGTGGACGGTCACTGTAAATCCTTCGCTTTCTAAGTTGTCGTATGCTTTTTTTACAGTCAAAGCACTTATTTTCAATTCTTTTGCAAGTGAACGGACAGATGGAAGATTATCATTTTCTTTTAGTTTTTCATTTCGAATCAATGTTTTCACTTGTTCTACAATTTGCTCATAGATAGGTGTCATTGAAGAATGATTTATAATAATTCTCATTTTGTACCCCTTTCTTTACAAACAGTATATAACAGGTACAAACTGTTGTCAAGTGTTATATACTGTTTGTAAAGAAGAAGTTAAATTTTAAGGTTGCAGAAAAGATAAAAGATGCAGAAATAGTGGGGGAATGCTATACTAAAAAGAAAGGTCAGGGGGATGGTCGTATGCAGTATATGGAACTGGCACAGGATATAATAAAAGTAAGTAAAAAGAGTAGTGATCGGAAGGATGAGTGTATCTGGAAGGCGCTTGCTGCGATTCTTGCAGGGGGACATATTCTGATTGAAGATATTCCGGGAGTAGGAAAGACGACATTGGCACTTGCGCTTGCAAAAGTATGGGACTGGACTGGAAGCGGGTACAGTTTACACCAGATATCCTTCCATCAGATCTTGTCGGATTTTCAATGTACCAGAAGGAGAGGGACCAGTTTGTTTATCAGGCGGGAGCGGTGATGTGTAACCTATTTCTTGCAGATGAACTGAATCGAACATCGCCGAAGACACAGTCGGCGCTTCTTGAAGTGATGGAGGAAGGGACAGTCACAGTAGATCAGGTCACACGGGAAGTTCCGAAGCCATTTTTTGTCATTGCGACGGAGAATCCGATGGGTTCTACCGGCATACAGATGTTGCCGGAGTCACAGTTGGATCGCTTTATGATCTGTATGACGATGGGATATCCGGATATTCGCCATGAGATTGAAATTGTAAAAGGAAATCAGAAACGGCAATCGGAACGGTTGGTATATTCCGTGATCTCTGCATCAATGCTTCAGCGGATGCAGGAATATGTGGAGGAAATTTACGTCCATGACCGTGTCTATCAGTATATCGGAAGTCTGATACAGATGACGAGGGAACATCCTATGATTGCATATGGTGTCAGCCCCAGAGGAACGATCGCTCTTGCGAAGATGGCGAAAGCGACCGCATTTTTACATGGGCGGGAATACTGTACTCCGAAAGATGTGCAAGATGTGTTTTTGGCGGTGACGGCGCATAGGATCTCTCTGAATGCAAAAGCGAGAGCGCAGAGAGTGGACAAGGAAGAGGTGCTCTGGGAAATTCTCCGTCAGGTTTCGGCTCCGCTGCCGAATCGAGGATAAAAGACCAAAGGCAGTACGTGGAAAGGAGATACAGCAGATGAGAGGGAAAATAGTCTATGCGGGAATACTGGCAGTGACGGTATATTTGAATATGCTGTACCATTGGGAGCTTGGGAATTTTGTCCTGGCATTTGAAGGAATGTTTCTGCTTCTTTTGCTTTGCAATGCAGGAATCTCGTGGATTGGTTTGTCGGCAGAGTGGAAGCATACGAAGCTGTTTGTGGAGGAGGGGGAAGCACTGCAAAGTCAGATATTTGTCAGAAATCGTCTGTGTATTCCAGTATGTAAGCTGCGGATAGATCTGAGTTATCAGTATGCGGGAGAGGAAAAGAAGAGGAAAGAAAGACTGTGGATTGCAGTGCGTGCAAAAGAAAAGAAACAGATTGCTGTCAAACATTTGCAGAAATATTCGGGCAAAGTATGTGCAGAGTTAGTAGACTGCCGTGTATATGATGTGTTGGGAATCTGGTCATTTCGGAAACGAATGAAAAAGAAAGCAGAAATATTGATTTTCCAAAGACATATCCGATTGTGACGGAGGTAACTGTTCAAACAAGTAATTTTTCTCTGGAAGGTGAGCGATTTTCAGAAGAGGTGAGCGGCGATGATCCGTCGGAACTTTTTGCATTGCGGGACTATCAGCCGGGTGACCGGATGGCACGCATCCATTGGAAACTTAGCGCAAGGAAGGGAGAATGGTATGTGAAAGAATTTAGCAGACCTGTTGGAACAGCGGTACTGCTTTTATTGGAGCCTGTGTGGAAAGAAGGGGGACAAAGCGCCGCAGAGATCAGCAGGTATCTGCAGACAGCGGTATCACTTGTAAGAAGTCTTTTGGATGCAGGATGTAGCCATGTAGTGAGCTGGATCATGGAAAATGGGGAACTAGAGCGGGCGAGGATTTTTACAGAAGAAGATGTTTATTTGTTTACAATCCGATTTCTTGAAACATGGGGAGCAGGAAGAGCATCACAAGAGAGCCTTACAGAAAGTTATCGGAGCATTTATCCACAGGAGCGGTATCATACGATACTTTCTTGGCGAGGAGAAGGCGGTTTTTTCAAAAATGAGGAACAGATTTTTGCAGGTCATCTGATAGAAAGTCAGGAGTGGCTAAGACAGTGTGTGTTGGAAGTATGAGGGAGGGGTGCAAGATGGAAACAGCGTGGAGTGTGTTCTATGGAGCAGTAGGGACGCTTGGCGTGTTGCATGGAATCGCAGATGCGTTTCAGATTCCATATGATCAAAAAATGATTTTCATCTGGATTGTACTCTCCTCTGTGATCTGGGGCATTGCGTTTGGCTGGAAACGGCACAGAAAATATCTGTTTCCAACGGCAGTGGGACTGTTTGTATGGATCGGACTGTGGAGATGGAAGGAAATCTGTGAGGGGATTTGTCGCAGTATGGAGCGAATGACGGAGGCGGTCAATGCGTATTATCAGTTCTCATGGGACGCTGTGAAGTATGTGAAGACAGGGGGAATTTCTACCGAGCAGACAGCAATCCTTGCGGCGGGGGTCCTTGTGAGTAGTCTTCTTGTTGGAGGATTTTTACAAAAGAAGGGCAGAATACTTTTGGCAGTGTTGTTTGCATTTGGTTTTCTTGCGCCATTCCTGGTTGGGAGAGTTCCAGAAAATCGTACGGTGTGGGAGTTGCTGATAGGAATCATGGGACTTCTGGCAATGCAGACTGCGCTGCCGGGAAAACAAAGGAAGATAAAATTTTTCGGAACGGCAAATGGAATGCTGATCGGAATCGCAGCGCTTGCATTTGTAGGAAGTGCGTGCATTCTGGAACCGTTGTTACAAACAATTTTTCCGCCGGACAGTCCAAAACAAAAACTCGTATTGGAAGAACTGTGGCAGGATATCGGAAGAAGTATCAGAGAGAATGGAAGGACAGATATTGCAGCAGGAGGTATTGGAAATGGAGACTTATCTGGCGGCGGATCGGCTGGAACCGGGAAAAGAGCCCCAGCTGAAAGTGACAGTCGGGGAAAAACCACAGACGGATCTGTATTTGTATGGATATATTGGAGCAGATTACAATAGAAAACAGTGGGAAAGACTGGAGAGTAGTGCGAGAGATCGGCTTGGAAGGCGAGAGGCACTGGAAGAGAGAAAAGGGGATGTCTATCGCTGGCTGAAGAAAAAGAAGGATGAAAAAAAACTATCTGTGGAGTATGAGGATACAGAGAAGGCATATGAATATCTTCCATATGGAAGCAAGATCAGAAATGAGCAGGAAGTATGGGGAGATACCTATGTGAAAGGAACCGGGAAAACGACGTATACGACTTCTTTTTGCGAACTATCAGAGGCTGACTGGCAGGAACGCACCGGAAAAAAGTGTGAGGAGATTCTTAGAAAAACGTCAGAGTATGATTTGTTTGTCAGCAAACAGTATCTTAAGATCGATGCAGAACAAAAGAAAAAACTGCAGCAGATCCCACTGGAGGGTGAAACTCTCTTTGAAATTTCAGCATCGATGGAGCAATGGCTGGGTGCGCATACAAGTTATAGTCTGTCACCGGGAAAGGTTCCGTGGGGAAAAGAATATGTAGAATATTTTCTGTTTGAGAACAAAAAAGGATATTGTGTGCATTATGCGACGGCGGCAACATTGCTCTTCCGCAGTCATGATATTCCGGCGCGATTTGTTTCCGGATACCTGATTGGTAAGGAGCAGTGGAAAACTTCCGATGATGGAAATTATCAGGTGACTGTAACCGGGGCAGATGCCCATGCATGGACAGAAATTTACACGGGTGACGGAATCTGGATCCCAGTGGAACTGACACCAACTTACGGAAGAGACGATACATCAAAAGCGCACGGGACAGATTTGGCAAATGTTTCCCCGGAAGTATCTGGTGAGGATTCGCAGAGAGTCAGTTCTGACAGCCAGATGGCAGAATCCAATATTCCAAAAGAACATGAGACCGGGACAAAAGAAGCGAATGATAAAAATGTGGAAAATCAGCAGCAAGGTACAGAAAAAAATGCTGCAACAAATGCGGATGTAGAAAAAGAAGACAATGGAACGAAGAGTAATTTGTTGATAAAACGAATAAAACAGCTTCTGTTGTTTATACTGATGAGTATCATAAGTTTTGGCGCATGGCGCTTTTACAAGGTGCAGCAGCGCCAGGGGATATTTGTAAAGAGCAGAAATGAGAAAGCACAGAAGATCTTTTCCAGTCTCTATGAAGTGCTCCGGTTTGCCGGGATGGCAGAGAATGACTGCCTCGGGGATGAATTCGGACAGGAGGCGAAAAAAGTCTGTGATAAAATGGAAGTGCAGATAAAAGAGGCACAGCAGACAGCGCTTAAAGCGTGGTATAGCGGGGATACCATTTCTGCTAAAGAAGAAAGAGAACTCTGCAGAACATATCGGAACGTGTGCAGACTGATTTCGGAAAAATTGACTTTCCGGGAAAAGATTTTGTTTTATTTTACAAAATGTTTTTTTGTAAAAGATACTTTTTGTAAAAACAAAATGAAAACTGAAAAAAATCTAAGTAAGAAGCAGTTGAAATCTTGAAAGACATCATGTATAATGTACCTAGAACAAAAGAGAAATACCTGGGATGTTCGACAATTCTGTTATTTTGAACCTACAATACTTTAAACGGGATTCTTATATCTCTGTAATATGTCAGGCCACCGATTGAAGCAGTGGAAGACAGAAAAGCAGATGCGGTTGCCCACCTAGCGGAATGCTAGGATCAAAAGACAGAAAACGGCACCTCCGGGGAAAGCTTACAAAAGAGAAAGGCAGTCGTGAAAGCGGCTGCCATTTTTGTATGAGAAAGAGTGAAAACAAAGATGAAATGGATAGAAAAATATAAATATCATATGTTGGCACTTCTGTTGGGGTTATCTGTTTTTGCCTGTCTGATGAAAAGTATTTCTAACAATCAGCAGAAAGAGGTGAAAAAGGACGGAAATTCAAACGTGACAGAGGGAGAAAAGAAAAGTAAGGGAAAAGGAACCGAAAAAGAAGTGGAAGATTCCGTTGTCCGTGTGGTATTAAAGACAGATGGATTTGCAAATGTGGCACATCCCGAAGCGGGATTTCAGGCAGCGGGCGGTCTGAAAGTCCAAAGTGGAGATGAAGTGCGCGAGAGCGCTCCAGGAGAAGTGGTCACAATCTGTCCGGATGATGCAATGTTTGCAAAGGGAACGATACATATTGAGCCGAAAGAAGAAGGAGATTTGATCGCGGTTGTCACATTGAACCGAGGATGCGGTGTTCCAAATTATCGTGGGAAAATCGAATTGTTTCAGACAGCGGAAGGGGTTGTGATCGTCAATGAACTCTCAATGGAACAGTACTTATATGGGGTTGTGCCGTCAGAAATGCCTGCATCCTATGAGCCGGAAGCGTTGAAAGTGCAGGCGGTCTGTGCGCGCAGCTACGCATATAAGCAGACGCAGGGGTTTGGATATCCGGAATATCAGGCACATATTGATGACAGCACTGCCTTCCAGGTATATGGCAATTCTGGAGAGCAGGCGAGCACAAACCGAGCGGTGGATGAGACAAGAGGACAAAAATTATGGTATCAAGATCAGGTGATCACGCTTATTATTTTCTTACATCCTGCGGCAAGACGACAACGGCGGAGGCGTGGGGAAATGCTTCGCCAGAGAAAAGGTATCTACAGAGTGCAGAGATCAAAGATGCAGAGCGCGATTACGAAGCAGACCTTCCATGGTATCGATGGCGGGCGGTCATTCCGACAAATGTACTGACAAATATGATCAATCTAAATACACAGACCAATATCGGAAATGTAACTTCGATGGAAGTGACAAAATACGGTCCCGGTGGTGTGGCACAGCAGATTGTGGTGACTGGGGAGTTGGGAAGTGTGACTGTTGATACGGAAAATAAGATACGGACGGCGCTTGGCGGAAATGGGTATACGATTGAGAAGCAGGATGGGACAGTGATAGATAGTATGGCACTGCTTCCGAGTGCATTTTTTACTGTGGAGTATCAGGACGGCAATTATGTACTGGACGGCGGTGGGTTCGGACATGGCATCGGAATGAGCCAGAATGGTGCAAACGAGATGGCGAAAAAAGGAAAGAATTATCTCGAGATTCTGACAACATTTTATCACGATGTAGAAGTAACGGTGAAATTTACGAAAAGCAAACCGGCCGGTATTCAGGATACCATATCACAGTGCCATATAAAAATGCAGACTGTATGCAGACTGTATAAAAAACAGATTGCATTTTGAGAGAAAAGCATGGTAAGATTGTGTGTTAGAAAAAATAAGGAGAAGTCCGATGAAAGAAACGATAATGAAAAAATACCGGTTATTGAACCGGATTATGAATAGGATTTCAGAGAATCATACAGGTGCATATGCTGCACAGTCAGCCTTTTTTATAGTGCTGTCAATGATTCCTTTTATCATGCTGCTTCTTGCTCTGGTACAGTATACGCCAGTGACGAAAGCAGACGTCATACGTGCGGTGACGCATGTACTTCCGAAGACCATCTACGATGATTGTTTCTATTGTCAATCAGGTGTACAATCAGTCTCAGGCGATGATCTCTCTGACTGGGCTTGTAGCAATCTGGTCTGCAGGCAGAGGAGTTCTTGCAATGAGTGCGGGGCTTAACAGTGTCTATGGAAGTAAGGAAACGAGAAATTATATTTACCTGCGCCTGCGTGCAGCATTTTACACAGTACTATTTATTATTGCGATCGTACTTTCCTTGTTATACTTGGTTTTGGTGATCGGTTGAGCATTTTTATTGTCAATCACTATCCTTTTATGAAGGGAATCATAGATCTGATCATCAATATCCGTGCAGTGGCATCGATTGTAGTATTGACGGTGTTTTCTATGACAATCTATCATTTTCTTCCAAATAAGAAAACAAAATTTGTCAGACAGTTTCCGGGAGCATTTCTGACTGCGATCGGATGGGCGGCAGCTTCTTATATCTTTTCAGCATATGTCAATATTTTTACCGGATTTTCTACGATGTATGGAAGTATGACGACAATCATGCTGATCATGCTCTGGCTGTATGCATGTATGTATATTATGCTGCTTGGCGGAGAAGTAACGAGATGCTGGCAGAAGATTTTTTTCACATCTATGTAGGAAGATGGCAGATACAGTGGAAAAAAGCCGATACATTTGTTAAACTATTTTGGAGAAGAATGATTTGGGAGGGATACATATATGTGCTTTATTTGTGAAAGAATTCAGAGGATAAAAGAAGGGACAAATCCATATTTTGTAAAAGAACTGGAAACGGGATATGTTGTGCTTGGGGATAATCAACATTTTAAGGGCTATACATTATTTTTATGCAAAGAACATCAGACAGAGTTGTTTACATTAGATCATGATACCAAAATGAAATATCTGGAGGAAATGTCTATTGTGGCAGAGGCAGTAGCAAAGGCGTTTGGTGCAGAAAAAAATGAATTATGAATTGCTGGGGAATGGAGATACGCATCTTCACTGGCATTTGTTTCCAAGAGTAACCGGTGATATAGAAAATTATGGAAATCATGGAAGAGGTCCTGTATGGTGGTATCCTATGGAATTGATGTACAGTGAAGAAAATATTCCTTCAGAGACAGAGTTGGAAGAAATGAAATCAAAGTTATTGCGTGAACTTGAAAGGGTGTTGTAGTGACAGGCTTTGTTATATCATAGTTTGTGAAAAGAGATTAGAACCAGAAGATTAAGATAATAGTGGGGGAATACATATGATTGCGGTATGGATTGTTGCGGTTGCATTTACGCTTGTCGGGGCTTTGTACAGTTTCCCAAAATACTATAAGTTATTTACATGTAGGAGCTGTACGATCGGAAGGATTTTGGAGTCGAGAAGCGCTCTGGGAACAGATCAAAAGGGGATCACTGCCACATATGAGTATATGGTGGATGGAGTGCGGTATGAGGCAGGACAGGATGGACAACCTTCGGAGTGTTCCGTCGAAATAGGGACTATACAGTTCACTATAATCAGAAGAAACCACAGAGATCTTATATCAGTGGCAGTGGAATTTACATTAACTGTGCACTGGGAACAATGTTTTTCCTTGTGGGGATCGGAGTGTTTCTGATAGGACTCTTTCTTTTGGCAGCATTATAAAGAAGGTTGCAGGCACGTATTGCAAAGTGTATATTAGTGGATTGAAAAGGGGACTGCAAATGAAAGAATTAAGCACATTGTGTTACATAGAAAAAGACGGAAAATATCTGATGTTACATCGTACAGTAAAGGAAAATGATGTCAATCGGGATAAGTGGATCGGTGTTGGCGGGCATTTTGAGAAAAATGAAAGTCCGGAAGAGTGCCTTTTAAGAGAAGTCAAAGAAGAGACCGGGTACACACTGACTTCATGGCAGTACCGGGGAATTGTAACTTTTGTATACGGAGAAGATACAATCGAATACATGTCTCTTTTTACTGCAGATGGGTTTGAAGGGACACAAATTTCGTGTGATGAAGGGGAGCTGGAATGGGTAGAAAAAGCAGCGATTTATGACTTGAATTTGTGGGAAGGTGATAAGATTTTCCTACGGCTTCTGGAAGAAAATCATCCGTTCTTTTCGTTAAAACTAGTCTACGATACGGATGATGTATTACAATATGTAGCTTTGGATGGAAAGCGGCTTTGGCTGTAAATCGGCAGGTATCGTGCATTCTGAGATTCTGTTTTCTGAAATACCACTTGACATCACAAAAACCTATGATAAAATAATAAGTGATTCAGACAATCAAATGAGTTATTGATAAATCAAAGGCGTTGAACGTGTCAGTAGAGAACTATTTTCTAACAGAGAGAGGGAATCATCGGCTGGAAGTTTCCTTTAGTTCAGATAGGGATCGAATTTCCCACGGGAGCTGCATTTTGGAAAGGATTCCAGGTGATTGATGCCCGGAACTTAGTAGAAGATGACGTATCTGCACGTTACGCAGTCCGAGAGCCTGACTTTTATGAGCAGGAATTAGGGTGGTACCGCGATAGACCTCGTCCTTTTTGGGACGGGGATTTTTTTATTTAGGAGGAATCAGAAAAGATGAAGGAAAAATTACAGAGCATCCAAGAAGAAGCAGTCAGACTGATCCAGGCTGCTGATGCACCGGAAAAACTGAATGATGTAAAAATCAGATTTCTTGGGAAAAAGGGAGAGCTGACAGCAGTTTTAAAAGGGATGAAAGATGTTGCCCCGGAAGACAGACCGAAGGTTGGACAGCTTGTCAATGAGACGAGAGAGGCAATTGAACAGTTATTAGAAGAGACAAAGACAAAGATGGAAAGAGCACTTCGTGAGGAACAGTTAAAATCTGAAGTCATTGACGTGACACTGCCATCGAAGAAAAATATGGTCGGACACCGTCATCCGAATACGATCGCATTAGAAGAAGTGGAACGCATCTTCATTGGAATGGGATATGAGGTTGTGGAAGGACCAGAAGTAGAATACGATGAATACAACTTTGAGAAGTTGAATATTCCGGCAGATCATCCGGCAAAAGATGAGCAGGATACTTTCTATATCAATAAAGATATCGTACTTCGTACACAGACTTCCCCGGTACAGGCGCGTGTGATGGAAAAGGGAGAACTTCCGATCCGTATGATCGCTCCGGGACGTGTATTCCGTTCAGATGAAGTGGATGCGACACACTCTCCGTCTTTCCACCAGATTGAAGGACTTGTGATCGACAAAAATATTTCTTTTGCAGACTTAAAAGGAACACTGGAAGTATTTGCGAAAGAATTATTCGGACCAGAGACAAAGACAAAATTCAGACCGCATCACTTCCCATTCACAGAGCCGAGCGCTGAGGTGGATGTGACATGCTTCAAATGTGGCGGAAAGGGATGTCGTTTCTGTAAAGGATCCGGTTGGATTGAGATCTTAGGATGTGGTATGGTTCATCCACATGTATTGGAGATGTGCGGAATTGATCCGGAAGAGTACAATGGATTTGCATTCGGTGTCGGTTTGGAGCGTATCGCGCTGTTAAAATATGAGATTGACGACATGCGTTTGCTCTATGAAAATGACATCCGTTTCTTAAAACAGTTCTAAAACAGATTGGAACTCATCAGAAAAAGGCGGAGAAGCATGTGCAGAGAGGAAGACACAATTCTCCGGAAAGTCAGTTTTCAGGAAAATGGAAAAGTGAGAAAGACAGAAATATCGAAGTGAGAAAGGAATAGAAACATGAATACATCATTATCATGGATAAAAGCATATGTACCGGATCTGGATGTCACAGCGCAGGAATATACGGATGCAATGACACTTTCCGGAACAAAGGTAGAAGGATATGAAGTGCTTGATGCAGATTTGGAAAAAATCGTGATTGGGCAGATTGAGAAGATCGAGAAACACCCGGATGCAGATAAACTTGTTGTATGCCAGGTAAATGTTGGATCAGAAACCGTACAGATTGTAACGGGAGCAAAAAATGTATTTGAAGGAGCAAAAATTCCGGTTGTATTGGACGGCGGACGTGTGGCGGGAAGCCATGACGGAAAGCAGGTTGCAGGTGGAATCAAGATCAAAAAGGAAAATTGCGTGGGGTAGACAGCTTCGGTATGATGTGTTCTATCGAGGAACTTGGATCTACAAAGGACATGTATCCGGAAGCAGCAGAAAATGGAATCTACATTTTTGAGGAGGATGCTGTTGTAGGAAGCAGTGCTAA
>ENA-OQAA01001155-OQAA01001155.1-human-gut-metagenome-genome-assembly--contig:-NODE-1155-length-14489-cov-2.734647_pt1 | contig 14489 bp, 16 predicted proteins | sample MGYA00242489_ERZ504515 | MGnify/ENA primary metagenome ERZ504515 (study PRJEB26092, sample SAMD00036237) | human gut metagenome | host: Homo sapiens | study: EMG produced TPA metagenomics assembly of...
GTCCAGCCGCAATAACCGGTTCATAAAAACTCAGTCTCTTCTATATTCATATGGAAAGTATCCAGATGCAAAGACAAATTCGGTGCGTTTACGCATTTGATAAAGCGCAAGACTTCCTCCGCAGAGGTACACATATAACTTTCATAGCGATTGATCGGCTCGATACCGATCGTGATTCCAGATCGGGCGGCGTATTCGGCAACCTCTGCCCATACCTCACAAAGTGTATTTTCTTCTTCTTGTGTTCGCTGTTTGCCGGAAAAGACCCCGATGCCGGAATGTAAGACACCTCCCAAGTAATCAACCTCCAGTTCGCTCGCTTTATCCAGTGCCTCCTTGATCAGACAAGTCGCTTTCTTGGGATAAAAAGGAATATGCGCTTCTTTGGGAAGATTGAGAGAACAAGTCGCCTTCAATCCGTGTTGTTTCAATTGTCGCTTTACGATTGGAGCATCGAACTCCATGGAAGGAGGCAACAAAATTTCCAGTAAATCAAAACCGGCGGCAGATGCTTGCTGGATAGCGAAAAGACCGGCTTCTGGTGTCCACATAGGTGGTATCCAAGAAAGAATGGAAGCTCCGAAGTAGGATTCATAATCGTATTGTTTTTATTTCGTTAGGGTTACAAAGTAAGTGTTTTTTTGAAGATTTCATTGCGAAGAAAGTGAAATCCTTCGCAATGAAATATCATAAATGTCATTTAAAAATAAAAGTTGGTACCCGGACAGAAGATAGGGTGGCTGCTGGTATTATCAATTTCAATCTTATTTTCTCTAGCGAGCCAACCGATAGCGGACCATAGATCCGCATCTGTTAGAGCGGATTTTGCTCTCAACGCCTCAAAACTCCAATGTTGGCCATCTGAAAGCAAATTCCAGATAGCTCCTGCATTTAATCCGATCGATCCTTTTGTCATGATAAAATCTGTTTTTATGTTTATGGTATATAGTGCTTATATTGTTATAACAGATAATATCCGGTAAAAGTATGTTGCGTTGAGATAAATAATCTAAAAAACAAAAATCTCTTGATGCGTTGAATTTTATTCCTTGAAGTCAGTGAATATGGATTCATCGTATACATTGTGTTCCTTTTTATCGTGGAATGGATACCATACTTGGGCAAAGAACGGATTTCCTTTAGCGATCTCGTCGTAATTCCAAGGGAGAGGTAAACATTCCGGGCACCAATGGCCTCCTAATAATACTAATGTGGGAGAGGCCTTAAAACGGTGACCGAATTGGCACTCCCAATCGAGTGGAGTCGATAAATCTCCTTTTGTCATGGCCGGTGACAAGCATTTTCCTCCCCTGAATTCTGCGGCTTTACGCATATCCTCGATATCCCATTCCGATTTAGGCTTACTTTCATCATAACCATGATCCAGAAAGACGGGTGTTTCGGAGGGGCGTTCTGTCCGGATCTTATCCCAACCCGGGATTGCTTGCCAATCCTCATACGAGCCAAAATATGCGGATATACGATCTTGGTGTCTGTTCTTGATCCAGTTACGAGTTCCCAGTCCCGGCTTTTTAGCGATGGCTCCCATACCCAGTTTTATGAAGATAGGAGGGACGATCTTTGCTAGGTGGAAATACCAAGGGACTTGGCTGGCCATCCATTTAAAATAATCGTCGCAAGTTTGGTTACTGCGGAAATGCAGATATCCTTCCAATAGATCTGAATCGGTATACCATTGTCCGTGGAAATTACGGATAGCGAACCAGTTCGGTTCGAATATTTTCTCTGGGGCGGGACAGCCAATCGCTTTTAACAATTTACTCTCAAACTCATAATTCGTCAGGCGGAAAGACGGGCCGCTACTAATATTATAGAAACGGTTCCAAAACTCATCCGGCACCTCCTCCTCGCATACATTCGCTAGTAAGCGACCGGAATCCTCGGCGGTAGCCCATTCCAGCACGCCGTCTAGCGGTACGTGGAATGTGATTGGGTCCGAACCTTTGAATAATAATTCGGGGCATAAGATACCGGTTTGGCGAAGGCACGCCCAATGTTTAATACCCGACTCCACGAAAATACGTTCGGCTATTGTCTTTGAGATGGCATAATGATCATAGACACTTATATTGATCGGATCTCCCGTACGTCCCCAATGAACAGGTGCGTTACGGTGGCCGGTTTGCGCCACGGAGCCGATATAGACTACCTTGATCCGGTCAGAGTTCGGTTGTGCTTTTACGGCATCCACGATATATTGGGCGGCGGTCGTGTTTACTTTCAAGGTTTTTTTAGGGAAATAATCCGCTGCCGGGGAAACCATTCCACCTACATGCAATACGTAGTCCGCCCCCATTACTCCATTTAAGACATCTTGATAATTTGTCAAGTCTCCCCAAACGATACGGATCCCTGCCATGGCCTCATATGCGGCTAATTTCTCTTTATTGATTTTGCTTGGACGAGCCAAAAGTGTTATATTAAAACGATCTACCGCTTGGACAACTCGACCAATCCGGCATGCCCCATCGTCCCGGTGGCTCCGGTCAGAAAGACGGTCTTTTTACTTTTCATGATATAATTTAGTGTATAATAAAAGACTTAGGATACTATCGGGTAGCGAAGGTATATAAAAAAAAACTCCCAACCAATAGATTGAGAGCTTTTGTAGTGGATACGAGAATCGAACTCGTATTACATGCGTGAGAGGCATGTGTCCTAACCGTTAGACGAATCCACCATTTAGGTGTCATTGTTTTTGTTTGACGATGCAAAGGTAGATATATTTTTTAATTCTGCAATAGTTGAACCGAGTTTTTTTGAAGAAAAAGTGTGTTTTTTATCAAAATGCCAAGAAAACGGGAGAATACCACTAAAAGGCGTTAAAAGTAGTTGCGATTTCATTGTTTTTTCATTGTCGGTACTGTTTATTTATTCTACCTTTGCCATCTGTAATTGAACAAAATAGTATTGAACATTACTAATACCAGTTTAATAAACAACTAATATTATGGCAGAACTTAAAGAAAAACTTTTCTCAGAATTCGCTCCTGTGTCTACTGAAGAGTGGATGGCGAAGATAACGGCCGACCTGAAAGGGGTACCGTTTGAGAAAAAGCTTGTTTGGAAGACAGGCGAAGGATTTAATGTAAATCCTTTCTATCGTGCAGAAGACATCGAGGGTTTAAAGACTACAGAGTCTCTTCCCGGTGAATTCCCTTATGTTCGTGGAACGAAGAAAGACAACGATTGGAAGGTACGCCAGAACATTGAAGTTTGCTGCTTCAAGGGTGCTAACGAGAAAGCACTTGACCTTTTGACGAAAGGTGTTACTTCTCTTGGGTTCATCATCAAAGGTGATGAGGTGAACGAGGAGAATATAGCTACTTTATTAGAAGGTATTTGTCCGGCTTCCGTAGAATTGAACTTCAACACTTGCAACTGCAAAGCGGAGAAGTTGATCGGTATCTTGGCTGACTACTTCAAAGGCAAGGGTGTCGACGCAGAGAAGTGCTACGGTTCTGTAAACTATGACGCTTTCAAGAAACCTTTAGTAAAAGGTAAAGAAAACAGTGAGTGGGTAGAAGGTGCCGCAGCTGTGCTCAAAGCTGGACAGGCTTTGCCTAACTACCGTGTATTGGCTGTAAATGCGTTCCTTTTCAACAATGCTGGCGCTTACATTTCTCAGGAATTAGGTTACGCCTTGGCTTGGGGTAACGAATTGATGGCAAAACTTACCGAGGCTGGTTTCACCGCTGACGAGGTTGCCAAGAAAATCAAATTCAATTTAGGTATCAGCTCTAACTACTTCATGGAAATCGCTAAGTTCCGTGCGGCTCGTTGGTTGTGGGCCGAGATCGTAGCCGCTTATAAGCCGGCCTGCGAATGCGCTTGCAAGATGGTGCTCACGCACAGACTTCAGAGTGGAACATGACGGTTTACGATGCTCACGTAAACTTGCTTCGTTCTCAAACTGAGGCTATGTCTGCCGCTCTTGCCGGCGTAGACTCTATCACGGTTCGCCCGTTTGATAAGATTTACCAGACTCCAGACGATTTCTCCGAGCGTATCGCACGTAACCAACAATTATTATTGAAGGAAGAGTGCCACTTGGATAAGGTCGTTGACCCGTCTGCCGGTTCTTATTATGTAGAGGTATTGACGAATTCCTTGGCTGATGTCGCTTGGAAGTTGTTCTTGGAGGTTGAGGAAAAAGGAGGATTCTCCGTTGCCGTGAACGCAGGTGAGATCCAGAATGCCGTTAACGCTTCGAATGTAGCTCGTAAGAAAGCGGTTGCTACCCGTCGTGAGATATTGTTGGGTTCTAACCAGTATCCTAACTTCACGGAAGTAGCTGCCGATAAGATTCAAGAAAAAGGTTCTTGCTGTTGTGGCGGTGGTCATTGCGGTGAGGCAACGATCCCGGCTCTAGATTTCTCTCGCGGCGCTTCTGAATTCGAGGCTTTGCGTATGACGACAGAGAAGAGTGGCAAGACTCCGAAGGTATTTATGTTGACGATAGGTAACTTGGCGATGCGTTTGGCTCGTTCACAGTTCTCCGCTAACTTCTTCGGTTGTGCCGGATATAAGATAATTGATAACTTAGGCTTCGATACGGTTGAGGCTGGTGTTGAGGCTGCTGTCAAGGCTGGTGCCGAGATCGTGGTTCTTTGCTCTAGTGATGACGAGTATGCTGAATTCGCTCCTGCCGCTTACAAGGCTTTGGCCGGACGTGCCGAATTCGTTGTAGCCGGAGCTCCTGCTTGCGCGGACGACTTGAAGGCTCAAGGTATCGACCAGTTCGTAAATGTAAAGAGCAATGTGCTTGAGACATTGAAAGCATTCAACGCTAAATTAGGAATCGCTTAAGTATAAACAATTATGAGACCAAATTTTAAAAACATAGATATAAAGAATGCCGGATTCGCAGCTACAAACGCTGCGAATGGGCAAAAGCCAATGGTATCGAGCCCAATTGGAAAACACCCGAGCATATCGAGGTGAAACCTGTATATACAAAAGAAGACTTGGAGGGTATGGAGCACTTGAACTATGCTTCTGGTTTGCCTCCTTATCTACGTGGCCCGTACAGCGGTATGTACGCTATGCGTCCTTGGACAATCCGTCAGTACGCAGGTTTCTCTACCGCTGAGGAGTCTAACGCTTTCTATCGCCGTAACTTGGCTTCCGGTCAGAAAGGTTTGTCCGTTGCGTTCGACCTTCCGACTCACCGTGGTTACGATGCCGACAACGAACGTGTGGTTGGTGATGTAGGTAAAGCGGGTGTATCTATCTGTTCCTTGGAGAACATGAAAGTGTTGTTCGATGGTATTCCTTTGAACAAGATGTCTGTTTCCATGACCATGAATGGTGGTGTGCTTCCGGTATTGGCATTCTATATCAACGCAGGTTTGGAGCAAGGTGCTAAGTTGGAGGAAATGGCCGGTACGATCCAGAACGATATATTGAAAGAGTTCATGGTACGTAATACCTATATCTATCCGCCTGAGTTCTCCATGAAGATTATCGCTGATATCTTCGAGTACACCTCTCAGAAGATGCCGAAGTTCAACTCTATCTCTATCTCCGGTTATCATATGCAGGAGGCTGGTGCTACGGCTGATATCGAGATGGCTTATACGTTGTGCGACGGTATGGAATATCTTCGTGCCGGTATCAACGCCGGTATCGATGTGGATGCGTTCGCTCCCCGTTTGTCATTCTTCTGGGCTATCGGTGTAAATCACTTCATGGAGATCGCAAGATGCGTGCGGCTCGTATGTTGTGGGCGAAGATCGTGAAGAGCTTCGGCGCTAAGAACCCGAAATCATTGGCATTGCGTACACATAGCCAGACTTCCGGTTGGTCATTGACCGAGCAAGATCCGTTCAATAACGTAGGACGTACTTGTATCGAGCTATGCCGCTACATTAGGACATACACAATCTTTGCATACGAACGCATTGGATGAGGCGATCGCTTTGCCGACCGACTTCTCTGCTCGTATCGCTCGTAATACACAGATTTACATTCAGGAAGAGACTAAGATCTGTAAGGAGATCGACCGTGGGCTGGTTCTTACTATGTAGAGTCTTTGACGAATGAGTTGGTACATAAAGGTTGGGCATTGATCCAAGAGATCGAGAGCATGGGTGGTATGGCGAAAGCCATCGAGACAGGTCTTCCTAAGATGCGTATCGAGGAAGCTGCCGCTCGTACACAGGCTCGTATCGACTCTGGTGTTCAGACCATCGTTGGTGTTAACAAATATCGTTTGCCGAAGGAAGATCCGATCGATATCCTAGAGATCGATAATACAGCCGTACGTAACGAGCAGATCGCCGCTTTGAAGGAGTTGCGTGCTAACCGTGACGAAGCCGCTGTTCAAAAAGCTTTGGCTGATATCACGGAGTGCGTGAAGACGAAGAAGGGCAACTTATTAGAGTTGGCTGTTAAGGCTGCCGGCTTGCGTGCGTCATTGGGAGAGATCTCCGATGCTTGCGAGGTGGTTGTAGGTCGTTATAAAGCAATCATTAGAACTATTTCAGGCTGTGTATTCATCAGAAACTAAGAAAGACGCAGACTTCCAGAAAGCTTGCGAGCTTTGCGAGCAATTCGCTAAGAAAGAAGGCCGTCAGCCTCGTATCATGATCGCTAAGATGGGTCAGGACGGACACGACCGTGGCGCTAAGGTTGTCGCTACTGGTTATGCGGACTGTGGTTTCGACGTAGATATGGGACCGTTGTTCCAGACTCCGGCCGAGGCTGCCCGTCAAGCTGTGGAGAACGACGTTCACGTAATGGGCGTTTCTTCTTTGGCCGCTGGTCATAAGACGTTGGTTCCGCAGGTTATCGAGGAGTTGAAGAAACTAGGTCGCGAGGACATCATCGTTATTGCTGGAGGTGTAATCCCGGCTCAAGACTATGATTTCTTGTATAAGGCTGGCGTTGCCGCTATCTTTGGCCCGGGTACTTCCGTATCGAAGGCAGCTTGCCAGATCCTTGAGATCTTGTTAGGCGAATAAATAGAGTTTAGGCCTTACGGTTTTTAAATAAAGAGAGGCTGGACAATTGATTTTGTCCGGCCTTTTTTAGTATTGTATGCGGGTTTATGTACTTTTGTAGCGATTATTCAATTAAAAAGGGAAAGAATCATGGGAATCGTTATAGGTATAGATGTGGGAGGTAGCACGACCAAGATCGTCGGCGTGGAGGATAAGAAGATCAAGAACCGATGTTCGTGAAAGCTACCGATCCGGTAACCTCTTTATTCGGGGCCTTCGGTAAATATATTTATGATAATAACATCTCGCTCTCGAATATAGAGAAAGTGATCTTGACAGGTGTAGGTAGTGCTTATATCGATCAACCTTTATATGGCTTACCAACTGCGAAGACGGATGAGTTCCTTGCGAATGGGCTAGGGGCGCAATATAATACGGGACTGGACAGTCTATTGGTGGTCAGCATGGGAACGGGTACCTCCTTTGTCAAGGTACAAGGCTCCACGATCGAGCATATCGGGGGATTGGGTATCGGTGGCGGAACCATCCTCGGCTTGTCTAAGCTATTATTGAAAACGCATGACTTTCACCAAATAGCGTCTTTGGCCGAGCACGGTTCCTTGAATGATATCGACTTGCATATCCGGGATATTACGCCGCATCCGTTACCCGGCCTGCCGCTGGACGTGACAGCCTCTATTTTCGGAAAAGTGGACGCGAACGCTAAGGTTGAGGATATCGCTCTCGGTATCGTTCATATGGTCTTGCAGACCATCGGGCAAGGAGCTGTTTTCGCCTCGTTAAATGGCGATATCAAGAATATCGTATTGATCGGTAACCTAACTCGCTTGCCACAATGCCCGGATATTTTCCCCCGTCTGGAGGAGATGTGCGATGTCCATTTCAAGATACCGGAGTATGCCGAGTATCGCACGGCTATCGGGGCGGCTTTATGCTATATCAGGAACCGGGAATATAAGGATATTTTTTGTGGAAAGTGTTAGGCTACATCAAAACTTTATGTATCTTTGCTACATGCTTTGTTCCCTTTCGGCAATCGCCGGATAGGGATTAAAAGGGAATCGGGTGTAAATCCCGGACAGTCCCGCTGCTGTAAGCTTCATAAACGGGTTGAGCAATACTGTTGCCACTGTTCATTCAAGTGAATGGGAAGGCGCTTAAGACCGGAAGTAAGTCAGAAGACCTGCAAGGCGTGTATATTTTCGACGGCTTCGAGGAAAGGCCGGAAGAGAACGCAAGAACCTTATCCGGTTTTTACTATTCTTTATCCAAGGTTTTCTTATCAAGTCGTCTCATGGTTTCGGATAATTATTTTGCCATAATAATTAGGGAAAGAAGCATGAATCTGACCGACGGGATGAGCTCCGTGTGTAAGATGCATGCTTTCTTTGCGTTTAAAGGACTGGGGTATTCCGTGAACACTCTATAGAGAATATTTGTTTATTATTAGAAAAGTGCGTTTATTTGCAACGAGTAATTAACAAAAGAAGTATGAATATGAAGAAAATTGTGGGACTTGTTATGGTTGCCTTGCTAGCGTTGATGGCGCTTCCGGCGAACGCTCAGCTTAAATTCGGTATCAAGGGAGGTGTGAATATATCGTCTGTTCATTTCAACTCGGACGTGTTGAAAGCGGATAACGTAACCGGCTTCCAAGTGGGTCCGATGATCGAGACGACCTTACCGTTGGTGGGTGTCGGGATCGATGCGGCAGTGTTGTATTCGCAAAAGGGTTTGGAAACGACCTCGGCTGGCGGGGTTAAGACTTCGATGAAGACGGATTATATCGATGTTCCGGTCAACTTGAAATGGAAATTCGGTTTACCGATCGTCAAGGCGTATTTGGCAGCCGGTCCGTATATCGGTTTCCGTGTAGGCGGTGATAAATTTTGGGATATCCCGGGTTCCGTAGCGGATCAGGTGAAGGCGAAGAATTTCAGCGCAGGTCTTAACTTCGGTGCCGGCGTGGAACTGATCAGTCACTTGCAGGTGGGTTTCAATTATGGTCTGGGACTGACTGATAACTATAGCATTGAGAAGGTGAACCTCTCCGACGGTGCCGGAAAGAACCGTGGATGGTCTATCACGGCAGCGATCTTGTTCTAAATAGGTGAAAATAAAATGAGAGAGGCTGGGCTTTAGAAGTCCGGCCTTTTTTGTTATTTTTGGGCTCGTAATGAAACACCTGTTTGAATGAAATATGCGGACGTCATACTTCCCCTTCCTTTGGAGAATAGCTATACCTATCGGATACCCGAAGATCTGGAGAGAGCCGTGACTCCCGGTTGCCGGGTGATCGTGCATTTCGGGAAGAAACGATATTATACGGCTATCGTCATGGAGGTACACGACCGGGAACCGGTATCCGATTTTGAGACGAAGGAGATCTACGCTTTGCTGGATGCCACGCCGGTGCTCCGCCGTCCGCAACTCCGTTTCTGGAAATGGATATCTTCTTATTATATATGTAAGCTGGGCGACGTGTATAAGGCGGCCTTGCCTTCCGGCTTAAAGTTGGAAAGCGAGACGGCGGTTACTTATAATGAGGATTTCGAGGCCACCGCCCCCTTGCGCCCGAACGAGCAAGCGGTACTGGATGCTTTTAGCGGGGTTTTGAAATTGACGATCTCGGAGTTGGAGAAGAAGACCGGTCTTCGAAATGTTGTCCCGATCGTCTCTTCCTTGATGGTGAAAGGGGCGGTCGAGGTGAGCGAGGAGCTAAAGCGAGGATTCGTTCCCAAGACACAGGCGTTTATCCGTTTGGCCGAGGCTTACCGGGATGAGACGAAATTACAGGCGGTGTTCGAGGATTTGAAACGAGCGAAGAAGCAAGAGCTTCTGCTGGTCAGCTTCTTGGATTTAAGCCATACCTTGAATCCCGCTTTATCGAAGGAGCTTTCCAAGAAAGAGCTATTGGAACGCAGTGGTTATACCTCTGCGGTATTGGAGGGGCTGCTGAAACGGGGTATCTTGGAGAGTTACGAGAAAGAGGTGGGTCGTTTGCAAGTATCTGTCTGCCGCTTGCAAGAGCCGAATCCGCTCAGTCCGGCGCAAGAGAAAGCCTATGGAGAGATCCATGAGGCTTTCAAGACGAAAGAGGTCTGCTTGCTTCATGGCGTGACTTCCAGTGGTAAGACCGAGATATACGTCCGTTTGATCCATGAGGTCTTGCGGCTGGGGCGGCAGGTTTTATATATGTTGCCGGAGATCGCTATCACGACCCAGATCACGGAACGGCTGGCGAAATTATTCGGGGATAAGCTATTGGTCTACCACTCTAAGTTCTCGGATAACGAGCGGGTGGAAGTTTGGAATAAGCTATTGCATAACGACGAGCCTATGCTGGTATTGGGGGTCCGTTCGTCCCTCTTCCTTCCGTTTAAGGACTTGGGCTTGATTATCGTGGACGAGGAGCATGAGAATACGTATAAGCAGCAGGACCCGGCACCCCGTTACCATGCCCGTAACGCTGCCATCGTCTTGGCGGGTATGCACGGCGGTAAGACCTTATTGGGTTCCGCCACTCCCTCCATCGATTCTTATTTCAACGCTACGGCGGGGAAATACGGTCTGGTTGAGTTATCTACCCGCTACGGTGATTGCTTGATGCCGGAGATTATTACGGTGGACGTGAAGGAGCTAAAGCGCAAGAAGATCATGAAAGATACCCTTTTCTCCCCTCTGTTGGTGGAGAAGGTGCGGGAGGCCCTATCCCGGGGCGAGCAGGCGATCCTATTCCAGAACCGCCGGGGATTCGCCCGATGATCGAGTGCCGAGGGTGCGTGGGTGCCTCGTTGCGTGAATTGCGACGTTAGCCTTACCTACCACAAGGCGCATAATCAGCTGGTTTGCCATTATTGCGGTTATACCTACCGCTTGCCGCAGGTATGTCCCGAGTGTAAGGGGACGGAGTTCAAGATGCAAGGCTTCGGTACGGAGAAGGTAGAGGAGGAGATCGCTGGGCAATTCCCAGCGGCGAAGGTGGAGCGGCTGGATTTCGATACGGCCCGTACCCGCACGGCTTACGAGCGGATCATCTCGGATTTCGAGAAGGGGAAGACACAAATCTTGATTGGTACCCAGATGTTGTCGAAGGGATTGGATTTCGGGAATGTCAGCGTGGTCGGAATCCTGAGTGCCGATAGCCTGATGAATTTCCCTGACTTCCGGGCGCACGAGCGGCTTATCAATTGATGGTACAGGTTAGCGGACGTGCCGGACGACGGGATAAGCGGGGTACGGTGATCTTGCAGACTACTCAGCCGGAGCATCCTTTGATCCGTATGGTGCAGCATTTTGCTTATAAGGAAATGGTGAGCTTGCAATTGAGCGAGCGTAGTATGTTCCGTTACCCGCCTTACTACCGTTTGATCGTCTTGATCCTTCGAAGTCGGAATGAGGAGGCTTTGCAGGAAATGTCTGCTTTATACGCCGAGAAACTTCGTGCTCGTTTGGGTGAGCGGGTGTTGGGGCCGGTTACGCCGCCTATCACTCGGGTACAGACGCTTCATATCAAGAAGATCGTCTTGAAGATCGAGATATCCGCCGGGATCGCTCCGCTTCGTGAGATATTGGAGGGGATTCATGCGGAGATGCAGGGATATGCGCTATTTAAGCAGTTGTTGGTTCATTATGATGTGGACCCGGCTTGAGAATTGAAAATGGAGAATTGAGAATTGAAAATTGAAAATTAAAGGAAAGGAGCTTAGGGATGAAGGAGGAAAAGATACGGTTGTTGTTTGTGTGTTTGGGAAATATATGCCGTTCCCCTTCGGCGGAGGCGGTAATGAAGAAGTTGGTGAAGGATGCGGGGCTGGAAGCTCGGATCGAGATCGATTCCGCGGGATCACCGGCTATCATGAGGGAGACCGGGCAGATTCAAGGATGCGGGCGCATGCGGCTCGCAGGGGATATTCGTTGGATTCGATCTCCCGTCCGGTACGTCAGTGGGACTTCCATGACTTCGATTTGATTATCGGCATGGACGACCAAAATATAACGGATTTGAAACGGATGGCTCCCGATCTGGAATCCGTAGCTAAGATACATCGGATGACCGAGTTCTCCCGGAATAAGTTGTACGATCACGTCCCGGATCCTTATTATAGCGGTGCCGAGGGCTTTGAGCTGGTCTTGGATCTATTGGAAGACGCTTGCGCCGGGTTGTTGGAATATTGCCGATTATTACGATGCCCATCGTAAGGTTGCTAGAATGCCCATTGTAAGATGCTTATAACTGCGATTATAAGAACCTTACAATAGGCATTATGGTTCTGTGCCGATGGCTGTATGCCTATCTGCTTGATAATTATTGTTTTTTCAAGTCCGGATAGCTGATTCGGGTATGGAACATGGTTTTCAGTTTGTCTACGAATACGCTCTTTATGGTCTCCACGTCCTTGAAGGTCAGCGGAGCGCTCTTTAGCAAGCCGTCGGCGATCTGCCGTCGATGATCTTGTTCACCAAGGCGCTGATACTCTCTTCGGTATGTTCCTTCAAGCTGCGGGAGGCGGCTTCCACGGAATCGGCCATCATCAGTACGGCGGTCTCCTTCGAGAAGGGATTCGGGCGGGGTAGGTGAATAGCTCGTCGTTAATCGGCTTGTCCGGGTATTGGTTCTTGAAAGAGTTGTAAAAATACTTCGCCTTGCCACGCCCGTGGTGCGTACGGATGAAGCTGATAACCGCCTTGGGTAACAGGGCCTTCTCGGCGATCTTCACGCCCTCGGTGACGTGGCTGATGATGATCTGCGCGCTTTGGTCGAATGCCAGCTGGTTATGCGGGTTCACGCTTGTCTGGTTCTCGGTGAAGAAGACTGGGTTGCTCATCTTTCCGATGTCATGGTAAAGGGCGCCGGTACGGACCAATTGCGAGTTCGCACCGATCTTGGCAGCCGCCTCGGAGGCTAGGATGGATACCTGTAAGGAGTGCTGGAACGTACCCGGCAAGTCTCGCTAAGCTTCTTCAAGATCGGGTTGTTGATGTTGGACAGTTCCACCAGCGTGATGCTGGACACGTATCCGAACGTCTTCTCCAACATATATACCAATACGTAGGTGAACATCAGCAGGATGAAGTTGATACCGAAATAAAGCATCATCATCCAGTTGATCTTGTTTAAGTTCGCCTCTTGATACAACGTGAGACTGAGGTAGCAGGCGGCGTAGGAGAGGAAGATGAAGACGGCGCAACGGATCAGTTGCGAACGTTCGCTCAACTCCTTCAAGCTGAACGTCACTACCATACCCGCCACGATTTGCAACAACAGGAACTCATGCGGGAAAGGTACCATCAACGAGCAGATCAGCACGATGATAAGGTGCGTGAAAAGCGCCGTCCGGGAATCGAAGAAGGTACGTACTACGATCGGTACGATGGCGAACGGCAATATATATACGTTGAATAATGCGTAGGTAACACATAGTTCCGTAAGGATGCAACTCACGAATATGCAGAGGATCAAGAATAGTACGTTCTTCCGGTTGTGGAATATCTTCAAGCGGAAAGACCATAGGTAGAGCCAGAAACAGAACATTAGCCGAAGACGAGCACGAATGTCCGGCCAATATGATGCCTTGCGTCTGCGTGCCCCCGGTCTTAGCCTCGTGTATGGCCTTTAGGGAACGGAGCACGTTGTAGGTATGGTTGTCAATGATCTCGCCCCGGTCTACGATACGTTCTCCGGCTTGTACCATGCCGTTGGCGATCGATACGCCCTGTAGCATATCCTCCTTGATCTTGTCGGACATGTCAGCGGCATAGGATATGTTCTCGGTGAGGTAGTTATTGATGTCACACGATTGCAGGATGGATTTGTCCAGCCGTGACGGGCAGTTGTTGATAATGAACTCGTAGGCGGTGCGCACGGTGAAGAAGTCGCTCACGTAGCGGGGCTGTGCGACGGCGTTCTCCAAGAGGTTGACACGTGAGTATTCCTCTTTCCGTAGCTCGTCCAGATCCTGCGATGAGATGATACCGTTCTTGTATAAGTTAATTAGACTGCTCTCGATGTACTGCATGTAAGCGGGGGATACTTTGCTTCGCAGGCTATTGTCGTTATTGTAGTTGGCGCGCAGTTTCTCGATCTCTTCCTTTTGGATGCCGGGGTTTATGCGGTAATAAGGCTCGAACTTACGGAGTACGCTGTCTTTCTCCGCTTTTACCTCGTCGTCGGTCTTGTAGATCGGGAAATCGCTCGGGGCGGTGAGCAATCCGTACCTCCAAGGCTTGCCTTCATAGAACTGATAACGGAATTTTCCCTCCCGGGGGAAGAAGTAGGCGATAAGTAATGCGGTCACCACGAAGTAGACCACGGTCGGTATATTGTAATTCTTTTGTTTCATATAGATTCCTTTTAGCGTCCGAAATATACGTAAAAAACTTTCACTAAGCGGAAAAAAAAGGCGTACTTTTGCCGCATTATTATAGAATGTAAGTATTATGACTCAAAGAAAAGTAAGAGTACGCTTTGCGCCTAGTCCTACGGGGGCGCTGCATATCGGA
>ENA-OQAA01001156-OQAA01001156.1-human-gut-metagenome-genome-assembly--contig:-NODE-1156-length-14454-cov-1.663153_pt1 | contig 14454 bp, 14 predicted proteins | sample MGYA00242489_ERZ504515 | MGnify/ENA primary metagenome ERZ504515 (study PRJEB26092, sample SAMD00036237) | human gut metagenome | host: Homo sapiens | study: EMG produced TPA metagenomics assembly of...
GTTATTGTAACATTTTACATGTTGATGTATCTGTACAATCAGATCAAAGAGCATCCGGAGATGTCATTCTATCCGAGAACATTTATCTTTGGCGCAAAAGCGGCGGCTGGATATATACGCGCAAAACAGACGATCAAGCTGATCAATCTGTCGCAGATGTGATTAATAATGACAGAAGCATCAACGGAAAGATTAAAGTTGTGTTTATCGAAGATTACAGAGTATCCAATGCAGAGCTGATCTTCGCGGCAGCAGATGTCAGTGAACAGATTTCTACAGCATCAAAAGAAGCATCCGGAACCGGAAATATGAAGTTTATGTTAAACGGCGCTCCGACACTTGGAACAATGGACGGCGCAAACGTGGAGATTGTGGAAGAAGTCGGAATGGAAAATGCATTTATTTTCGGGTTGAGTTCCGATGAAGTTATTAACTATGAGAACAATGGCGGATACAATCCGATTGACATTTACTTTAATGATTGGGATATCAAACGTGTGGTAGACCAGCTTGTAGACGGAACTTACGGAAACGGTGACAGAGAACTTTACCGAGATCTGTACAACTCTCTGCTGAATACAAACAGCAGCGACAGAGCCGACACTTACTTTATCTTGAAAGATTTCAGAAGCTATGCAGAAGCACAGAAACGTGTGGAAGAAGCTTACAGAGATCAGGACAGATGGTCTAAGATGGCGCTGATCCAGACAGCATCTTGTGGTAAGTTTACATCAGACAGAACAATTCAGGAATATGTAGATGATATTTGGAAACTGGATAAAGTCACAGTGGAAGTGACAGATGTAGAATAATAGAAAAGTTGAAAGAAAAAGATTTTGAATCGGTGGGGAAAACTACCGGTTTGAAATCTTTTTTTGTGGAAAACTAATTGTGTGAACTCTCACTTCAAATTACTTTGAAGTGACTTTGAAGTAAGCTTGAAGTTGACTTTGAAGTGAGCTTGAAGTAAAATAATCGTAGAGAAAATAGGTGAGGTGATTAGATGTATTTGGAAGAAGTGATAGACGATATACAACTGGAGAACGACAAATTTGAGTGCAAGAGCAAATTAAACAGAGACGATGTAGTAGGATGGCTGAAGACAATCGCAGGATTTGCAAATGCTCAGGGCGGAGAGTTTTATATTGGAGTAGAGGATAAAACAAATAAATTGATTGGGTTTGATAGAAGTGCGGCAGATAATGAACGTAATTATTTCAATAACCAGGTCAATGAGTATTTGGTGCCCAGACCACGGATGGAACTCTCTTTTATTCGTTATGAAATTAAAGACAAAGAGCGATTTTTGATATGTGTGAAAGTTTTGGAATCTGCTGTCAAACCAATCATTTTAAAATACAAAAATATTCCGTCTATCTTCATGAGAAGGGATGGTTTTACAAATGGGGCGACTTATGAAGAAATCATAGAGATGAGTGTGAAAAGTAAAAATACGCAATATGATATTCTGACATCAGATGTAAAATATGATGTGTCAAAGTTCACAAAGCTTCGTCAGTTCTACACTTCACACAATAATGGAAGAGAGTTATCAGAAAAAGCATTGCAATCAATGGGATTTTATGATGAGGAAGGTTTTCTTGCGAATGGAGCAACGTTGTTTGCTGATGATTATCAAGATAAAAAGACAGAGGTGCAATGTTCTGTATTTTCTGGATTTAACAAGGGGAGCGAACGAATTGTAACAATCAATCGTTTTTCAGGAAATATTTTGGATGTCATCAATTACATTATGGAATTTGTCACGCAGAGAATGAATCATTCTATGATTAAACTTGGAGATACTAGAAAAAATATCGATGCATACCCACAGAGAGCATTATTTGAAGGGGTAATTAATGCCGTTGCACATCGGATTATTTTCTTGATGGGACACAGATTCAAGTTGATATGTTTAAGGACAGATTGGAAATTTCTCTCCGGGAAGTTTTTACAGAGGCGAAAAGATAGGAAAAACGTATGACTTATCAGGTATTATTTCGAAAAGAAGAAATGAACTGATTACAGCTGTCTTAGTAAGCTGTAATGTGATGGAAGGCGGCCGGTACAGGATTTGATAAAATTGTGGAAGAGTATAAAATGGCAGATGAAATGCATCGACATATATTTATTCTTCATCGGATCATTTTACGCTTGTATTACAGATTTGACCTATATGGATGGAGTGGAAGATAACAATCTTCCAGTTCTGAATTTTGTGCCGGTACAGAGTGGACTGATTATGATGATAAGGTTCTTTCTTTTTGCTATTACCGGGCTCATAAAGTTTCGGAGATTGCAGAGCACTTGGGAATCAGTGATTCTACGTATTTGAGAAAGCAAGTGCTTGGAAATCTTGAGATGCAAGGGTATCTTGAAAAGAGCAAAATTGCAAGAGCTATGTATTTTAAAACAAATCGAGACGCAGTCACTGTAGATTAAAGTGATTGCGGAAAGTTGAATAAAAACGTGCAATTTAAATTGTGCATATCAACTAAAAAAATAGAAAAAATATAGAAAATATAGAAATAATAGATGAAATTTGTTATTATAGAAATAATTGAGACAGGCAGACAGGATTGTTACTATTGAATTAGGCAAGACCAGGGTAGACTTTGAATGAGAGAGGGATACTTTGGTCTTTTTTAGCAATTCTATGTAGAAAAGGAAAGGAGATAAAGAGGAGAATGAAAAAGAAACAGGTTGTAAGTGGATTGCTGGCAACGGTTATGATAGCAAATATCGCTTTGGTTGATATGGGACCGGTACAGGCAGCAGAGAACTTAAATCTCGCAAAAGGATGCAATGTGACGGCGAGTAGTTATGAGGTGAGTGATCAGATTGATACATCGCCAGCAAAAGCTGTGGATGGTGATATGGCTACCGTTGGGGAACTGCACAGAACAAGGCAGATAATGAATGGATTGAAATTGATTTGGACGGTGAGAAGACAGTACGCCAGATTAATATTAATTTTGAGAGAACAGATGAAGCACAGAATATTTTAAGCTATAAAATTGAATTAGAAGAAAACGGAAAATATAACAGAGGTTTATAAAAAGACTGCCAAGGCAAAACAAAAAGAAGTGATTCAATTAGATAAGAATCATAAAGCGACAAAAGTAAAAGTAACTGTACTTTCGGCAGACCAGGGAACAATCAACTGGAAGAATGTAGGAATCAATGAGATTGAGGTGTACAGTGAGTTGGTGGAGGCTGCAGATGCGACTCCAAATAAAAATCATATGGCGAATGCGACTGTTACGGCTTCCAGTGTGGAGAAAAATACACAATTTACCGCAGATAAAGTAAAAGACGGCAAGACTGATAAGGCGAATCGTTGGGCGAGTGACTACGAGACACCGACAACCAATATTTGGTTAAATTCCAAATTTGCAGGACTGACTTCTGTGAAAGAGATTAAGATTCACTTTTTGGAAAGAGATGTGGCGCCGCAGCCATCTAATGTAAAAAGCTTTGATATAAAATATATAGATAAAAATGGTGAAGAGAAGACTGCGAAGAGTTTTACAAATACAAAGCAGGGAGAAGGATATAAAAACGAAGTTGTCATTCGACTGGACCAACCGATTGAGGCAAAAGAACTGAAGCTTTGTAATTTTGTTGCGGAAGCAGCAGAATGGAATAATATCGGAATTTTGGAGATGGAGGTGTATTCCAACGATCAGGCAGAGCAGGGAGCGACTCTGGATTCAGTAGTAGAAGCTATTGAAGCTGAGAGTAAGACAATTGCGGCAGATGTAGATACACTTGAGATGCCTGTAGTTCCGGCTGGTTTTTCGGTAAAACTAAACGGAGCAGATTTTGAGCAGATTATTGGGGATAATGGGAAAATCGTACATCCGTTGACGGACAAGACTGTAAAGGTATCTTATGTTGTAACAGAGACTGCAACAGGAAAAGGGAAAGAAACGAAAGATGTTGATTATATTGTCAAAGGAACAAAGACTCAGGCAGATGGTAAGAATGCCAAACCAACTGTAATTCCGGAGATTCAGGAGTGGTATTCGGACTCGACGGAGAAGATAGCGGTATCTTCCCTAAGACAGTTACCTATACAGATGATAAATTAAAAGATGTTGTAGATGAGTTTGTAAGTGATTATGAGGATTTCACGGGAATCAAGCTGACAGCGAAAAAAAGGCGGGCTGAGGCGAATGCATTCAACTTTGAGCTGAAAGCGCCGGATGAGCTTCTCGGAGAAGAAGGATATACGATGGATATTCAAAAAGACCGTATCAATGTTGCATCTGTTGACACCACAGGTAACATGTATGGCATGCAGACAATCCTTCAGATGTATAAAGAAAACAATGAGAGATACAATGTTGGGCAGATGCGTGATTATCCTCGTTTTGAGACGCGTGGATTCTTGTTTGACGTTGCTCGTAAGCCGGTTTCTTTGGAGATGATGAAAGAAGTTACAAGAACGATGCGCTATTATAAAATGAACGATTTCCAGGCACATTTGTCAGATAACTACATTTTCCTGGAGGATTACGGAAAGGGCGCTCAGGAAAATGAGGCATTTAAAGCTTATGAGGCCTTCCGTCTGGAATCCGGACTTTCTAATGAAAAAGGGGAGACACCTACAGCGAAAGACTACTCGATCTCTAAGAAAGATTTCAGACAATTTATTCAGGACGAGAGAGCTCTTGGCATGAATATTGTTCCTGAGATTGACGTGCCGGCACATGCAACTTCATTTACAAAGATATGGCCGGATCTGATGGTAAAAAATAAAGTTTCGTCTTTAAATGCAAACAGACCACTGGTAGATCATCTTGACGTTTCTAAGACAGAGACAAAAGAAAAAATCAAAGAAATTTTTGATGATTATACAAAGGGTGACAATCCAACATTTGATAGTGAGACAACCGTACATATCGGTGCAGACGAATTTTTGGCAGATTACAAAGCGTACCGCGGATTTGTAAATGATCTGGTTCCTCATGTAAAAGAGACAAATACAGTGCGTATGTGGGGCGGCCTTACATGGATCAAAGATAATCCGGTGACAGAGATTGATAAAGAAGCTATTGAAAATGTGGAGATGAATCTTTGGTCAGCCGACTGGGCAGATGGAATCGAAATGTACAATATGGGATATGATCTCATCAACACAATTGATAATTTTGGCTACATGGTTCCAGATGGAAGTAAAGCACGTGCAAATGCGTATGGAGATTTGTTAAATGTAGAGCGAATTTTTAATGAGTTTGAGGCAAATAAAGTAAGAGTAAAAGGCGGAGCATACAAGTATGTTCCGGCGGGCGATGACCAGATGCTCGGGGCAGCATTTGCACTTTGGAGCGATAACATTGACAAGAGAGCGTCCGGATTAAGCGAATCTGATTTATACTGGCGTTTCTTTGATGCACTTCCATTTTATGCGGAGAAGACATGGGCTGCAACTGGTAAGGAAAAAGGAAGTGCAGATGCGCTTGCAAAATTAGCAACCGATAAAGGAACAGGACCGAATACAAATCCTTATTATCAGGAAGACAAAAAAGGTGAAAATTACGAAAGCTATGATTTCGAAGATGGCTTAAAAGACGGTTCGGAGAACAAACGTGATCTGAAAGAAGGAAAGAATGCGGAAGTAAAAGAAAACGCATTGGTATTAAAAGATGGCGAAGTTATGTGACATCACCGATTGAAGAGCTTGGAAATGGAAACCAATTGTCATTTGACATTAAGTTGGAAGAGCCGGCAAAACCGGGTGATATCTTATTTGAGTCTGACGCGGCATATGGAACACACGATATCCGAATTATGGAAGATGGCAAATTAGGATTTACAAGAGAGCTTTACAATTACTATTTTGACTATGAGCTTCCGGTAGGAAAGAATGTAACTATTACAATCACAACCGATCAGCAGAAGACAAGTCTGTATGTAAATGGCGAGTTTGTTGCGGATACAAAAGGAAAATTCATTCACAATGACATGGTGAAAAAAGAGAATATTACCAATGCCACATTTGCACTGCCGCTGGAAAGAATCGGTTCTAAGACAGAGACAGTCTCTGCGGTGATTGATAATGTAGTTGTATCAGCAAAAGAACCGGAACAGGATATTTATAATAAAGCGGCTTGGACCGGAACAGCAGAGTCAGAGACTCCGACTTCACAAGGTGGTGGAAAAGAAGGTGTCATAGGCATGGCATTTGATAACAGTTCTTCTACACACTGGCACTCTGACTGGTCTCAGGCTACAAAAGACAAAGTTCCGACAAGTGCCGGAGCAGCCGGAACAGGTAAAGGTGCAGATGGAAGTATCTGGGCAGAAGTTAAATTTGATAAAGAATATGAAATTAATCAAGTGTTATTTGCTCCACGTCAGGACACGAACAGTGGTCAGGTAACAAAGGCGTCTCTTTATATCAGACTGAAAAGGACGGAGAATGGGTAGAGGTTGCAAAAGATAAGACATTTGCGGCTGACAAATCAGAGAAAGCATTTACGTTCGACAAACAAATGGTATACGGATTCAAGTTTGTTGCAACTCAGTCAAATGATGGTTGGGTAACCGTATCTGAATTCAATATTGCAGATAAAAAAGTAACCGATAAGATTTATACCGTATATGTGGAAGCAGAAACAGGTGGAAAAGTAAGTGGCGGTAAAGATGTGTCAGCAGGAGAATCTGTGACGGTCACAGCGACACCGGATAAAGGGTACGCATTTGAGGGATGGTATCGTCCAAACGGCGAGAAAGTATCTGAAAAAGCAGAGTATACGTTCAAGGTGAATGGAAATACAGCTTTGATTGCGAAGTTTGAAAAGACTGGAGAGACAGAAGACAAAAACATCACAGATGTGGAAAAACTAGATGATATTACCGTTGTACAGGGAACTGCATTTGAAGATTTGGATCTGCCGGAAAAAGTATCTGTCACATATGGAAAGAACGAGACAGCGGAAGTAGATGTGACATGGGAGAAAGGAACTTACAATGCACAGGAATGTAAGACATATGTATTGGAAGGCGCTTTAACTCTACCGGAAGGAATTGCGAATCCAGATGGATTGAAAGCGATAGTCAAGGTTACAGTGGAAGAAAAAGAGACACCGGTTAAAAAGTATACGGTCTCTGTAAATGTAAAAGATAGTGAAAAAGCGATGGGAACTGTCTCTATGGACAAAGAAGATGGTGTCTATGAAGATGGCATGAATGCGACTGTGACAGCGACAGCAAATGAAGGATATGAGTTTGTAAACTGGACAGATACAGACGGAAAAGAAGTAAGTAGTTCCAATCCATACACATTTGCAGTGACAGCAAACACAACACTGACAGCAAACTTTAAGAAAATGGATGTGAAACCGGAAGCTCCGACAGCACAGGATATCTTAGATGAAATTATTGCAGGACAGAAAGTGCCGACAGTGATTACAAAGGGAGAGACAGAACTTGTTCTTCCGAAAGTCCCAGAAGGATATAAGATCCAGATTACAAAAGTAAATCCGGAAGGTATTATCGCATTAGATGGAACAGTGACAACGCCGAAGAAGGACACAGATGTTATCGTGACAATCTCTGTGACAGATCCAGAAGGCAAGACAGCGAGTGCAGATTTTACGGTGAAAGTAAAAGGAAAGAACGAGCCTGGAAAAGAAGATCCAAAGGATCCTCAGAATCCTTCAAAAGGTGATACAAATAAGAAAGATCCTTCTCAGGACAAAAAAACCGGTGAAGACAGGAGATGCAACAGCGGCAGCTGGCTGGATGCTTGCGATGACAGCAGCAGGTGCAGTGGTACTTGTAAGAAAAAGAAACTCATAAAAAGAGATAAGCCTCTCATACAATAAAGTATGGGAGGCTTGTTTGTATGAAACGGAAAATAAAAAAAAATATGCGCGGTATTTGTCATTATTGTATTATTGCCATATATTATTACCATATTTATGAATGGGAAAAGCCATAGAGGCAAATCAAGACGGAAAAAATGGTTATATTAAAGTAAAAACGGAAGTCTGGAACAAAAGAGGTTCCGTTGAAAGAGTACTGTATTGGAACGCTGGCAAAAGAGATTTCAGTTGATTTTGAAGAGGAGGCGTTGAAGCACAGGCTGTCATTGTTCGGACAACTATCTATAAAAAAATTGAGGAACAGGGAGAAAAAAGCAGTTATGACGGAGCGCTTTTTTACGAAATCTGATATGAAAAATCAATGGGGCAGGAGTGCATTTCAGAAAAATTATAAAAAACTGGAGCGTGTTTGGAATGAGACCGATGGACAAGTTGTGATGTACAATGGCCAACTGGCAATGGTGCCGTTCCATCAGTTAAGCAATGGAAAAACTCGAATTGGCAAAGAAGTACTTGGGACGGATGAGTATCCGTATCTGCAGATGAAGGAGTGTCCGAAGGATGTGGAAGCGGACGGGCAGATGGAAAGTAAGCTCATCAAAGCAGCGGGAGCGCAAATTACTTCTCAGGACAGCGCCGGATATGTGACCGGAGTAAAAGTGGGCGAGGAGACTTTGAACGGAGAAACCTTTCGGGATACATATGGATTGTTGTCCAGCTGCTTTGAACTGCAGAAGTTTGAGGGAAAGATGCGTGTGACGACAAAAGGAATTGGTCATGGACTTGGGATGAGCCAAAATACGGCAAATGAGATGGCAAAAGAAGGTAAACAATACGATGAAATTTTGCAGTATTTCTACGAGGGAACAGAAATGAAAGAGGTCGCGGAAATTTTGTTGAATGTAGAATAAGCGTATCATTTTCTGGCAAAAATATAGTCAGAGGTGATAAATATGAAAAATAATCTAGGACCTTCAAGAAGAGGGAAAGGTGCTGCGGTCGGTCTGGTCATTTGTTTTGTGGCGGTAATTGCGTTAGTGGGATTTTTTACATTCAGCCGTTATAAGAGAGATATGAGCAGACAGCTGGCAAAAACGGAAGAAAAAACTGATACCGAAGAAAAACAAAAAGACATCAAAGAGACAGAAAAGAGCCAAACGACAAACAGTCAGGCAATTCAGAACAAAGCACAGGAGACAGAAAAACAAAAAGAAGAGACACAAACACAGACAGAGCAGAGACAGAATCAGACCTCACCAACGGCAACACAGCCAGATGCGCTGGCATTTTCAGAAAATGATCTGCTTGTATGGCCTGTGGACGGGAATGTGTTGATGAATTACAGCATGGATCAGACGATTTATTTTTCTACGCTGGATCAATACAAATACAATCCGGCATTGATTATCGGGGAGAAGTTGGAACAGAGGTAACGGCATCTGCAAGAGGAATTGTGAAATCAGTGGAAGTCAATGCACAGACGGGTAACACGGTGACGATGGACCTTGGAAATGGCTATGAAGCAGTTTACGGGCAATTGAAAGAAGTTCCGGTACAGGAAGGAAATTATGTGGAGCAAGGCGAACTGGTAGGATACTTAAGTGAGCTACAAAATATTACAGTGTGGAAGGTTGTAATTTGTATTTTCAGCTGCTAAAAGATGGGGAACCGGTGAATCCAATGGAATATATGGATTCTTAGGGAGATTTATTTAAAAATAGATAACAAAAAACCGGACACGTTGAGAAGGGGTAAGATGTCCGGTTTTCTTGTTTTAAGTGCGTATAAAGTTTTGGAAAACGATTGTGATAAATCGCTTATACAATGGTAGTATAATATGTTTTTTGTAAATCCGCTAGAACGGTAATTGCAAAAAACCGTTGATTTTTGCAAAAAAGGAAATAAATGGTAAAAGCGGTTATTTTTTGTACAAAAAGGAAGTAAATTATAGAGAAAGAGAAAAAAATTGTGCTATAATTCTTAAGTGAAGTATCACATTTTTAGCAGGTAAAAAGAGCAGTTTCTGAAAAGTGTGGAACTGCTCTAAATGTGATTCTTCATAATTGTACCAATTCGCGGACGTTTTTCTGAAAAGTATATGGGGATTGTATTTTCCAAATCTTCTCAAAAAGCAATAAAATCAAGCGGTTTATGGCTGAATATATATGCGTTTAACTACAAATTTCTGTTTTAAGGCACGTCAATAAGACCTCCCATAGGGAGGACTGTTGAAACATATGAAATAAAAGCAAGGTTAGTTACGATAAGTATACGACCTTCCAAGGTATGTCATACTACTGCAACCACAGGCAGGGCATATGTGAATATCATAATTCCAGACTTCTTTCAGAAGTTCCGCAACCGAAAGTCCGGTATACCGTTGTTTGAATTTTTGATATCCTTGTAGTTTGAAGATGATTCTTAAACTTTCCGACTTCGTGCGGTTGTTCAGAAAACCATAGTAGCGGATTTTCTGGAAGCCGGACGGTAACACATGCATAAGGAAACGTCGGATAAATTCCTTATTTTCAAGTGTTACTGTTTTGGTTTCGCCGGATTTGTAATCACGAGCCGCAAAGGAAACGTGTGTATCTGTTACAGATTGAATACGTGTATTCGTAATGGCAATTCGATGAGTGTAACGCCCCAAATATTCAATAGCATTACCGAAGCCGTTAAAGGTCTCTTTGATGTACGGACACCAATCCATCTTGTAAAGAGAATCACGAACTCATTCCAAGAGTAAGAATTCCGAAGTTCTGCACAGGAAGACGAGAAAACAAGTTTGCCGGTGACATAGTACTTTTGCAGATAGCAAAGAAACTTTCCACGAAATACTTTTGCCATTACGCCAACTGGAATAAAGAACTTTTCGCCACATCTGCGAAGTTTTTGGTCGACGGACAGACCACCGCCTGAAACAATGCAATGAATGTGAGGATGAAAGTTTAGTGTTTGTCCCAAGTGTGCAGAACCTGAATGATGCCGGGTGTTGCTCCAAGATACTTCCTGTCTCTTGCGAGTTCAAGAAGTGTTTCAGAGGAGCATCTGTGTAACAGAGAATACAGAAGTTTCTGATTCCCATAAACCAAAGGGTTCAGTTCATGAGGAACCGTAAACACTACGTGAAAATAAGGAGAATCAATGACTTCCGCACGCCGCTTGTCAATCCAAAATTCTTTCAGGATTGCCTGACAGTTGGGACAGTTGCGGTTGCGGCAGGAATTATTGTGAAATTCCATGTGTCCACAGTCAGAACACTGGGTGATGTTGTAGCCAAGCTACCGGATTTACAATTCAAGATAGCATGTGCTGCTTTTTCCTGTACGCCTGATACATAAGAATCCGAAGACTGGAAATCCTCATAGGAATACAGAAAAATCTGTTGGATTTTGGAAGGTTTATTCAAGGAAATCACCTCCCATCATGTCGAAAGGACTAACCGCTTTATGCATACTGTTAGTGGCAAGATGAACATAAATGGATGTTGAAGCCAAAGATTTATGCCCCAAATATGCCTGAATGGTCAGAAGGTCTGCACCATTTTCATAAAGGTGAGTGCCAAAAGCATGGCGGAAGGAATGGCAGGTAATACGTTCAGGCCATCCAAGCGTCTTTCGTGTTCGTGGATATGCCTGGAAAGATAAAAAGTATCAATCGGCTGCGATTTATCACGTTGTTTTGGGAAAAGCCAGTCCACAGGCTTATCATAAGCAAACCAGTATTGTGAAAGGATTTCCAATGCTGTTTTTGACAGGAGAGCATAACGATCCGAACGATTCTTGCCATGAGAGATATGAATCCGCATGTTGCGACGTTCAATATCCTGATATTTCAGATGACAGACTTTGCCAATTCTGAGACCGGAAGAGTACATGAGGGAAACCATGGCTTTTTGCTTCAAGTCCGGAATGGTGGAGATGAAGGTTTTTACTTCTTGCTGGGAAGGTACGTAAGGCAGGTAATTATCAAATTTACGAAAAGGAAGTTGTGTCGCATCCCAAGGTTTGTGAAGTACGTAAATGGTAAAGAAACGTAATTGAGAGATAACGGCGTTCATGGTACGATCTGAAAGAGAACGGGTATCTTGAAGCCATCTAACAAACTGACGCATCTCATCCCAGGTAACATCTTCCGGGGATTTGTGAATCACGTCAGTTAAGAAGTCAAAGTATGCAAGGATGTATGTGGAGTAACTTTTGATCGTATGGTCGGTAAGACCACGGAGAGAAATCATCTTTCTGTAAGAATTAAAATATTTGTTCATAATGAACCTCCTGAAATAAATGTTGCTTGTAGTAAATAGTGAAAACAAACAGCAAAACGGAGGTGGGCGAATAAAAAAATCAGATATGTAATTGTTGAATGATACAAAATGTGATAGATTAATCATAGCAGTTCTTTTGTTGTGTGAGTTTGTTGTGTTAGGGGTAATTCAACAATATAACATATACAAAAAAACTGCTACTTTTATTTGAAAAAAGCAACGATTGTATTGTACGTAATGCTAGCCATCGCGCTAGCGATTTGGTACAATTTGCAAAAACAAGTCTAGGAGAAAATTTGTGAAACGGAAATTATTGGAATATTTGAAAAAGATAGACAGTAAGGAAGAAGAATTTATTAAAAATGAGAAAAACGTGCTAGCGCCTTATGTGATAAAAAAAAGGAAGTTCCGTCATAGATACGGACAAGATGATTCGCGAAGGGGCTATGATCGATATTATGAAACAGCCGAGATTTGTAGATATCCCGGAGCATACGCATAAATACATGGAAATTATATATATGTTCAGTGGTTCGGCGACACATATTATCGATAAGACAGAAGTTAAGCTGGAAGCAGATGATGTTTTGTTTATCAAACAGGGAACACCGCATTCAGCAAGCGCCTCGGGATATAACGATATTGGAATTAAGATATTTGTTCTTCCGGAGTTTTTACAGTATCCGCTCAGCATGCTGAACGAAGATACGGCGCTTCGGCGTTTTATAAAAAAAGCGGCGGAGAATGATGGAAAGGATAAGGAGTTTTTGCATTTTCATTTGCAGGATTTGCCGGATGCCCAGAATCTGTTGGAGAATATGACACGAAGCCTTTTGAATCAGACGCGAAACAGCAAGAGAATTTTGCAGGCGACGATGGGAGTTCTGCTGATGGAATTATCGAATAGAACGTATACGATCACAGTCGGCTCCCCATCTTCCTATGAAAGTCAGATTGTGCTGGAAGCCTTAAGATACATAGAGGAGAACTACCAGACGGCATCGCTTAACAAGTTTTGCGAACATCACAATCTTCCATGCTATTATGTAAGCCGTCTTATGACCCAGTATTCCCCTTATACCTTTACAAAATATTTACAAAGAAGACGTATACTCCAGCGGCCTATCTCCTGACGGAGACAGACACGCCGATAGAGCAGATTGTTGTAGAAGTCGGGTATGAAAATTCAAGTCATTTCCATAAACTGTTTAAAGAAGAATATGGAATGACACCGAAAAAATACCGTGAGAAATATGATTCTATGGAGAAGTGATGGGGATTTCTTATCCCATCACTTCTTCTACATGATTCGGGTACTTTACTGTGATGTAATACACTGCATTGCGGTACTTACGAGTTGCCGTAAATCCATCCATATTTGATGGAATACAAGGACCTATTTCCAGACCGTCAAAGGAACGTTTCAGATGTTCTGATAATGGTTTCGCAAGTGCAGAATCATTGTTGAAGTCTACCATTTCATCTAAGATAGACAGATCCCCGGTCTCTTTGATATAGGCAGCAGTACCTGCAATCAGTCACAGTGGATCATCATTAAATCCGCTTCCATCTTCAAACTGTGTCGCTGCAATGTCGAGAATTCTCTGGCGCGCGCAATCTGGGATCAAGTGTACGAATCCAAGCAGATCCTGACAGGAATCGCGGAATCCCATACCACGACCGGTCCCTGACTCGAAATAAGAAGCAGAATTCTACATAAGAAGTTAAGTTCAATTGCTCGCAAGTCTCGTTGGTGTTTGTAAGGATAAGCTGGTTTACCTCACAAGTCTCATGGAGCTGCGATGAACCATGTTTCACCATTCTGCGTCATAAGATTCAGTGCCGGAATTGTTTATTCCCGGCTCAATTCCAGGAATGGTCAGATAATGAGGATGTACTTCATCAATAAGTTTATGAATCTCAGCATCCAAAGTATGTATTATAAAGTGATCAATTGACGCCCGACTTTTTGTCTGGAAAAAAAATTTAAATAAAGCTTTTTAAAGTGCATGTGTATGTATACTCCTACATCTGTCAAGTATTGTGATTGTTACATTTTAACATGGTTGATACGGAGTGTAAATCTTGGTTTGTATAATTCGACATTTTGCAATATTACGTATTTGGGTTTTGAAAAACACATAGGTGATTTGATGATAAATAATCCGTTTTTTGACAAAAACTGTAAAAAATATAGAAAAACGTCATAAACCTGAGAAAGTGTTGAAAACAATGGATTTTCATATTTATAATAAATATTGGGAAAAAATACCATTTCAGGCATTTTACCACAATCAAGAACAGAACATTATTACATTTAGAAGGGAGAACGTACTGTAATGAAAAAGAATC
>ENA-OQAA01001157-OQAA01001157.1-human-gut-metagenome-genome-assembly--contig:-NODE-1157-length-14438-cov-2.317867_pt1 | contig 14438 bp, 12 predicted proteins | sample MGYA00242489_ERZ504515 | MGnify/ENA primary metagenome ERZ504515 (study PRJEB26092, sample SAMD00036237) | human gut metagenome | host: Homo sapiens | study: EMG produced TPA metagenomics assembly of...
GCAAATGGCTGTACCAGACTCCCGAACAAATCCTGATCAAGCATCCAACGGCGCCAGCGATTTCGGAAACAAGTTCGGCCAGCCGCTGATTTGCGGTTCCGTACTCACCTTTGAACACAAAGAGAAAGATGAGGTGTACGGTTACGACAAAGTCATCATGCTTGCTGGCGGTGTGGGATACGGTACACAACGCGACTGCCTGAAAGGCGCTCCCGAAGCCGGCAACAAGGTTGTCGTGATCGGTGGCGACAACTACCGCATCGGTTTGGGCGGCGGTTCCGTGTCATCCGTAGATACGGGACGCTACAGCAGCGGCATCGAGCTGAATGCCGTACAGCGTGCCAATGCAGAGATGCAGAAACGTGCTTACAACGTAGTACGTGCGCTTTGCGAAGAAGACACCAACCCGGTGGTTTCCATCCACGACCACGGTTCTGCCGGACATGTAAACTGCCTGTCCGAGCTGGTAGAAGAGTGCGGCGGACTTATCGACATGAGCAAGCTGCCTATCGGCGACAAGACTTTGTCTGCCAAAGAAATCATAGCCAACGAAAGTCAGGAGCGCATGGGTCTGCTGATTCAGGAAGAGGCCATCGAACACGTACGTAAGGTAGCCGAACGCGAACGCGCTCCGATGTATGTAGTCGGTGAAACCACCGGCGACCACCGCTTCGCTTTCCAGCAAGCCGACGGCGTACGCCCGTTCGACCTTGCCGTAGAACAGATGTTCGGCTCTTCACCCAAAACCTATATGGTGGACAAGACCGTAGAACGTCATTATGAAATGCCGGAATACGAATTGTCGCAACTGCACGAATACCTTACCAACGTACTCCAACTGGAAGCCGTTGCCTGCAAAGACTGGTTGACAAACAAGGTAGACCGTTCCGTAACAGGTAAGATTGCCCGCCAGCAATGCCAGGGCGAACTCCAGTTGCCGTTGAGCGACTGCGGTGTCGTAGCTTTGGACTATCGCGGCGAAAAAGGTATCGCAACTTCTTTGGGACATGCTCCGCAGGCAGCCCTTGCCGACCCGGCAGCGGGTTCTATCCTCTCCGTCAGCGAAGCGTTGACCAACCTGATCTGGGCTCCGCTTGCCGAAGGTCTGGACAGCGTGTCCCTGTCAGCCAACTGGATGTGGCCGTGCCGCTCGCAAGAGGGTGAGGACGCACGTCTTTATACGGCAGTAAAGGCATTGAGCGACTTCTGCTGCGCCCTGCAAATCAATGTTCCCACGGGTAAGGACTCTTTGTCCATGACGCAGAAATACCCCGACGGCAGCAAAGTCATCGCTCCGGGTACGGTTATTGTATCTGCAGGCGGCGAGGTTTCAGATGTGAAGAAAGTGGTATCTCCCGTGCTTGTCAACGATGAGAAAACCACGCTGTACCATATCGACTTCAGTTTCGACAAGCTGAAGCTGGGCGGCTCCGCCTTCGCACAGTCATTGGGTAAAGTAGGCGACGAAGTACCTTGCGTACAAGATGCCGAATACTTCCGTGACGCTTTCCTGGCTGTACAGGAATTAATCAACAAGGGACTTGTTCTTGCCGGACACGATATTTCGGCCGGCGGTCTTATCACTACTTTGCTCGAAATGTGCTTCGCCAATGTAGAGGGCGGTATGGAAATCGACCTCGACAAGATGAAAGAGCAGGACCTCGTCAAGATATTGTTTGCCGAGAACCCGGGTATCGTTATCCAGGTGAGCAACAAGCATAAGGAAGAAGTCAAGAAGATACTGGAAGATGCCGGTGTAGGCTATATCAAAATCGGTAAGCCGACCGACGAACGTCATATTCTCGTAAGCAAAGACGGCGCTACCTACCAGTTCGGTGTGGACTACATGCGCGATGTCTGGTACTCTTCATCGTATCTGCTGGACCGCAAACAGTCCATGAACGGGTGCGCTAAGAAGCGTTTCGAGAACTACAAGATGCAGCCGCTGGATTTGGTGTTCCGGCCTGAATTCAAGGGTAAACTTTCGCAATACGGCCTCGACCCGAACCGTCGTACCCCGACCGGTATCCGTGCCGCCATTATCCGCGAAAAGGGAACCAACGGCGAACGCGAAATGGCCTATTCACTCTATCTTGCCGGCTTCGATGTGAAAGACGTAACCATGACCGACCTCATCAGCGGACGTGAAACGCTGGAAGACGTAAACATGGTGGTTTATTGCGGCGGCTTCTCCAACTCCGACGTATTGGGTTCCGCCAAAGGTTGGGCAGGCGCTTTCCTCTTCAACCCGAAAGCCAAAGAGGCGCTCGACAAGTTCTATGCACGCGAAGACACGCTGTCTCTCGGCGTATGCAACGGTTGCCAGCTTATGATGGAATTAGGCCTCATCACTCCCGACCACGAAAAGAAGGGAAAGATGCTGCATAATGATTCCCATAAATTCGAATCGACCTTTATCGGCCTGACTATCCCTACCAACCGCAGCGTAATGTTCGGCTCTTTGAGTGGCAGCAAGCTCGGTATCTGGGTGGCACACGGAGAAGGAAAATTCTCATTGCCTTACGATGAGGACAAGTACAATGTAGTGGCAAAATATACCTACGACGAATATCCGGGCAATCCGAACGGCTCCGACTACTCCGTTGCGGCAATAGCCAGCACCGACGGACGCCACCTGCCATCATGCCTCACCTGGAACGCTCCATCTTCCCGTGGCAGAACGGCTACTATCCGCAAGACCGCGTTCACAGCGACCAGGTTACCCCATGGATAGAGGCATTTGTCAACGCACGCAAGTGGGTGGAAGAAAAGACTGGGAAATAACCACGTGTAAAACTGTAATGCAATAATGGATAATGTGCAAAGACTCTGCTTTTGCAGGAGCTTTGGCACATTTCTTATATCTCCACACCGCCTTCCATCCTGCCGCTTTACCACTCTGTATTTCCTTTTTTGCATATCTCAAACATTTTCACTACTTTTGTGTTAATATTAAATCCCCCCAACTTTATCAAACTCAAATACCAAAATCGCTAATATGAAAAAGCATTTCTTTTTCTTTCTTTTCCTTATATCATCCTTTCTGGCTGCCGCTCAGACATATAACTACATCGGCGTAGAGGATGGTTTGAGCAACAGGCGGGTATATGCGATTCAAAAAGGGCCTAAAGGTTACATGTGGTTCCTCACGCACGACGGCATCGACGTTATAACGGAAAGGAATTCAAGCACTATAAACTCATGGACGGCGAAGATGAAATCAACTCCATGATGAACCTCAACTGGCTGTATTCGGATTCGCAGGGAAGGCTATGGGAAATAGGCAAGCAAGGACGCGTGTTCTGTTATGAAAGCAAGCACGACCGTTTCCAACTGGTATATAAATTGCCCAAAAGCGAGACGGAAGGCCTGCACACTCCCGTCAGCTATGGATTTATCGATGATAATAATATAATATGGCTCTGCAACCAAAGAAACATTTACCTATATAACAGCCTGACAAAAGCAACCGTTGTCATAAAGAATGAAATCAACGAAAGCATTACCGACATCGAGCAGATAGACGAGACCCACTATTTTATAGGCACGGATGTAGCGTGCATTATGCCGAACTGAAAAACAATGTGCTTGCGCTAAGCCTTGCGAGAAACTGGATACGCTAAGACTGCAAATCAACGAGCTGTTCTTTCATAAAGGCAGCCGCAAAATCTTTATCGGAACCTTTCAAAGAGGTATCTATGTATACGATCTGAACCTTCATAAGGCGTTCCACATCAAATCCGGCCTGATAGATGTCAGCATCAACCGTATCTGTACTTTCGGTGAAAAAGACATATTGATAGCGACAGACGGTGCAGGTGTCTACAAGATGGATGTGGACACTTACCGGTCCGAACCGTACATCGTGGCCGACTTCAACCGATATAACGCCATGAACGGCAATACAATCTACGACATATACGTGGATAACGAGCAACGCATCTGGATGGCGAACTATCCTATCGGCATTACCGTACGCAACAACCGGTACAGCGATTACAAATGGATAAAGCATTCCATCGGCAACAAACAGTCCCTCATCAACGATCAGGTAACGCCGTTATGGAAGACGAAGAGGCGACCTATGGTATGCCACCAACAACGGCATCAGCCTGTATGAGCATCGTACCCAACAATGGCATTCGTTCTTGAGCGTCTACGATAAGGAGCAGAAGAACCAGAGCCATACATTCATGTCTCTGTGCGAAGTCAGTCCCGGCATTATCTGGGTAGGCGGCTACAGTTCCGGCATCTACCAGATAGATAAGAAAAAGCGTTCTGTCAGCTTTTTCACGCCCGCCTTGTTCGGCGGCGCAACGATTCGTCCCGACAAGTACATCCGTTCCATTACCAAAGACAGAGACGGTTATATTTGGTCGGGGGGATACTACAACCTGAAAAGAATAGACCTGAAACATAAAAACATTGAATCGATACCCGGGCTGGAAGTTATAACGGACATCAAGGAGCGGGACGAAAAATATATGTGGATAGGTACAGCCAACGGCTTATACCTACTGGAGAAAGCAACCGGCAAATACCGGTACATAACGCTGCCGATAGAGTCCTCCTATATATACTCCCTGTATCAGGCCCCCAACGGACTGCTTTATATCGGCACAAACAATTCCGGTCTGCTGATTTACGACCCTGCCAGGCAGAACTTTGAACACTATCATAAAGATAACTGCGCACTTATCTCCAACAATATCTATACAATTCTGTCAGACGGAAAAGATGATATTCTCTTAAGTACGGAATACGGACTGAGCGGTTTCTACCTCAAAGAAAAAAGATTCCATAATTGGACCAAAGAGCAGGGACTGCATTCCGACCATTTCAATGCCAACTCCGGAACACTGCGCAAGAACGGGAATGCCATTTTCGGAAGTACCGACGGAGCCATAGAATTTCCAAGAGACATGGTATTGCCCCGCGAGTACAGTTCGCGCATGATATTCAGCGATTTGCGCATTTTCTACCAAACAGTATACCCCAAAGACGAAGGTTCTCCTTTGGTTTTGGATATCGACGAAAACCAAAAGCCTGAAACTGAAATAACAGCCAGAATATATTTTCGCTTCAGGTATCGTCCATCAATTATGACTATCCTTCCCTCATCCTGTATTCGTGGAAACTGGAAGGATTCTATGACGCTGGAGCCGTCCGGGAGAGGAAAATGTCATCCGGTTCACCAATCTGAATCCCGGTCATTACACCCTGCGTGTCCGCGCCATATCCAGTGAAGACCGGCGTGATGGTTCTTGGAAGAGCGCAGCATAGATATTATTGTCGAGCAACCCATCTGGCTCAGCATATGGCATTATTGCTGTATGCGCTTATCCTTGTTGCAATTGCAAGCATCGCATTGCGCATAATCGTATTGCGCAAGCAACGAAAGATATCCGATGACAAGATCCGTTTCTTTGTCAACACCGCGCATGACATCCGTACTCCGCTGACGCTCATCAAAGCACCGTTGGAAGAACTCTCCGACCGTGAGAAACTAAGCAAGGAAGGAACGGACAACCTCAGCACGGCGCTTCGCAACGTCAACGCCCTGCTACGTCTCACAACCAACCTCATAAACTTTGAACGCGCGGATACCTATTCGAACAATTTCTACGTATCCGAATACGAACTGGGAGCTTATATGACCGACATTGTCAATGTTTTCCGTTCATACGCTTCCGTAAAGCACATCGACCTGACTTACGAAAGCAACTTCCGCTATCTGAATGTCTGGCTGGATAAGGATAAGATGGACTCCATTTTGAAGAATATCATATCCAATGCACTGAAATACACGCCCGAAGGCGGAAGCGTGCATGTCTATGCTTACGAAACGGAAGATACCTGGAACGTGGAAGTCAGTGACACGGGTATCGGCATTCCACTGGACGAGCAGAAAAAGCTGTTCAAGATGCACTTCCGCGGCAGCAATGCCATCAATTCCAAAGTAACCGGCAGCGGCATCGGACTGCTTCTTGTATGGAAACTCGTGCATATGCATAAAGGAAAGCTCAACTTCACCAGCACCGAAGGAAAAGGCTCCTGCATCAAAGTATCTTTCCCTAAAGGCGAGAAACGCTACCGCAAGGCCATACACCGTCCTGCTCCCACCAAAGAGCAGGAACAGAACAATGAACCGGAACAAATCACCTCTCCGGAAAAGGGCACTCCGGACACCCCTGCCGTCAACACGCCCATAGAGGGTTACGAACATGCCCAACAGCAAACTCAGGATGCCGGTAACCGCCAGAAAATACTGATAGTAGAGGATAACGACGAACTGAGGGAATACCTGCGGCGTACGCTGGCGGAGAACTACCATGTACAAGTATGTTCCAACGGAAAATCAGCGCTTTGTATCGTGAAGGAGTATTTCCCCGACCTGATTATCTCGGACATCATGATGCCCGAAATGCGGGGTGATGAACTGTGCCAGAAAGTGAAGAATGACATTGATACCTCGCACATACCCGTTATCCTGCTTACGGCCCTCAATACGGACAAAAACATCATTGACGGGCTGCAAACCGGAGCGGATGAATACGTCGTGAAACCGTTTAACATCGGAATCCTGCGCGCCACCATTGCCAATCTGCTTGCCAACCGTGCCTTATTGCGCCACAGATACGGCAATCTGGAGCTGAACGATGATACCCACAATACGGAATGCATCAACTGTTCTACGGATTTGGACTGGAAATTCATTGCCAGCATCAAGAAGAATGTAGAGGACAACATGGACAATCCGAGCTTCACGATTGATGTGCTTTGCACCCTGCTCAACATGAGCCGTACCAGTTTCTACAACAAAGTTAAAGGCACTGACCGACCAGGCGCCGGGAGATTATGTACGTTGATACGCCTGAAACGTGCCATGCAACTGCTGAAGGAACAAAAGTACACCATCACCGAAGTTGCCGAAATGACCGGTTTCAGCGATGCCAAATACTTCCGTGAAGTCTTTAAGAAACACTTTAATATCAGTCCGAGCCAATATGCAAAAGAAGAAGGAAATATTGGAGAGGGCAAACAATAAACCGAATTACAGCATTACACATGATATGACGAATATATATACCGAAGCATTTTCCATTTTCTTTAAAATCGGAGCATTCACCATTGGCGGCGGCTATGCCATGGTTCCATTGATTGAGGACGAAATCGTAACGAAACGTCGGTGGATAGCCAAAGAGGATTTTATAGACCTGCTTGCCATCGCCCAGTCGGCACCGGGCATCCTTGCGGTCAACATATCCATATTCATAGGCTACCGCCTGCGTGGAATACGGGGAAGCATCGTTACCGCCCTAGGGACGATACTACCTTCTTTCCTCATTATCCTTGCCATAGCCTTGTTTTTCCATAACTTCAAAGACAATGTCTACGTAGAGCGTATCTTCAAGGGTATCCGTCCGGCAGTTGTAGCACTGATAGCCGCTCCGACTTTCAGTATGGCCAAATCCGCCAAAATCAACCGCTACACGATATGGATTCCTATTGTCTCGGCTCTGCTTATCTGGTTATTGGGCTTCTCCCCCATCTGGATTATCATTGCTGCCGGTATAGGCGGATACCTGTTCGGAAGGCTGCGTTTCCCGAAAAGCAACAGTTAAAAATTAAACAAAACCGCCCCACTTATCGCTAATCACTAACCACTAATCACTACATCATGCTTTTCCTCCATCTATTCTACACATTCTTTAAAATCGGCCTGTTCGGTTTTGGCGGCGGATACGCCATGCTGTCCATGATACAAGGTGAGGTAGTCACCCGTTACGGCTGGCTCACACCGCAGGAGTTTACCGACATCGTAGCAATCAGCCAGATGACTCCCGGTCCTATCGGCATCAATTCGGCAACCTATGTAGGCTATTCCACGATAGCCGAACAATACGGCACGAGCATGGGAGTGCTTGGGTCTTGCGTAGCCACTTTCGCCGTAGTGCTGCCTTCGTTCATCCTGATGCTCACCATCAGCAAATTCTTTCTGAAATATCAGAAGCACCCGGCAGTAGAAGCCGTATTCAGCGGACTTCGCCCGGCGGTAGTAGGACTGCTGGCATCGGCTGCGCTGGTGCTGATGAACACGGAGAACTTCAGTTCGCCCCAGGAAGATATGTACTCTTTCATCATCAGTATCATCATCTTCCTTGCAGCTTTCATCGGAACAAGAAAATATAAGGTCAATCCCATACTGATGATTATAGTATGCGGAATAGCAGGACTGATACTTTATTGATAGTTGACAGTTGATTCCTATAGCTTCACTTTCTTGCTTACAGACTTGGATTCGTTGTGCAGGCGGTCGAGCGCCGTAACCACATAACGGTACTTCGTCTTGCCATCCTCATAAGGCAACTTATAGAAAGTGTTGCGCGTAACAGCCACAATGTGCGAAGGGTCGTCGATGTCCACCTTCTCTTTCGAAGAAAAACGGTAGACAACATACTGTACCGGACGGTTCATTTCATCCTTAAACTTCGGAGCGGTCCAGAAAAGGATGTAACCGTCGCAGTCCACACCGGTTTTACCTTGCGCACCTTATCCGGGGCTTCATTGTCCATAAAGTCAAATACGGGCGGCAAAGCCGGATACTTATGATACTCGGCAACCAGCGCATCGCGGTATTTGCGGCATTCTCCACTACTGCGCTGGCAGGCCATTGGCAACTGCCGCCGATTGTCTGATATGCCCGCTGCAAAGCCATCTTGCGGGGAAGCTGATTGACGGACGGATTCTTCGGGTCGGCATTCTGTACCGTATTCATTACAGACTGGCCGATAAACAAAGGACGGTTCTCCGTATGCTTTGCCCACCACTTCACCAAAGTTTCATAGTCGGCAGCCGGATGTCCTATCTGCCAGTACACTTGCGTATGTTATAATCAATCCAGCCTTTGCGTGCCCACAGAAGTACGTCGGCATACAAATCATCATAATTCTGCAAACCGTTTGTGGCGCTGCCCAGCGGGTCGCTGCTCTGATTGCGGTAGATACCGAAAGGACTCACGCCGAACTTCACCCAGGGTTTCAGTCCGCGGACCGTCTCATGTATTTTCTGAATGAGAATATTCACATTACTGCGGCGCCAGTCCGCCTTATTGCTGAAACCGCCGCCATAGCGTGCAAAGCTGGCATCATCCGGGAAATCCTTTCCTTGATAGGATAGGGATAGAAATAATCGTCCATGTGAATGGCATCCACATCATAGCGCGACACGATGTCGGTTATCACCTTACAGATATGATTGCGGCTTTCGGGAAGCGCAGGGTCGAAGTAAAGCTGGTCGCCATACGTCACGAACCACTCCGGATGCGAATTATAAATATGGATGGGCGAAAGCTCGTTCTTCAACGAAGTCTTTACCCGATACGGATTAATCCAGGCATGAAACTCCATGCTCCGCTTGTGGCACTCCTCAATCATAAACTGCATAGGGTCCCAATAAGGTTCCGGGGCTTTGCCCTGCACACCCGTCAGGAAACGGCTCCACGGTTCGTACTGCGAAGCATACAACGCATCGGCTTCGGGACGCACCTGAAAAATAATGGCATTGATACCTGCACCTTGCAGGGAGTTCAACTGATTTATCAAGATTTGCTTCAACCGGTCGGTCGGTATGCCACGGAACTGTCCGTTTACCGCCTGAATCCATGCGGCACGAAATTCACGTTTAGGATGTGCGGATGTGGATACGAACTGTGCCTGTACAGCCAGTGAAAGGCAGCAGAAAACCAGTAACAAGAGGAGATTTCTCACTTTCATTTTATTCTTTTTAAATATTGTGTCGCAAAGATAATGATTATCTTTGCAACTCAATTCATTTTCAATCGTCTTATGGCAAAAAATACATCTATCATCATAAAGGGGGCACGCGTCAATAATCTGAAAAATATTGATGTGGAAATTCCCCGCAACAAGCTGGTCGTCATAACCGGACTGTCCGGTTCCGGCAAGTCCTCGCTCGCATTCGATACACTCTATGCCGAGGGGCAACGGCGCTATGTGGAAAGCTCAGCAGTTACGCCCGCCAGTTTTTGGGACGTATGAGTAAGCCCGAATGCGATTTCATCAAAGGTATCCCCCCTGCCATTGCCATCGAGCAGAAAGTAAGCAGCCGCAATCCCCGTTCCACCGTAGGCACTTCTACCGAAATCTACGAATACCTGCGCCTGCTCTACGCCCGTGTGGGACGGACTTTCAGTCCGGTCAGCGGACAGGAGGTAAAGAAACACTCCACCGAGGACATCGTGAACTGCATGCTCCGGCAACCTGAGGGAACACGCTATACCGTGCTCACCCCGATATTGCTCCGCGAAGGACGTACCTTGCAGCAGCAACTGGAAATAGACTTGAAGCAAGGGTTCAACCGGTTGGAAGTGAACGGAGAAATGGTGCGCATTGACGAGTATCAGCCTAAAGACGGTGACACCGTATTCCTATTGGTAGACCGCATGACGGTTTCCGGCGAGAAAGATGCCGTCAGCCGCCTCACCGACTCCGCCGAAACCGCCATGTACGAGGGTGACGGAGCCTGCCTGCTGCGTTTCTACCAACCGGACGGCACTACCAGCCTGTACCGTTTCAGTACCAAGTTCGAGGCGGACGGCATCACGTTTGAAGAGCCCAACGACCAGATGTTCTCGTTCAACTCCCCCATCGGTGCATGTCCGGAATGCGAAGGCTTCGGACGTGTCGTGGGCATCGACGAACATCTCGTCATCCCCAACCGCTCCCTTTCCGTATACGACGCGCCGTGGTGTGCTGGCGCGGCGAGAAAATGGGCGAATGGAAAGACATGGTGATACGCGGTGCGGAGAAAGCCGGATTCCTCATTTTCACTCCCTACTACCAGTTGACAGACGAACAACGCCGCATGCTGTGGGACGGAACCCGCTACTTCGAGGGTATCAATGCTTTCTTTAAAATGTTGCAGGAAAACCAGTACAAGATACAATACCGCGTTATGCTGGCGCGTTATCGCGGCAAAACCCTTTGTCCCAAATGCCACGGTACGAGGCTGAAGCCCGAAGCCGGTTATGTACGGGTGGGCGGACGCAGCATCTCCGAACTGGTAGACCTGCCCATTACCGAACTGAAAGTGTTCTTCGACAACCTGAAGCTGGACAAGCATGATGCCGACATTGCCCGCCGCATCCTTATAGAAATCAACAACCGCATCCGCTTCCTGCTGGATGTAGGTTTGGGATACCTCACCCTGAACCGCCTCAGCAATTCGCTGTCCGGCGGTGAAAGCCAGCGTATCAATCTGGCAACTTCCCTGGGAAGCAGTCTTGTGGGCAGTCTCTACATTTTGGACGAACCGAGCATCGGACTTCACAGCCGCGACACGGACAAGCTGATACACGTCTTGCGCCAACTGCAACAGTTGGGCAATACGGTGGTCGTGGTGGAACATGACGAAGAAATCATCCGGGCAGCCGATTATATCATCGACATCGGTCCCAAGGCCGGACGTCTGGGCGGCGAGGTTGTCTACCAGGGAGACATGAAGGATTTGCAAAAAGACAGCAACAGCTACACCGTGCGTTATCTTCTGGGCGAGGAAACCATTCCCGTGCCCGAAAGCCGTCGCCCGTGGAACCAGTATATTGAAATCACAGCGCCCGCGAGAACAATCTGAAAGGCGTGGACGTACGCTTTCCGCTCAATGTAATGACCGTAGTCACCGGCGTATCGGGTTCCGGTAAAAGCACACTGGTGCGCGATATCTTCTTCCGCGCCCTCAAACGCGAACTGGACGAATGCACCGACCGACCGGGCGAGTTTGCCTCTATCAGCGGAGACCTGCGAAATCTGCGCAACGTAGAGTTTGTAGACCAGAACCCCATCGGCAAGTCCTCGCGTTCCAACCCCGTAACCTACATAAAGGCCTACGACGAAATACGCAAACTTTGCAGAACAACCCCTCGCCAAACAAATGGCTATACCGCCGGCCATTTCAGCTTCAACAGTGAAGGCGGCCGTTGCGAGGAGTGCAAGGGCGAAGGAACCATCACCGTAGAGATGCAGTTCATGGCGGACCTTGTGCTGGAGTGCGAATCCTGCCACGGCAAACGCTTCAAGGCAGATACGCTGGAAGTGAAATTCCATGATGTCAATATCTACGATGTACTGGAAATGACCGTTAACCAAGCCATTGAATTCTTCACCGCACACGGACAGAAGAAAATCGTGAAGCGCCTGCAACCGCTGCAAGATGTGGGGCTGGGATATATCAAACTCGGCCAGTCGTCCTCTACCCTCTCCGGCGGTGAGAACCAGCGCGTAAAATTGGCCTACTACCTCAGTATGGAGAAAGCCGACCCTACGCTATTCATCTTCGACGAGCCTACCACCGGCCTGCACTTCCACGACATCCGCAAACTGCTGGAAGCCTTTGATGCACTGATACGCCGCGGCCATTCCATCGTTATCATCGAGCATAATATGGACGTAGTGAAGTGTGCCGACCATGTTATAGACCTCGGCCCCGAAGGCGGAGACAAAGGCGGCTATATCGTGGCAACCGGTACGCCGGAAGAAGTGGCGGCATGTGCGGCAAGCTACACAGGGCAGTTCCTGAAGGAAAAGTTGACTGCTGCAAAATAAATAGATAAGAATGTATCAAAAACTAATAAGAGAACTTTGAAGGACTGTATTGTATAAAATGAGGGTATAATTCAAAATACACTTGATAATTTCTTTTAGGCACGGATTACATGAATCTCAACAGAAAAAGAATAAAGTAAATTTGGAAAATCTGCATAATCCGTGCCTAAAAAGAAATAAATAGTAAGTGTTTCTATATTTTGGTACACTCTCTGAATATCCGGAAAATATCACAGTGAATCATTCATGTACACAACGTATGGAGTAACCATATGACCGAAGACCACTAAACGACGGAAACACGGTTCCGCTACTAAAGTTCAAGTAACAACCGTTAGCTCCCGATGTAGCCCCAGCCCAATAGATACCGTAACTGCCAGTGAATTGGAGCGCCCCTGATACCGAATTACGGATACCCGCAGCAGAATACCACGCACTGACACCGTCACTTGATATGTACATACGTCCTGCTGTCCCTATCTGACCTGCCAAAGCAGCCATCCAGTCAAAAGGGCCAGCCTCTGAATCATAAGGAGACGCATTATCTGCGGCATCAAAGTTACCGTCACCAAATCCAGCCCAAGCATTCTGATTAACGTTATAACCCGATGCTGCACCTGGCAAAGACCACCCGGCAGGAGCGGGGCTGAATACATCGGAAGCCGAACCCGTCCAAAGCGTATTGTCCTGTTTAGTCCAATCGCCACCACCAGTCTTGTAATAGAAAGTAGTAGGATTTTTCACCGCATTTAACAGATAGTTATCACCGTTATCATTTACTTCAGCAGTAGGAACGTATATTCACTGTTATCAGCGCCATAAACAGGCAATGTCTTGCTATTAGTACCATCTCCCGATGCGGGAAATGGATCTTTACGTCCCCACTGATACTGGAAACCATATAGTTTGACCGCATCCTCCTTTGTCTGAGGCTGTCTTGTAATAGTTCCCTGATAGGTAGATCCAAGATTTCTATCCATAATAGCTACATATTTTCCTGAAGTGAATGCCACACTTCATACTATGCACGGCACCATTTCACTTATTCCATTTACACCCGGCTTATAATTTGTCAGCCAAATATGCCAAGACCACAGAATGTCACCATTTGCAATAGTGATAAGAGCATCCTCGTTATGAACGTCTTTAGCTTTCAATACCACCAGAACATTGTTACCATTTGACAATCCACTTTGGAAACTTAGTTTAGCAAAGTAATTTTTCATGGTCTCATCGCCTTCGGCAATCCATTCCTCACTTACTTTTTCACCGATAATATTGGTATTTACAGCACTTTGAGTTTTCCACAACGTTACAATCTCCCATTTACCGCCACGAATCACCTTGTCCAGTTCATCCACGTAAGCCTTTCCGTCATTCAAACGATTTCTCAATGTAAGTCCAACCTTTTCGTACCTGTTGACAGAGGAATATAGAAATCACCCTCATTATCCTCTACATCCACCATATAGCAGTTAGCAGGAGTTTGGGCTATGTCCACCAACTTCTCGTTTCCTTCATTCTTCACAATAGACGGGTCAAAGAGAGGAATCACCTTGATATTGGTTACCGCACCGTCTTCCGTATTGTCACCGTAAATATAGGTAGTGACATTATACTGTGCATTGGCACGGATGTTCATGTCACCGGCATTGTTACCGCCCAAGTATATCGTATACTCCACCTTGCGCATAATCCCCGAGTTGTAGTATAGGTAAGATCTACGAGCAGGTAAGTGAGTCCCTCAGCACTTCCTATAACCTCAGCCATGTTTGGCCTTGCCTATTGCTCTTTATACCTTGTTAAGTTTGGTAA
>ENA-OQAA01001158-OQAA01001158.1-human-gut-metagenome-genome-assembly--contig:-NODE-1158-length-14425-cov-3.813261_pt1 | contig 14425 bp, 17 predicted proteins | sample MGYA00242489_ERZ504515 | MGnify/ENA primary metagenome ERZ504515 (study PRJEB26092, sample SAMD00036237) | human gut metagenome | host: Homo sapiens | study: EMG produced TPA metagenomics assembly of...
CTGCGACCTTGGCAGCCTCTTCCTCGTTGCCGGTGTTGATGCCGACGTGGATGAGGTGCAGGCCCAGCATGGTGTCAACAGCTTCCTTGCTCTGAGCGGTGATCTTTGCCCAGTCGCCAGCCTTGATGACGTCGCTCTTGCACATCCAGGTGCCGCCGACAGCGAAGATCTGTCATAGCCCAGGTAGTCGTTGACGTTCTTGGCGTTGACACCGCCGGTACACATCCAGCGAGCGCCCTTCAGAGCAGCGCCGATGTTCTTCAGCATACCAACACCGCCGTTTGCCTCAGCGGGGAAGAACTTCAGAGCCTCGCAGCCCATGTTCATAGCCTGCTGCATCTCGCCTGCGGAAGCGGTGCCGGGCATCATGATGCGCCCTTGTCGATGACGTGCTTGCAGACCTCGGGGTCGAAGCCGGGAGCAACGATGAAGGAAGCACCAGCAGCCATAGCGCGGTCAGCCTGCTCGCAGGTCAGGACAGTGCCGGCGCCCAGCAGCATCTCGGGCATCTCCTCGTGGATCTTGCGGATGCACTCCTCAGCACATGCGGTGCGGAAGGTGACCTCAGCTGCGGGCAGACCGCCCTCAGCCAGAGCCTTGCACAGGGGCAGGGCCTCGTCTACGCTGTTAAAAGCAATAACAGGGATAATGCCGATCTGATAGACCTTTTCTACGATGGGATTCATAACGCATTTCTCCTTTTTAACATTTGCATGAACTCCTGCGGCTGAGGGCCCCGATGGGCATACCTTCCCCACCGCACATTCGTATCTTTAGTATAAACGAGAGCGGGCCGTTTGGTAATGCTCAACAAGCACAATGTTTTGCATAAGAGCTTGTATACATTGCACAAAAACGCCGAAGCTGTGCTTCTCAGAGCCCCAGACGGGCAAAGATCTCGGCCACGCCGTCGTGGTCGTTGTCGTTTTCGCTGACGATGTCGGCCAATTTTCGGATGTGCTCCATGCCGTTTGCCATCACGCGGCGACGCCTGCCTTTTCCAGCATGGCGCGGTCATTCTCGCTGTCGCCCACAGCCAGCGTGGCCTCGCGGGGGATGCCCAGATGGTCGGCCAGCGCCAGCAGACTCTCGCCCTTGTTTACTCCGGCGGCGGTGACTTCGATGTTGTCCGGCGACCCCTGCACCACCTCGACGCCCTCGATGGCCGTAAAGCGGGGCAGATACTGCTGCGCCTCTTTCACCGAGTGGAAGAACATACAGAACTTCTCCACCTCGTGGGCGTGGCGGCTCATCCACTCACTCTGGTCACGCAGATGGTGAAGCGGCCATCGTTGGGCTGGATGGCCTCTGTCCCCTTCGCCGCCGCCAGACGGGCGAACCGCTCGTCAAAAAAGCGCTGCTGCACCGTGTCGCGGAGAGCGCGCCCGTCGCTGAAGATGTTCAGCCGCCGGGCAGGCCGTGGAACGCCTCGTAGACCTCCCGGGCCTTTTCCACCGGGAAGCACCGCCGGACGATGCACTCCGGCTGGCTCGTCTCATGCTCTGCGGCGTTGGCATACCGGCTGTAGACACAGCCCAGCGGGTCGCCGCCGAGATCCCAGACCGCCGCGCCGTTGGAAGTAAGGGCATAATGCACCCAGGCTGTTTCGCCACCACCGGCGGCAGGCTGGCCAGCGGACGGCCTGTAGCCGGGATGACCACGACGCCCCGGTCGGACGCCTCGGACAGCACCTTCTGCGTGCAGGGCGAGACTTCGCCGTTGCTGTTGAGCAGGGTGCCGTCCAGATCGAGGGCCGCAAGAAGGATGGGGTGAGATGAAGTAGACATGAAAGCTCCTTTGCGCTTGTAAGTACACGTTTTCTGCCCCAGCGGGACAGGCTGTCTTTATTTTATAACATCAAATCGATTTGCGCAAGTCGGCCAAGTGTGGTAAAATGTATCATCGTATGATAAAAAACAAGGAGCTCTCCATGAACCTTCTCTTCTTCGCGCACGGCCCCACCTGTGGTATCAGCTGTACTGGGTGCTCTACCTCATCTGGTTCTTCTGGCTGGACCTCACCGTCACCGACCCGGACTATATCATCCACAGCCCGCTGGACGACTTCATCCCCTTCAACGAGTGTTCATCTTTCCCTACAGCAGCTGGTTCTTCCTGCTGGCGGGCGTCACGGCACTGCTCTGGTGGTTCGACACCGCCAGCTATGATAAGCTCTGTCTGATGATGTTCTCGGGCATGACCTTCTGCCTCATCCTCTATATGGTGCTGCCCAACGGCCTCGACATCCGCCCCACGGTGGAAGAGGTGGGCCGCAGCAACATCGCCATGACCCTGATGCAGCTCATCTGGAAAGCCGACGCTCGGTAAACGTCTGCCCCTCCATCCACTGCCAGAGCTCGGCCTGCATGGCCATCGCCTTCTCGGGCAGCACGCTGGCGAAAGACCGCCCGTGGCTCAAAGTGCTGGCCTTCGGCTGGGCGGCGCTCATCTGCGCGTCCACCGTCTTTACCAAGCAGCACTCCATCATCGATGTCTTCTGCGGGCTGGCCGTGGCATTCATCTGGGTGCCGATGCTCTATCTCCGCCCCCGGAAGCGTTGAACTTTTTGGTAAAATATACAGTTTTTTGTTGCCGCTGCTCTTGACGGCGCTGATGCCCGCGGTTACAATGGTTGTAGCTGATATATCACATTTCCGGGCATTGCCCGTTTCAGAAGGAGCGTGACTGTAATGGCATCACGAAGCGCACGGGAGGTCGCCTATGAGACCATCCGCAGCCGCATCATCACCATGGACCTCAAGCCCGGCGACGAGCTGAACGACCGGGAGCTGGCCCAGGAGCTGGGCATCAGCCGCACCCCCATGCGGGAAGCCCTCATCATGCTGAACATCGCCCACATGGTGGTCATCAAGCCCCAGAGCGGCACCCATGTGGCCCCCATCGACCTCAAGCTGATGGAGATGGAGCAGTTCGCCCGCTTCACGCTGGAAAAAGAGATCTTGAACCGCATCCGGGGCCGTCTGACTGCCGAGCAGGAAGCCGCCTACCGGCTCAACCTCGAGAGCTACCGCCAGCTGGAGCGCGACCCCGACGCCGAAAACCGGGAGACCCGGATGCTGGACCTCGACAACGCCTTCCACCGCCGGGCCTTCCAGCTCTGCGGCATGGAGGAGCACTTCGACCATATGCTCTCCACCTTCCAGCACATCGAGCGGCTGCGCAAGTTCAGCCTGCAGACCGAGGAGAACAAATCCGTCTGCGCGGCCCACACCCGCATCCTCGAAGCCGTTCTGCGCGGCTCCGAAGAAGACCTCAGCCGCGCCCTCAGCGACCACCTCAACCGCTATAAGCTCTCGGTGGAGCAGGCCCGCCAGCGCCACCCCGAGTATTTCACGGAGGGGACGGTCCGCCCGGTGGATCACCGCATCTGAATCCGGCACAGCACAAAAACGCCGCACAGCTTTTGGCTGCGCGGCGTTTTGTTATGCGTTATGGTTCAGAAGCTCAGACCTTCTCGATGGTGATGCTCCACTCGCTGGTCATGGCCTCATCGACGTCCAGCACCTCGTGCCTGCCTCTTCGTTGACGCTGTTGGCCCAGCCGTTCCAGGGCTCCATGCAGACGAAGTTCTCGGCATCCTGCTGCCAGAGCACGCCCTTGTCGAAGGTCTCGTCAGCGTCCACAGTGACCTTGTGGCCGTTGCCCTTGTCGGTGAAGGTCATGGGGAACTGAACACCGGTCAGCAGGCGGATGGTGTTGTCTGCGCCCTCCTTGCGGGTGAGGGTGATCTTCTCGGGAGCGGCGGGCTGCTCGCCCTTGGCGTTCTCGGAGCAGGTGGCGCACTTGATGTCAAAGTCCACATTCTCCAGAGCGGAAGCCATGAAGTAGGGGTGGTAGCCGAAGCTGAAGGGCATCGGCTTGTCGCCCTCGTTGATGACGGTCAGGCTGATGGCGGCCTTGTTGCCCTCGAGGTTGTAGTTCACCAGCAGGGTGAAGTCGAACGGGTAGAGGAACTTGGTCAGCGGGGTGGATTCTAGAGCCAGCGTCACGCCGTCGGGGCCGACGCTCTCCACGTCCCATCCGCACAGGTCCGCGAAGCCGTGGGTCTCCATGGGGTAAGCCTTGCCGTCAAAGTTGTGGACGCCGCCGTCGGGGTTGCCGCAGCTGGGGAAGAGCACCGGCACACCGAAGCGGGGGCGGCTGCACTCGGAGAAGTTGGGGCGGCGGGTCCAGATGTACTCGTCGCCGTCGAGGGTGAAGCCGGTGATCATGCCGCCGCGCTCGGGGGTGATGGTCAGGCTGGTCTTTGCGGCAGGGTCGGTGATGACGTACTGCTCATAGCATGCACCGTTCTCGGTGACGTACTGGGTGGTGATCTGGTTCATAAATTTCAGTCCTCCGTATGTTTCTGGTTTTTCTGGTATTCCGCCAGTTTTTCAAAATAATAATCGATGCCGTAGCGGATAAAATACTTGATCAGCCGCACCGCACCGTAGAGCAGCGCTGCATAGATCAGCAGAGAAAACAATACTGCGCCATTTGCACCCATCATATAAAACACTTCCTTTCCGTTTTCATGCACAAAAAGGCCGCCGTATCGCAAAAAGTGCGTACAGCAGCCTTTATTTTGGTCACAAAGATACACTCCAGACCCTTTCAAAGGCGGCTGTTTTGTGACACGCGATTCGCGGCTGTTGCCAACGTATTAAAAATACGCGAATCGCAGTTAGAGCACGACGCCGTCCTTGAAGATGGAGATCTCGCGGAAGCCGTGCTTCTCGGCCTTGGTCTGCTCACCGCCGGCAACGCGGATGACCAGATCCAGCAGGTCCTTTGCGGCCTCGTCGATGGTCTTTTCGCCGTCTGCGATGACGCCGGTGTTGAAGTCGATCCAGCCCGCCTTCTTCTCTGCCAGCGGGGTGTTGGTAGAGATCTTCAGGGTGGGAGCCGGAGCGGAGAACGGCGTGCCGCGGCCGGTGGAGAAGAGGATGAGGTGCGCGCCTGCGGCGGTCATGGCAGTGGCGGACACGAGGTCATTGCCGGGGCCGTAGAGCATATTCAGGCCCTTGGTGACGACGGGGTCGCCGTAGCCGATGACGTCCATGATGGGGGCCGTGCCGCCCTTCTGGACGCAGCCGCAGCTCTTGTCTTCCAGCGTGGTGATGCCGCCCTGCTTGTTGCCCGGAGAGGGATTGTCGTAGACGACCTCATTGTGGCTGATGAAGTACTCCTTGAAGCCGTTGATCATCTGCTCGGCCTTGACGAAGACATCGCGGTCGATGCAGCGGTCCATCAGGAAGCCCTCGGCGCCGAACATCTCCGGCACCTCGGTCAGGACGGTGGAGCCGCCCCGCTGGCCCATCATGTCGGAGAAGCGGCCGATGGTGGGGTTGGCGGTGATGCCGGACAGGCCGTCAGAGCCGCCGCACTTCATGCCGACCACCAGCTCACTCACGGGGATGGGCTCACGCTTGAACTGGCCGGCGTAAGCGGCCAGCTCCTTCAGGATGTCGCGGGCGGCGGTGAACTCGTCGTCCACGTCCTGGCAGGTCAGGAACTTCACGCGGTCGTGGTCATACTCGCCCAGCTCTTCCACGAACTGGTCGTGCTGCAGGTTCTCGCAGCCCAGATGCAGCACCAGAACGGCAGCAGCATTGGGGTGGCGGACCAGAGCGGCCAGCAGCTTGCGGGTCTGCGCATGGTCATGACCGGTCTGGCTGCAGCCGAAGGGGTGGGTGAAGGTGTAGAGGCCCTCGATGGTGCCGGTGACGAGGTCCTGATTGTCGGCCACCATCTTCTTGCAATGTCGTTGACACAGCCGACGGTGGGGATGATCCAGATCTCGTTGCGGATGGCAGCGCGGCCATCCTTGCGGCGGAAGCCCATGAAGGTCTCGGGCTCCACCTTGGGCAGCGGGGCCAGATCGGGGGAGGGATTGTAGCTGTACTCCACCTCACCGGAGAGGTTGGTGTGGACATTGTGGGTGTGCATCCAGGTACCCGGCTCAGCGTCGGCGGTGGCGTGGCCGATGGGGAAGCCGTACTTGATGACGTTCTCGCCGTTCCTGATGGGCTTGACGGCCATCTTGTGGCCCTGAGGGATGTCCTCCAGCGCGGTGACGGCAAGGCCGTCCACCTCGACGAGGGTACCTTGGCAATGGGATGCAGAGCGACAACGACGTTGTCGATGGGACTGATATGGATCGCCTGCGGCATAGTTTTTCTCCTACTCTTTTATAAGACAAAAGGTATAAGCCAAAAGGCTGCTGCCCAAAGCAGCAGCCTTTTGTGCAAATTTTCAGCTTACAGGCAGCTCTTGTAAGCAGCCTCGGCACCCTCGGTGCGGATGAGCTCCAGGTCTGCCAGAACAGCGGCCTCGAGGCCCTCGATCTTGGTCAGGTCCTGATCCCACATCTGGGTGTTGGTCAGAACGGCGTTCACCAGCTGAGCAGCGGTGTCGTCCTTGTGTGCATAGTAGAAGTCCAGAGCCATGCGTCATCCTGGATCTTGTAGGTGTTGCCCGCCGGGCGCTTGCAGATGAGCCGTCAGCAGTGCGCTCCTGAATGTCGTTGGAGTAGAAAGCGATGTAAGCAGCCAGAGACATGGTCAGGCACTTGGGCAGCTTCTTCTGCTCCTCGATATAAGTCAGGAAGGAAGGCATGTTGCGGGCCTTCCACTTGGAGGTGGAGTTCAGGGAGATGCTCATCAGCTCGTGGTTGATGAACGGGTTGTTGAAGCGGTCCTGCACAGCAGAAGCGAACTCCTCGAGGTCCTTCTTGTCCAGAGGCAGGGTGGGGATGACTTCCTCGTGCAGCATCTTGTTCATGAAGCCGCGGATGGTGTCGTTGTGCATGCAGTCACGCACGATGTCGAAGCCGGCCAGATATGCGCCCAGAACGAAACCGGTGTGAGCACCGTTCAGGATGCGGACCTTGCGCTTCTTGTAGGGGGTGACATCGGGGACGACCATGACGTTGACGCCGGCCTTCTTGAACGGCAGCTTGTCCTCCAGACCATCGGGGCCTTCGATGACCCAGACGCCGAAGACTTCGCCGACATCCAGAGCCTTATCGGTGTAGCCGTTGGCCTCTTCCAGAGCAGCCATCTCCTTCGGGTCACGGATGCGGCCCGGGACGATGCGGTCCACCAGAGTGGAGCAGAAGGTGTTGGCGTTGTTCATCCAGTCGATGAAGGCAGCGTCGAGGTTCCAGTCCTTCGCGTAGTTGTTGCAGCACTTCTGCAGCTCCTTGCCGTTGTTGTCGATGAGCTCGCAGGAGAGGATGACCAGACCCTTGTCAGCAGCGCCCTTGAAGGCGGTGTAGCGCTCGTAGAGCACGCGGGTCAGCTTTGCGGGGAAGCTGTTGGGAGGCACCTGGTCGAACTGGCTGTCGCCCTGCGTGTAGGCGATGCCGGCCTCAGTGGTGTTGGAGACGACGATCTCCAGGTCCTCAGAGCGGGCCAGAGCCAGCACTTCGTCCCACTTGCCCTCGGAGTAGGGGCAGACGCAGTCATGCACACAGGAGATGACGCGCTTTGCATCGACCTTCTGGCCCTTCTCGCTGCCGCGCAGGTACAGGGTGTACAGACCCTCCTGCTCGTTGATCCAGTCCGCCATCTGGGGGAAGTTTGCGATGGGCTGGACGAGCTTGACCTTGCCGTTGTAGCCAGCCTTCTCGTTGGCAATATCAAAGAAGTAATCCACGAATGCGCGCAGGAAGTTGCCCTCACCGAACTGCATCACCTTGACGGGTGCGTCCTTGAGGATATAACCGTTGTAGCCGGTGCTTTCCAGGACCTTGTAATTCAAAGTTTCCATTTGAGTGTCTCCTTTTATCAGATTGCTTTGCCTTTCACGGGGGGCAGCCTGAGCCGCGCCCTTCTCTGCCTCTATTTTATGCTGTTGTATACAAATAAGTCAAGTGCTTCTCAACAGTTTTTTGCCGGAAACGGGGTCGTTTTATAAAACCAGCGAATTGTACAAGTCCGCACGAGATTTTTGGGCAGTTTTTCAGTTGTATACATCGGCATTTTCCGGTATACTAAAAGCAGGAATGGCCTGTTTGCACGGAACAGGCCGATCCCCTACTATAAGAATGTTTCAAACTGTCATGACCATTGAAAAAAGGAGTTCTGACCATGAAAGCATTTATGGATAAGGAGTTCATGCTCCAGTCGCCCACCGCACAGCACCTGTACCACGCTTACGCTGAGGATATGCCCATCTGCGATTACCACTGCCACATTCCTCCCCGTGAGATCTACGAGAACCGCCGCTTCGACAACATCGCTCAGGTCTGGCTGGGCGGCCGCAACCCGGACGGCAGCTACTTCGGCGACCACTACAAGTGGCGCGTCATGCGCTCCAACGGCGTGCCTGAGGAGTACATCACCGGCGACAAGCCTGACCGCGAGCGCTTCCAGAAGTTCGCTGAGGCTCTGCCCATGGCCATCGGCAACCCGATGTACCACTGGACCAATCTGGAGCTGCACACCTTCTTCGGCTACGACGGCGTGCTGAACGGCGACACCGCTGAGGAAGTCTGGAACCTGTGCAACGACAAGCTCCAGCACGACCCCAAGCTGACCGTCCGCGGCCTCATCGAGCAGAGCAACGTGGCTTCATCGGCACCACCGATGACCCCATCGACAGCTCGAGTGGCACAAGAAGATCAAGGAAGACCCCACCATCAAGTTCACCGTGGCTCCTTCCTTCCGCCCCGACAAGGCCCTCAACATCAACAAGCCCGGCTTTGCTGAGTACATGGGCAAGCTGGCCGCTGCTGTCGGCAAGGAGAAGCTGGCCTGCATCAACTGCGTCACCAGCGCTCTGACCGACCGCATCGAGTTCTTTGCCGAGATGGGCTGCCGCGCTTCCGACCACGGTCTGGACTACATCCCCTACCGTGAGGCCACCAAGGAAGAGGTCAACGCCATCTACCAGAAGGTCATGGCCGGCGAGACCTGCACCCCGGAAGAGGCTGAGAAGTATCAGACCTACATCCTCATCCATCTGGGCAAGCAGTATCACCGCCTCGGCATCGTCATGCAGTTCCACTACAACTGCCTGCGCGGCGTCAACCGCAAGATGAACACCCTGCTGGGACCCGACACCGGCTACGACATGATCAACACCGCCACCTGCGGCGGCCAGATTGCAGCCCTGCTCAGCGCCCTGAACGACACCGACGAGTGCCCCAAGACCATCATCTACAGCCTGAACCCCGGCGATGATGCTCAGATCGGCACCATCCTCGGCTGCTTCCAGAACAGCGAGATCCCAGGCAAGATCCAGCACGGCTCCGCATGGTGGTTCAATGACCACAAGATCGGCATGGAAGAGCAGATGTCCCGTCTGGCCAGCCTCGGCCTGCTGGGCAACTTCGTCGGTATGCTGACCGACAGCCGCAGCTTCCTGAGCTACACCCGCCACGATTACTTCCGCCGCATCCTCTGCAACCTCATCGGTCAGTGGGTCGAGGACGGCGAGTATCCCAACGACGAGAAGGCTCTGGAGAAGATCGTCAAGGGCATCTGCTTCGACAACGCAAAGCGCTACTTCAATCTGTAAATCATCCCGAGGGGGCCGCTGCACGAACGTGCGGCGGCCCCCATTTTGCTGTCTTGCCGGAAAAAAACAAACACCAAGGCCCGGGGTGTCTCCACCCCGGGCCTTGGCTACATTTTCTATTGAAGAAATAAAGAATTGCTCAGTTGTGCCAAAGGCTTACTTGTTCTCAACAGCCTTGCAGGTGACAACAGCCATGATCCAGTCAGTCGTGGTCTTGCCATCATCACTGGTGACGGTAAACTCCTTCATACTCAGCACGAACTCATCGCCGGCTTTAATATTATACTTGCCGGGGATCCCGACATACAGGGAATTAACAGCTTTATTCGTGCCGATCGTTACAGAACCGTTAGTCTCCGTCTTCAGAATCTCATTGGCGATTGCCTGAGCTTGTCAGTCTCATTCTTACCCTCGGCTTCGAAGTAGGCGTACCAGACGTACTTGTCATTGTTGCCCTCTTTCAGAGCAGCTTTGATATTCTTTTTTGCGTTAGTCTCGAATTTGCCGTCATCAGTCGTTGCAGCCTCGATAGCCTTATTTGCCAGTTCTTCACTGCCGACCTCAACGGTAGCATTGGGGTTTGCTTTCTTCAGCATACCCTCCAGCTTGCCAGCAGCCTGACGAGAAGCGGTGCTTCCACAGCCGGTCAGAACAGACATTGCCATGACGCCGGTGAGGACGAGAGCCAGAAGTTTCTTTGCCATTTTCATGATTTTTTGCCTCCCACATGTTCAAATAAATTTCATGGGCCATCTGTCCCTTTCCGGTCGTCAGCCCACGACATTATTATACCCCCCCCCCCTCCAGTCTGTCAATATTATTCTTGATTTTCATGATATTTCCGAAATGCCCCGGTATGTGTTATGCAATTTTTACAAATTCACGAACAGGGGCAAATAAAACGCCCCCGCATCAGCATTTCAGCCGATGCAGGGGCGTTGCTCTCTCTTTTGGGATTTACTTGTTATTGTCAGCGACCATCATCTTGCTGGCCTTGTAGATGTCGCCGCAGCCCAGCGTGATGACCAGATCGCCTTCCCGGGCGTTCCGCTTCACCCAGTCGGCGGCAGCTCCAGACTGTCCACCAGCACCGAGCCGGGGGATCTGAGCGGCCAGCTTTGCGCTGGTGATGGTGGGGTCGTTGGGCTCACGGCTTCCCATGATGGGGGTGATGACTGCCACATCGGGGATCTTGAGCACATCCACAAAGTCGTTGAACAGCATCTTGGTGCGGCTGTATGTAAACGGCTGGTGGACGGCGATGAGGCGCTTGTAGCCCAGTTCCTTGGCGGTGTTCAGGGTCGCACGCAGCTCGGTGGGGTGATGAGCGTAGTCATCCACCACCACAGCGCCGTTGCACTCACCGTAGACCTCGAAACGGCGTCCTGCGCCCTTGAAGCTTGCGGCAGCGGCAGCGCACTGCTCCACCGTCAGGCCCGCAAAACGGCAGACCGCGCACATGGCCAGCGCATTGTAGATGTTGTGACGGCCCGGCACAGCCAGACGGATGTGGCCCGTGACCTTGCTCCACTCCTTCAAATCGAACTCGAAGAAGCCGGGCTTATACTCCTGCACATTGATGGCTGATAATCGCCGTCGTTGTCGATGCCGAAGGTGCGCACACGGCGGTCAAGGGTGTACATGACGTCCATCGTGTTCTTGTCGTCGGCGTTGGCGAAGATCATGAACTTGGTCATCAGGGCAAAGCGCTTGAAGGCGAACTTCAGCTCACCCATGCTGCCGTAGTAGTCCAGATGGTCGTTGTCGATGTTCAGCACGACGGAGAGGTAGGGAGTCAGCTTCAGGAAGGTCTCGGAGAACTCGCAGGCTTCGATGACGATGTCATCGCCCTTGCCGGCCTTGCCGTAGCCGTGGATGAGGGGCAGCTTGCCGCCGATGACCGCAGAGGGGTCGCGGCCTGCCAGCTCCAGCGCCGTGGTGATCATGGAGGTGGTCGTGGTCTTGCCGTGGGTGCCGGAGACGCAGATGCTCTGCTTGTACAGACGGCTCACATAGCCCAGCAGGACGCTGCGCTCCACCGTCGTGATGCCGTAGGAGGCTGCCGCATTCAGCTCCACATTGTCCTTTGCGATGGCGGCAGAGTAGACCACCAGGTCTGCACCGACGACATTATCAGCGCTGTGGCCCAGCGTGACCTTGACGCCCATCTCCCGCTCGGAGCGGATGATGCTGCCGTCCAGCACATCGCTGCCCGAAATGTCGTAGCCCTTTGCGGAGAGGATCTGGATGAGAGGATACATCCCGCTGCCGCCGCAGCCGATGAAGTGTATCTTCTTCACATTATCCAGCAAATGCTGGGTGTAGTCGGTGTACATGAACATAGAAAGCAACCTCCAATAATATAAACGGCCGCTGGGCAGACCGTATCCATTCTAGTGACACATAGTATTATATAATTTTTGGAGCACAAAATAAACACTTCGGAGCGAATTTTCGGAAAGAACTATAAATTGACCGGCACTTTTGTGCTTTGTGTACAGAATCCGCGGCTTTGCGAGATACTTTTTGACGCTTCATAAAAGATTTACATTTCACTCCGGATAAATAGATAACGATCTTGAGATTTTTGTGTTATAGTTATAAAGGAAATTTTGCTGCGGCAGCGCCTGCACCGACGTCGGCTGCTCCCGGCACGAAAAGAGGAGACACCTTTTGAACATCAAGATCACCGCCGACAGCACCTGTGATTTGTCCGAAGAGCTGCTGCGGCAATGGAACATTTCTCTGATGCCCATGCACATCCTGATGGGCGACGATACTTATCTGGATGGCGTCACCATTCATCCGGCTGACGTTTTTGCCCATGTGGACGCAGGCGGCCAGCCCCCGAAATCCGCTGCCGCAAACCCCGTGGAGTACATCGACTTCTTCGAGCCCTTTGCCAAGGAGTACGACGCCGTCATCCATATCTCGGTCAGTGCCAAGCTTTCGTCCTGCTATCAGAACGCCCGCCTTGCCGCACAGGAATATGACAATGTGTCAGTCATCGACAGCGAGAATATCTGCACCGGTCAGGGTTATCTTGTCCTTCGTGCCGCCAAGTGGGCTGCGGACGGCCTGACGGCCCGGAACATCTGTATGCGCCTCCAGAGCCTCGCCAACCGGGTCGAGCTGAGCTTTGTGCTCAACCAGCTCAACTACATGGGCCAAGAGCGGCCGCTGCTCCGGCGTGCTGGCGTTCGGCGCCAACATTCTGGGCATCAAACCCAGCCTCGCCATCATCGACGGTGAGCTGAAGGTCGTCAGGAAGTACCGCGGCAGCCTGCCCATCTGCGTGGGCAAGTACATCACCGACCTGCTGGATGGCCGGGACGACATCGACAACAGCATGGTCTTTATCTCGTCCTGCCAGCCCAAACCCGGCTGCATGGAGGCCATCAAAGCCGGTCTGCGCAAATACGGCAAGTTTGAGAACATTATTGAGACCGACATCGGCACGACCATCGGCGGCTACTCCGGCCCTGGCACCATCGGCATCGTATTTGCGAAGAAAGTTTAATCGGCATTCAACCAAAGCGGCCCTGCCATGTGGAGAATTCCACAGCCGGGCCGCTTTTTAGTTGCGGGAGCACTTTTCCGCGTCGATGGCCAGCACGAACATCAGCACATACAGTGCATCTTCCGGCTTTACGATGTCCAGCACATAAGTATCCGTCCAGTGGAACAGCTCTTTGGAGATGGCTGCCACCGTTGCCCCATCCGGCCCGGTGATGGTGTAGTCCCATTCCGCCCAGTCGCCTTCGATGTGCCAGCCGTTGAAGTCGATATTATACCGCGGTTTGAACCAGCCCCACGATTCTTTTTTAAGGGTGCCGATGCAGTCGCTCCCTCGTAGAGTTCGAATTGGGGCCACCAGGAAAAAATCTGCTCCTTCACAGTGCCCAGCTCGTGCTCCTCGCTGGCGTCGAATATTCTCAGGCAGTGCCCCCACGAGAGCTGACCCTTCACGATATAGACGGTGTTTTCATTTTCGTCATAGATGTCATAGCTGTCGAACCAAGCAAATGCACGCTGTTTGAATAAAAGCTTCATGCTGTCCTCCTCTGTCCGCTTTGTCACACCCTGCTTGACTTATATACGATTTACGCCGCTGTCTTCATGCAGCATCTGGAAATTTTTTCAGTGGATACAAGAAAACCGCCCTGAGAACTCTCAGAGCGGCATATTCAAGTCGGCGGCTACCTATTTTCACAAGCCGTTTCCAGCTAACTATCTTGGGCACGAGTGAGCTTAACTGCTGTGTTCGGAATGGGAACAGGTGGAACCTCACCGTCATCGTCACCGACCATATGACTAGCTAAGTATATCATTTCTGATTTACTTTGTCTAGTATTTCTCTGCAATCCAGCTTTTCAAATCGTTGGCAACAACAGCTGGATTGCGTTTCGCAACAGATGCTGTTTTCCAAGACTCTCTATGCTGTCTTGCGATGAAGGACGTGCCTTCAAAACTGAATAATCACTGCTACTTCTCGTTGACTTGAGATACTCAAGCGAATTGTGGTCAAGCCCTCGACCTATTAGTACACGCTTGCTGAATGGATCGCTCCACTTACACATCGTGCCTATCGACCTTGTAGTCTTCAAGGGGTCTTACCTAATCAAATCAGTGGGATATCTTATCTTTGGGTCGGCTTCACGCTTAGATGCTTTCAGCGTTTATCCGATCCGTACGTAGTTGCCCAGCTATGCTCCTGGCGGAACAACTGGTGCGCCAGAGGTACGTCCGTCCCGGTCCTCTCGTACTAGGGACAGCTCCCATCAAATATCCTGCGCCCACGACAGATAGGGACCGAACTGTCTCACGACGTTCTGAACCCAGCTCGCGTACCGCTTTAATTGGCGAACAGCCAAACCCTTGGGACCGAATACAGCCCC
>ENA-OQAA01001159-OQAA01001159.1-human-gut-metagenome-genome-assembly--contig:-NODE-1159-length-14424-cov-7.858572_pt1 | contig 14424 bp, 24 predicted proteins | sample MGYA00242489_ERZ504515 | MGnify/ENA primary metagenome ERZ504515 (study PRJEB26092, sample SAMD00036237) | human gut metagenome | host: Homo sapiens | study: EMG produced TPA metagenomics assembly of...
GTCAAAAAAAGCATGAATGCGGTGGTGCTCAGCTGCGGCGGTGTAGGCTACTATGCCAGTGCCCGGCCAGCGTGGCCGGGGCTTGCCCGGCGTGGGCAAGGAAGCCACCATTTATACCGTGATGAGCGTCACCGAGAACGACGTGAGCCTTTACGCTTTGCCACCGAGCAGCAGCAGGCCTGCTTTGAGATGCTGACCGCCGTGTCCGGCGTGGGGCCTAAGGTGGGCCTTGCCATCCTGAGCGTGATGGAGCCGGACCGCGTGGCACTGGCGATCTCGGCGGGGGACCACAAGCGTTCAAGGCGGCTTCCGGCGTGGGGCCGAAGCTTGCACAGCGCATCGTGCTGGAGCTGAAGGATAAGGTCGCCAAGGGCTTTGTGGATGGCATTTCGCTGGAAGATGTGGCAGGTGCTTCCGCCGACACACAGGCTTCTCAGGGCAGCAGTCAGGCCATTGCGGCGCTGGTGTCGCTGGGGTACAGCCAGAGCGAAGCAGCGCTTGCCGTTTCCAAGATCGACGCGGCATTGCCCGTGGAAGAGATCATCAAACTGGCCTTGCGCAGCATGGCAGGCAGGAGGTAAAGAATGCAGGACGAAACTGCGCTGTACGGCGCAAAAATGATGCAGCCCGGCATGACGGCGGCGGACAGCGAGGAAAACAACCTCCGCCCGCAGCATCTGGAAGACTATATCGGGCAGGAAAAGGTCAAGCAGAACCTGAAAATTTACTTGGAAGCTGCCAAGCGGCGCGGCGAACCGATGGACCACATCCTGCTCTACGGCCCGCCGGGCTTGGCAAGACCACACTGGCAGGCATCATTGCCAACGAAATGGGCGTACAGATCCGTATTACCAGCGGCCCGGCCATTGAAAAGCCCGGCGACCTTGCCGCCCTGCTCACCAATCTGCAGGAGGGCGATGTACTGTTCATCGACGAGATCCACCGCCTGTCCCGTCAGGTGGAAGAGGTGCTGTATCCGGCACTGGAAGACTATGCGCTGGATATCATGATCGGCAAAGGCCCCAGCGCCCAGAGCATCCGCATCAACCTGCCGCGGTTCACGCTGGTGGGTGCCACCACCCGTGCAGGCCAGATCACCGGCCTCTGCGCGACCGCTTTGGCGTGCTGCTCAAGCTGGAGCTGTACAGCCCGGATGAACTGAGCAAGATCATCCAGCGCTCGGCAGGCATCCTCGACCAGCCCATCACGCCGGAAGGTGCTTACGAGCTGGCCAAGCGCAGCCGCGGCACGCCCCGCGTGGCAAACCGCTTTTTGAAGCGCATCCGCGACTTTGCCACCGTGCTGGGCGACGGCATCATTGACCGGGATGTGGCCCTGATGGGCCTCAAGCGGATGGACGTGGACGCACTGGGTCTGGACGAACTGGACCGCAGTATGCTGCGTGCGATCATTGAAATGTACAACGGCGGCCCGGTGGGTCTGGAAACGCTGGCGGCGGCCCTCGGCGAGGAATCCGTCACGCTGGAAGACCTGTGTGAGCCGTATCTGATGCAGATGGGCTTTCTGACCCGGACGCCCCGGGGCCGCTGCGCAACGCGGCTGGCCTACGAACATCTGGCCTGAAAGCGCCGGAGGCCGCTGCGCCCGAAGACAACGGGCAGCAGAGTTTGTTCTAAAGAAAACACTTTTTGAAAGTGGGGTATTATTATGGGAAAATATTTTGGAACCGATGGTGTGCGCGGTGTTGCAGGCGCAGACCTGACCTGTGAGCTGGCAATGAAGATCGGCCGCGGCGCTGCTGCGGTGCTCACCGGCAGCACCGGCCACCGTCCGCGCATCCTGATCGGCAAGGACACCCGCCAGTCCGGCGATATGCTGGAAGCAGCCCTGACCGCCGGTCTGTGCAGCGTGGGTGCGGATGTGGAAAGTCTGGGCGTTCTGCCAACGCCCGCTGTGGCCTATCTGGTGGGCAAGTACAATGCCGATGCCGGCATCGTGATCTCTGCCTCCCACAATCCGATGGAGTTCAACGGCATCAAGATCTTTGCCGGTACCGGCTATAAGCTGCCGGACGAGGTGGAGAACCAGATCGAAGCCTACATCGACAACAATTGCGCGGGCATTGAGCTGAAGACCGGTGCCGAGGTGGGCCGTGTGTACCGCCGCGATGACGGCCTGCAGGACTATGTGGATCACCTGTATGAGTCCATCCACGGCGACCTGACCGGCCTGAACGTCTGCATCGACTGTGCAAACGGCGCTTCGGCTGCCGTGGCGCAGAAGCTGTTCCCCCGTCTGGGCGCAAAGTGCACTTTTATCGGCATTGCGCCGGACGGCCAGAACATCAACAGGGGCGTGGGCAGCACCCATCTGGAAAATCTGGAAAAGGCCGTGGTGGAAGGCGGTTTTGACTGCGGCATTGCCTTTGACGGCGATGCGACCGCTGCCTTGGCTGCGACGAAAAGGGTCAGGAGATGGACGGCGACAAGATCATTGCCCTGCTGGCCATGACCATGAAGGAAAAAGGCCGTCTGGACGGCGACACCGCCGTGGTTACGGTCATGTCCAATCTGGGCTTCATCAAATATATGGAGAGTCAGGGCATCAACACCGAAAAGACTGCGTGGGCGACCGCTACGTGCTGGAAAACATGCGCGAGAACGGCTTTGCCATCGGCGGCGAGCAGAGCGGCCATGTCATCCTGCTGCACCATGCCACCACCGGCGACGGTGAGCTGACCGCCGGCAAGCTGCTCAAGCTGCTGGCGGAGAGCGGCAAGAAGATGAGCGAACTGAACGGCATCTACGCCCAGTATCCGCAGGTGCTGGTGAATGTGACCGCCAACGCCGCCCAGAAAAAAGCCTACAAAGAGGACGAGGTGCTGGCCGGTTTCATTGAGAACGAGCAGCAGAAGCTTATGGGCATGGGCCGCGTGCTGGTGCGGGTGTCCGGCACCGAGCCGAAGATCCGCGTGATGGTGGAAGGGCAGGATCTGGACGCCATCCACCGCTGCGCCGACCGCATCGTGGATAAGATCAACAAGCGCATTCTGGGCCAGTAAGAAACGGATAAAAGAGAAGGGAGGACGCTATGCGCCCTGCAGATACCTGGAAAGACTATGAACTGCTGGATGCTACCGACGGCAACCGTCTGGAGCGCTGGGGTGAGACCATCCTCATCCGCCCGGACCCGCAGGTGGTGTGGAAAACGCCCAAGCAGAGCCGCTGTGGGCAAAGGCAGATGCTGTTTATCACCGCTCCAATCAGGCGGCGGCGAGTGGGAGTACAAGCGCCGTCTGCCCGAAAAGTGGAAGATCAGCTGCGGCGAGGGCGAGGATAAGCTCACCCTCATCGTCAGCCCCACCGGCTTCAAGCACACCGGCGTGTTCCCGGAGCAGGCTGTCAACTGGGCATGGTACGCCCAAAAGATCCGTGCCGCAGGCCGCCCGGTAAAGGTACTGAACCTGTTCGGCTACACCGGCGGTGCCACGCTGGCCTGTGCGGCGGCAGGTGCCACCGTCTGCCATGTGGATGCCTCCAAGGGCATCGTGGCGTGGGGCAAGGACAATGCTGCGGCAAGCGGCCTTGCGACCGGCCCATCCGCTGGCTGGTGGACGACTGTGCCAAGTTCGTTGCCCGCGAAAAACGCCGCGGCAACACCTACGACGGCATCATCATGGACCCGCCCAGCTACGGGCGCGGCCCCGGCGGTGAGATCTGGAAGCTGGAGGACTGCATCTACGACCTCATCAGCCAGTGCGAAGAGGTACTGAGCGATACACCGCTGTTTTTTGCGGTGAACAGCTACACCACCGGCCTGTCCCCGGCGGTCATGGAATATATGCTCAAGACCACGCTGGTGCCCCGCTTTGGCGGCGAGACCTCCTGCGATGAGATCGGCCTGCCGGTCTCTGCCACCGGCGGCGTGGTGCCCTGCGGCGCAACCGCCGTCTGGGAAGAATAAGGAAAGAACCCTCTCAGTCGCCTTGCGGCGACAGCTCCCCCGAAAGGGGGAGCTTTATAAGAGCTTACGGTAAGATGATTAAAAGCCCTCCCTGAGAGGAAAGACTTCCCCGCTCCGGGGGAAGATGTCACCGCAGGTGACAAAAAGGGGAATCTGGCACGGCGTCATCCGTGACTGAGAGGGTTATACGATTCAAGAATGGGGTACAGCCCCTTTCAGAGGGGCGCACCACCAGAAAGAGAAACACAAATGGAAGAGACGATTTTAACAGCACAAAATCTGAAATTCCGCTACGACAGCGACCAGCCGGTTTACGCACTGGACGGTGTCTCAACGGAAGTAAAGCGCGGCGAATTCGTGGCCGTGCTGGGTGCCAACGGCTGCGGCAAGTCCACGCTGGCAAAGCACTTCAACGCTATCCTGCTGCCGGAGAGCGGCAAGGTCTACGTGGAGGACATGGACACCGCAGACGACGACAAGCTCTATGATATCCGCCAGACCGTGGGCATGGTGTTCCAGAACCCGGACAACCAGATCGTTGCCACCGTGGTGGAGGAAGACGTTGCCTTTGCACTGGAAAACCTTGGTGTGCCGCCCGAAGAGATGCGCCGCCGCGTGGACGACTCCATGAAGATGGCCGGCATCTATGAGTACCGCGAGCGCGCACCCCACAACCTTTCCGGCGGCCAGAAGCAGCGCGTTGCCATTGCAGGCGTTGTTGCCATGCGGCCGGACTGCCTGATTTTGGACGAAGCCACCGCCATGCTGGACCCCCGGGGCCGTGAGCAGGTGATGCAGACCATCCACTACCTGAACAGGAATATGGCATCACCGTGGTGTCCATCACCCACTACATGGAGGAAGCTGCGCAGGCAGACCGTGTGCTGGTGATGAGCAAGGGCCATGTGGTGATGGAGGGCACCCCCAAAGAGGTGTTCAGCCAGACCGAGAAGGTGCGCTCCCTGCATCTGGATGTGCCGCAGGCTGCAGAGCTGCGGGACGAGCTGGTGAAGGCCGGCATCCCGATGCCGGAGGGCATCATCGACACCGGCGAATGCGCACAGGCTCTGTACGAGCTTTTGCAGTAAGGGGGGCAGACGCAAATGGCAGATATCATCAAAGTAGAACATCTGAGCTACGTCTACAACCCCGGCATGCCCAATGCGGTCACTGCGCTGGACGACGTGAGCTTTACGGTGGAAGAGGGCGACTTTGTGGGCATCATCGGGGCCACCGGCTCCGGCAAGAGCACCCTCATTACCCACATGAACGGCCTGAACAAGCCTACCAGCGGCAAAATTTATATCGATGGCCGCGATCTGTGGGAAGACCCGGAGAAGATCCGAGACTTCCGCTTCCTCACCGGTCTGGTGTTCCAGTACCCGGAGTACCAGCTGTTCGAGGAGACCTGTTATAAAGATATCGCGTTCGGCCCCAAGAACATGGGTCTGGACGAAGCCGAGATCGACCGCCGCGTGCATGAAGCCGCCGATTTCGTTGGCCTTGACCCGGCCCTGCTGGAGCGCAGTCCCTTTGAGCTTTCCGGCGGCCAGAAGCGCCGGGTGGCCGTGGCGGGCGTATGGCCATGAAGCCCCGCATTCTGGTGCTGGACGAGCCTGCTGCGGGCCTTGACCCGGAGGGACGGGACGACATCCTCAGCGAAGTAAAGGAATACCACAAAAAGACCGGAACCACCGTGCTGCTGGTGTCCCACAGCATGGAGACATTGCCAAGTACGCCAACCGTGTTCTGGTGATGAGCAATAAGAAAATTGCCATGTACGACACCGTGGAAAAAGTCTTTGCCCGCGCTCCGGAGCTGCTGGAGCTGGGGCTTTCCGTGCCGCAGGTGACGAAGATCTTCCTCAAGCTGCGGGAGATGGGCGTGGATGTGCCCGCTGATGTGTACACCATCCCCTATGCGGTCAAGATGATCCTGGAGGCCAAGCGCCGCCGGGAGGCAGGCGAGAGCCTTGTGCTCCCGCGGGAAGCAAAGAAGGAAGGAGGCGCTGCCGGATGCTGAGAGATATCACCATTGGCCAGCACTTCCCGGGCAGCAGTCTGGTGCACCGGTTCGACCCGCGCCTGAAACTGGTGCTGACCATCGCCTATATCGTGCTGCTGTTTGCAGCTTCCAATCCGCTGGGCCTTGCCCTTTCCATCCTGTTTTTGGCAGTGATGTACAAGGTGGCAAAAATTCCCGGTAAAATGATCCTCAAGAGCTTAAAGCCCATCCTGCCCATCGTGATCTTCACAGCGGTGCTGAACCTGTTCTTTGTGTCAGGCGAGGGCGAACCGCTGGTGCACATCTGGTTTTTGACCATTTATGCCGAGGGTGTGCGCTATGCTGTGCTGATGGCAGTGCGCGTCATGGCGCTCATCGCGGGCACCAGCCTGCTCACCTACACCACCAGCCCCATCGTGCTCACGGATGCCATCGAGCAGCTGTTGAAGCCCTTGGGCAAACTGCACTTCCCGGTGCACGAGCTGGCGATGATGATGAGCATTGCCCTGCGCTTCATCCCCACCCTCATTGAGGAGACGGATAAAATTATGAACGCCCAGAAGGCCCGCGGTGCCCAGCTGGACACCGGCAAGATGACCGACCGGGTAAAAGCCTTGGTGCCGGTGCTCATCCCGCTGTTCATTTCGGCCTTCCGCCGCGCGGACGAGCTGGCCATGGCCATGGAATGCCGCTGCTACCGGGGCGGCGACGGCCGCACCCGCCTGAAGGTGCTGCGCTGCGAAAAGCAGGATTATATCGACCTTGCCGTGTGCATCGCCTGCTTTGCAGTGATCCTTGCCTCCCGGCTGGTGTTCCCGAATTTTTAAAACTCCCCCAGTCGCCTTCGGCGACAGCCCCCCTCGAGGAGGGGGCCTTATAGCCTCCCTCTTTGAGGGAGGTGGCACGGCAAAGCCGTGACGGAAGGAGTTCCATGCAGAACTTTTTACTTACCCTTGCCTACGACGGCACGAACTACTGCGGCTTTCAGGTGCAGCCCAATGGCCGCAGCGTGGCCCAAACCTTTCAGGATGCGCTGCAGGCCGTGCTGGGCAGCCGCCCCGATATCAAGGGCTGCAGCCGCACCGATGCAGGGGTGCACGCGCTGGGCTTCAAGCTCAACTTCCACGCCGATACCCGCATCCCGGCGGCAAAGCTCCCGCTGGCGCTCAACCAGCATCTGCCGCCGGACATCCGGGTGCTGGACGCGCAGGTGGTGCCGGAGGATTTCCATGCCCGGTACGCGGCCCATACCAAAACCTACCTCTACCGCATCCACAACCACCCCATCGACTCGCCTTTTGACGCGGCTTATTACACCGGGTGCCCCGGCATCTGGACGAAGCCAGAATGCAGGCGGCGGCGCAGCAGTTCGTGCAGGCACGATTTTCTGGCCCTGTGCGCGGCGGGCTCTTCCACTGCAGCCCATGGCGATACCGTGCGCACCATCACGGACTGTCATGTTACCCGCAAGGGGGACGAGATCGACATTGAAGTGACCGCCGACGGCTACCTGTACAACATGGTGCGCATTCTGGCGGGCACTTTGTGCGAAGCGGGCGCAGGCCGGCTGGACCCGGCGGAAATTCCCGCCATTCTGGAAAGCCGTGACCGCAGCCGCGCCGGGCCGACCCTGCCCGCCAAGGGCCTGTTTTTGAAGTGTGTGGAGTATGATCTGTAAGGAGAACCATTCATGAGCAAAATTCGCCGCGGCGGACATTCCGCCGAAGGGGAGACGCTTTCTGCCGGACGCGTCGAATATCTGGAAGCCGCCCGGGCCCGGGTGCGCACACGGCGCATCCGCCGCACTGTCATCATCGTAGCGGTGCTGACCATCCTTGTCCTGTTTGCCACCGGCGCAGTGGGGTCTTCCATTGCGCGCGCAAAAGACCTTGTGGATACTGCCGTCATCGCGCTGGCACCAGCCGCAGGCTGGCCGCAGCAGACCGGCATCACCGACCCGGATGCGGTGGCGCAGATGTCTGGCAGCTTTGTGGAGATGGGCGGCGACAGCTGCGTGGTATACAGTCTTGGCGGCACCCGCCTGAACAGCATCCAGAGTGGCTATGCCCGCCCGGCCATTGCTGCAGGCAAGACCCGCTTTGTGCTGTACAACCGCTCCGGCAATGAGCTTCGGGTGGAAAGCCGCACCCAGAACCTTTATACCAAAACCATGGACAGCACCATCTCGCTGTGCGCCGTGGCAGATGCCGGACAGGTGGCTGTTGTGACCGACAGCACCGACAGCGTGGCAAAGCTGACCGTTTACAATTCCAGTATGCAGCAGCAGCTGGTGTGGAACCTGACCAGTGAGCAGGGCACCCCGCTGCGCATGGCCTTTGCGCCGGACAGCCGCCGCCTTGCCGTGGCCGCTGTATCGGCGGTGGGCGGCCAGCTGACCACGAACCTTTATGTACTGCCCCTCTCGCAGGGCGACCCGGTATGCCTTGGCTCCGAGAACAGTGTGCCCCAGTGGATGGGCTGGATGTCCAACGGCTTTTTGCTGGTGCTTTATGAGAACCGCGCCGTGCTGTACAACACGAGCGGCGGCAGCGCAGGCGAACGCGCCAGCTACGATTTTGGCGGCGGCACCCTCGTCAGCGTGTCCAACACCAGTAACGGTGCGGCCCTGCTGCTAAGCAATGGCCAGACCAGCACGGCGGTGCTGCTGGACGGGGAGCTGACTGTGGGTTACAGCGGCAGCGTGCTCTCGGCCAGCCAGATCATCCGGGCAAAGAACGACGGCTTCTACCTGCTCACCGACAGCACGGTGGAGCGCTTCAACAGTGTGGGCGAGTTCCAGTGGAGCCAGCCGCTTTCGGCCCGGCCCCGGGCGCTGATCGAGGGTAGGCAGATTTTGGTGTTCACCGGCAACACGGTGCAGGTGGTCACACCGCCGGAGCAGACAGCTTCCAGTGGACAGTGATTTTTGGGTGAGAAGATCATGCGTAAATAGCACTCTTGCGGGGAAAGTGATAAAAATAACAGGGAAAACAAGGTATGTTCAAGAATCCGTCATTTCTTTTTGATATCATATGCACGGCAGCATGGATCATTCTGGTGGTGCGCTATGCGCGCAAGGGCTTTCTTTCGTCCATTGTGCAGCTGGTGGGCAACCTGTTCAGTCTGCTGGGGGCCAAGGAGCTTTCCGCTGCCTGCGCCGGCTGGGTGTTCGAACACATGCTGGCAGGCGGCTTCCGCACCCAGATCGCAGCAAACATTGCTGCGGGCGGTGCGGTAGACCTTTCCGGCATTGCGGAAAAGTATGCGGGCTTCCTGCCTGCTTCTTTCCGCGCTTCCATCGTGGCAGCCTGCGAGCGCTCCATTGGCGCTGTGTTGGCCGATAACGCGGTGGTGCTGGCCGATTCCATTGTGGAAAACGTGCTGCAGCCGCTGCTCACACCGGTGATCACGCTGGTGCTGTTCTTCTTGTTCTACGCGCTTTTGCGCCTGCTGGTCAGTATGCTGGTCACGGTGCTGGGCCTTGTGAACAAGCTGCCGGTCATTGGCACGGTAAACCGCGGCCTTGGCTGGCTGGTGGGCGGTGCCACGGCGCTGCTGGATATCTATTTGGTGCTGTGCATCCTGTGGGGCATCATCGTCATCACAGGCGGCAACCTGAATGTGCTCAACGATACGGTGATGAGCAGCAGTCTTTACTACAAAATCTTCAATCTCTTCAACCTTTCCTGTAAAGGGTTTTGCATAAAGGAGGAACTATGGTCTGTATTCGATGCCAGAAACGTCCGGCGATCATCTTCATCCAGCGGATGGACAATGGTCAGATGAAGCAGGAGGGCTACTGCCTGCACTGCGCCCGTGAGCTGCACATCAAGCCGGTGGACGATCTGATGAAGCAGTTCGGCATGTCGGATCAGGATCTTGATAACATGGAGAACCGCATGGAAAGCATGATGGAGGAGATGGGCGATGCAAACCCGCTCTCCATGATGATGAACATGGCGAACGGCGGCGAGGATGCTGACCCGGACAGCATGGACGAAGATCTGATCCCCGGCAGCAATGCCACCTTCCCGCTGGGCTTTACCAGCAGCGAGAAGAAGGATGGCGACAAAAAGGCCGACCGCAAAAACGGCAAAAAGCCGCCTAAGCGCAAATTTTTGGATACCTATTGCGAGAATCTGACCCGCAAGGCCCGGGAAGGCAAACTGGACGATATCATTGGCCGCGACCGCGAAATTTACCGCACCATCCAGATTTTGAGCCGCCGCCAGAAGAACAACCCCTGCCTCATCGGCGAAGCCGGTGTGGGCAAGACCGCCATTGCCGAGGCATTGCGGAGCGCATTGCCAAGGGGGATGTGCCATCGGCCTGAAGGATAAGGAGATCTATCTGCTGGACCTCACCAGCCTTGTGGCAGGCACCCAGTTCCGCGGCCAGTTCGAGCAGCGGGTCAAGGGCCTGCTGAGCGAAGTGAAGGCCGCAGGCAATGTGATCCTGTTCATCGACGAGATCCACACCATCACCTCTGCCGGTGAGAGCGAGGGTGCCATGAACGCGGGCAATATCCTGAAGCCCGCCCTCTCCCGTGGTGAAATTCAGGTCATCGGTGCCACCACCTTCAACGAGTACCGCAAGTATATCGAGAAGGATCAGGCGCTGGAACGCCGTTTCCAGCCCGTGCGGGTGGAAGAACCCAGCGTGGCCGATACCCTTGCTGTGATGAACGGCATCAAGCACTACTACGAGCAGCACCATCATGTGCAGGTGCCTGCCGATGTGCTTTCTGCCACTGTCACCCTGAGTGAGCGCTATATCACCGACCGCTTCCTGCCCGATAAGGCCATCGACCTGCTGGACGAAGCCTGCGCCTGCTGCAATCTGGCCCACCCGGTCATTTCCGAGTATCTTGGGATGCAGAAGGAGCTGGATGCCCTCAAGCAGGAAGAAGCCGAGATGGAGAATGCGGATGTGAACGAGCCAATCGACTACGAGCGCGTGGCCGAGCGCAAGACCCGCATTGCAAAGCTCGAAGCCGACCTGCCCGCAAAGCAGGCTGCTGCCAGCGAGATCCAGGTGACCATGGACGATGTGGCCAAGGTCATTGAGCTGTGGACCGGCATTCCGGCGGTCAAAATTCGGGAGACCGAGTTCGCAAAGCTGGCAAACCTTGAGGGCGAGCTGAAAAAGAAGATCATCGGGCAGGACGAGGCCGTGCATCTGGTGGCGCAGGCCATCAAGCGCAGCCGCGCCGACCTTTCCGGCCGCCGCCGTCCCGCAAGCTTCATCTTTGTGGGCCCCACCGGCGTGGGCAAGACCGAGCTGGTCAAGCAGCTGGCAAATCAGCTGTTCGACGGCCCGGACCCGCTCATCCGTCTGGACATGAGCGAGTATATGGAAAAATATGCGGTGTCCCGCATGATCGGTTCGCCTCCGGGCTATGTGGGCTACGAGGAGGCCGGTCAGCTCACCGAGAAGGTGCGCCGCCGCCCCTACAGCGTGGTGCTGTTCGATGAGATCGAAAAGGCGCACCCGGATGTCATGAACATTCTGCTGCAGATTCTGGACGAGGGCAAGATCAACGATGCGCAGGGCCGCACGGTGGACTTCTCCAACACGGTCATCTGCATGACCTCCAACGCCGGCAGCAGCGACCAGAGCACCGGCGGGCTTGGTTTCAACAAGAGCGAGGAACAGCTCAGCGAGGAAAAGACCCGCAAGGCGCTGGCCCAGTTCCTGCGCCGGAGTTCCTTGGCCGCGTGGATGAAGTGATCGCCTTCAAGCCGCTGAGCCAGCAGACGCTGGAGGCATCGCGGCCCTGATGCTGGACGAGTACAAGCCCGGCATGGAGCCAAGGGCATCGCCTACAGCTACACCCCGGCAGCCCTCAAGGCTCTGGTGCAAAAGAGTCAGGGCGGCAAGTTTGGTGCGCGCGATTTGCGCCGCGTGATCCGCAAGGCCGTGGAAGACCCCGCCGCCGAGCGCCTGATCGACGGCAGCCTTGCTTCCGGCGGCACCCTTGTGGTGGATGCCGATGAAAACGGCGAGATCATCTTGAAGTAAACAAAGAGAAAGCCCCTGCATCCGTTTTTGGAATGCAGGGGCTTTTCCGCTGTTCAGTGCTGTACGGCAAACTGGAACTTGTCGGGGCGAGGCCCTCCATCTTGCTGCCGCAAGACCGTTCGGTCGCTTAAAAGCCCCACTGGGGCTTTCATTGCTCCGCTTCGCTCCACAAACGCGAAGTTAGCGATTTCTTTTTCCGGTATTCTCTGTCCCACGGATTTCCTCATGATAGAAATAATCTACGATCACCGGATGCCCCTGCGGGACTCTGCCATAAGGCATTTCATTATCCACAAAGGCACAATCATACTTCTTAGCCATTTCCGCAGCTTTTACTTCAAGTGCTTCAAAGTAGCTGCGGTTATGCTTGTTATAGATCTCGTCGTAAAGTGGTACAAGATCAGGATATTTTCCGGCAATATAATCCATAATTGTCTTTTTGAAACCGCCTCGAAGATTGAGATTTTCGAGCCAGAACAGATCGCACTGATCCTTTACCCGCTCAAAGATTGCTTCAAAATCCGTGATACCGGGGAATACCGGGGATACGAAACAGACCGTACGGATACCTGCTTCATATACCTGCTTCATAGCAGAGATACGGCGCTCAATGCTCGAAGCAGAGTCCATATCGTTCTTGAAATTTTCATCCAGTGTGTTGATCGACCATGAAACGGTTACACGTCCAAGCTTCTTCAGCAGATCAATATCCCGTACCACAAGATCCGACTTTGTGCAGATCAGAATATCTGCGTCACTGCCGATCAGCTGCTCCAGAAGTTTTCTGGTATTCCCGAATTGCTCCTCCTGTGGATTGTAGCCATCCGTCACAGAACCGATGACCACACGCTGTCCGGCATATTTCTTCGGATTTTTAATTTCCGGCCAATGCTTCACATCAAGGAATGTGCCCATTCTTCCGTGTGCCCGGTAAAGCGCTTCATAAAAGAAGCATAGCAATACTTGCAGGCATGTGTACAGCCCACATAGGGATTGACCGAGTAACCGCCTACCGGCAGACTGGACTTAGTCATGATGTTCTTTGTTTCCACCTCACGAATGAGGATTCCATTTATTACTTCTTCCATGATTTCTGTACCTCTAACACTTTATTAAATTCTTCCGGCATTTCCTGAATCATATTTTCATCCCCTATGATAGGGACAAGGTCTTCCTTCATAAACACCGGAATGCCGAGCTTATGTGCCTGGTCCGCCAGAGACCATGCCCATTCCGGCTCCGTATGAATCTTCCTGCTCTGAGCTCCGGTCATGGTGCCGACAACGATCCAATTGATTTCGGAAAGGTCAACTGTGCCGGGATCGTCGAATAACGGCTCAAAGGTAACATGGTAATGTTTTGCTCTGACGTTTTTCCGAAGGGCGTCGATACGCCACAGTTCTGCTTTCCTCGTCACCGTAACGCCAAACCATGCGTTTTCCAGATCGGTATCAAAATCCAGCAAATCGGGGCGCTTGGTCAGAAACAGAAACTGATGCTGTGGATTTTCACGGATCTTTGCAAATACCTCGTCTCTCCATTCCGGCTTCCATCCGGAGAGATCGCTCATGCCGGTAAGAAGAAAGTTCTGCGGACGTTTCTTTTCCATCATCTTGAGCTTACCCGGAAAGAATTCAGGGTCAGCGAAGTCATCAATCATATGCCAGCGTTTCACGTTGTTGCGGGCATAGCAATATGTACACCCCACTGTGCAGCCAATGACGATATTCATGTTCTGAATCTGATCTTTGATACAAATACTCATGACTTCTGCCACTCCTCAAGATTCTTTCTGATGCGGTCGAGGTATTCCTCAAACTGGGCAATTTCTTCCTCTGAAAAACCTTTGTAGTAAATACTGCCCATCTCATCAGATACAGAATCGTACTCGCCCTTTAAGGCATGTGCTTTCTCAGTCAGAAACAGGAGCGTTTTCCTTTTGTCCGTTTCAGACTGAACACGGCTTATCAGCCTTGATTTTCCATTCTTTCCAGCATCGTAGTAAGAGATGTTATCGCTAATCCGCATTTAGTCGAGAGTGACTTGATTGAAATACCATCCTTCTGCCACAGCACATAAAGAATACGCCCTTGGGCTCCATTAAACGCATCAATATTCTTTTCACTGAGAATCTTCTCGAAAATCCGGTCTCCAAGCTGTTTTATTTTGGTGACAAGAAATCCTCCATTCATTTCCATACAAAAACTCCTATATAGTAGTTTGTTAAAAACATACTATATAGGAGTTTTATTGTCAAGAGTTTATATGTCTTAATAGGTAAATTCCGTTTTTTCAATTCTCCAAACTGGAACTTGTCGGGGAAGCATAAACCTCTCAGTCAAAGCCTGACGGCTTTGCCAGCTCTCCCGAAGGGCGAGCTCTTTGCAGCTGACGGAAAGCACCTATAAAGCTCCCCCTGAGAGGAAAGACTTCCCCCGGCCGGGGGAAGATGTCACCGCAGGATGAACAAAGGAG
>ENA-OQAA01001160-OQAA01001160.1-human-gut-metagenome-genome-assembly--contig:-NODE-1160-length-14396-cov-6.850655_pt1 | contig 14396 bp, 19 predicted proteins | sample MGYA00242489_ERZ504515 | MGnify/ENA primary metagenome ERZ504515 (study PRJEB26092, sample SAMD00036237) | human gut metagenome | host: Homo sapiens | study: EMG produced TPA metagenomics assembly of...
ACTGTATCAGGTGGTGGGCCAGATTGTTGCCTTTCTGCATGGCCTGTGACAGCAGCAGTTCAAATTCGATGTCGGCGGTTTCGTAGGAGCAGGCAAAGGAGGACACCAGCATTTTTTCATCCGTCTTGGCCGGATTTTCGATGTAGTCCAGTGCCTTTTTCAGCGTTGACTTGATAGGATGTATCTTTGTAACTGCCATATCTGCGCCAATGCTCCCTTGATGTCCGCAACGTCTTGTGTGTACAGCGGCCCCATGCTGTTTAGCCGCCGCGCAATCTGATTGACATTGACACCAATCTTTTGCAGTTCAGCGGTCTGAGCCCGGATGTCGGTGGTGTCGATGTGGACAATATATCCGTCTATCAGCATCTTCCGGGCGTATGCAGAAAAATTCCGTGTGTGCAGCAGAGCCATCTTCTGCCGGATAAGTTCCCGTTCCTCCGGCGTCACGGGAACACGCAAAACAATTTTTCGGGTTCGCTTCGTCATAGTTTCACCTCGTTTCTTGGGGGTCTGGGGTACTCCCCAGCAAGCATTTTTGCCGGGAGTGGCTACACTCCCTATGCTTGCTATGAAAGTTTTATCCTCTGATACCTACTACAAAGGAACGCTCCGTTTTGCCAAAGGGGCAAAGAAAAAACGCTGCAATCCCGTAAAGGCTGCAACGCTTCTTTCTGTCATATTCAGTTGTGTACGGACAGCTTATTTGTCCGAGCTTTCGATTTCCGCAACCTCTTTCGCCGTAGCAGTCACAATCCGTAATCCCTTATCGCTGATACTGTCAAGCAGAGTATCAAGCTGCCGCCGCTGCGTGGATTTTTCAGCGTCCCTATTCGGGAAAAAGAATTGGTCTACCGATATGTTATAGCGTGTCACAAGCTCATAAAAGATTTGCAGGCTTGGTTGTTGTCCCTTATTTTCAATATTGGTAAGGTAACGCGGAGAAATATTCATTGCGTCGCTTACATCTTTGCGGCTTTCCTTTCTCGCTGTCCGCGCCGCTTTTATCGCTTGCCCGAAAGCTGCGAAGTCATAAAGTGGTACAGGTCTTTTGGCCATAATTATTCACCCTATTATATTGTATAGTTCCCAACTTTTTCAAGATACGTCTATACAATTCCCACTGTTGGCTTAAATAATTCATATTTAGTATATTGCTATTATTCGTTTGTCCGAGTACAATTATATAAATGCCGAACATAGAAAGGAGTTGTGAATTTATGGAATATATATCCGCACCACAGGCAGCGGAAAAATGGGGCATTTCAGAAAGACGAGTACAGATACTTTGCAGCCAGAACCGCATACCAGGCGCTTCAAAACTTGGGTATATGTGGCTGATACCAAAAGACGCGGAAAAACCTGTTGATGGACGCATAAAAAATCCTACAAATAGTAACAAATTATGAATAATCTTTTGATGTAAAGCGATTTTGACAATGGTTGGAAAGTACTCTTGATAGTATTTTTCTTGGAATATGTTATAACCAATGTAAAGAAAGGAAAAAGAAATGTATATTAGCAAACGACTAAAGGAATTGAGAACTGCTAATAATTTTAGTCAAGAAAAACTTGCAGAACTTCTCAATGTTTCAAGACAAACAATTTCAAGTTGGGAAAACGAAAGGAGTTATCCAGACGTACACAATTTAATTATGCTTTGTGAAATTTATTCAATTTCATTGAACGATCTTATGAAAGGAGATATAGAAATAATGAAAAAAGAGTTATTAAATAAGAATGACTCCCCTAAGGATGCTGTACAAATGATTCAGGGCGGTTGGATTATGATTATAGGATTACTTGTTGCAGTAATTGGTCTTATCATTTTAATCAATAATGGGAATGCGTTATGGGGATATGCTTGATGGTTATTGGTGCTATCATTTCTGCTTTTTTCGCTTTTTACGTTGATTATCTTAAACGAAAAACAAAATCAAGACATATAAAGAACTGAGTGATTTTTATGATTATTCTATGAAGTTATTGGAGCAAAGTAAAAGCTAAAAGACAAGAGAGATTGATTTAGAAACTGCCGGACGACGGCAAAAGAAAAAAGCCGTCGTAGAGCAGACATATTTTCACGCGCGTATGAAACGGCGGCTTTGATTTTCAGAGCCGCCGTTTCTTTGCGTTTACACAAACCTATGACGACTTGCAGGGACACGGTAGCTGATTGGAGGTTATTTTACCGTGTCCGTTTTGGTTATTCATAGTACCCATGAGTTACATCAATTAAAAAAAGCGTAGCTCCCCCTCCGGGTAATTCCGGCTATGGATACGAACTGACAATTCAATATATTAGCTTTGCCATTTCCTATGCGTTTGCCCGCGTTCTGCGGGCAGGCGCATTTTGTCGTTTTGGAGAAAATTTTCAAATTTTTTCTCTGAATGTTTGGCACATTCCCCGCGCCATTTGTTGAAGGGTTACGAAAGGGGAAAGCATCACCCGCTTTCGCAGTTGCGAAAGGAGGTGATACCATGAATGAACCTAATCGTACCCAGCGGCAAATCCGATGTGCTTTTAACGGGTTTTGCAAGCGGACGTTGAAGAATGAAGCTATCAACGCCCACGGGGAAATCAAAAGGCGGCAGCTACAAGAAGTTTCGTTTTCTGACCTAACTCCGCAAGAGGAAAACCAGCTTTACACCTACGACACTTACTTTGAACATGATGAAGCTGAAAAATCCTTTTGTGTGGCAGGCAAGGAAATAACTGCGAAGCTGTTTGCCGAAGCCTGCACAGCTTGCCGGACGACAAACGAGAAGCCGTATTGCTGTACTACTTTTTTGAAATGAACGACGCGGAAATTGCAAAGCTCCGTGACGTTCCGAGAAGTACGATACAGTATCGGCGTACAAGCTCTTTTGAACTGTTAAAACGCTATTTGGAGGAACGCGCCTATGACTGCACATAATGGTAACACCGAACAGGACGAACGCGGCTTGTTACCGTACTCGGTAATCATAGCTGCAACAAAGGGCGACCCGGAAGCTATGAAGATTGTCGTACAGCATTACGAAAGCTACATAGCGTCCCTGTCTATGCGAAAACTCATTGACGAGCGCGGCAATACCTACTACGGCATAGACGAGGACATACGCGACCGTTTACGGTCAAAGCTTATGCGGGCTGTCCTTTCATTCAAGGTATAAGGTAGACCCGGCAGCGTTCCCCTTTCCGCTGCCTATCTCTATCCTGCCTTTTTGTTCATTGACAAAGAAAGCGACGCAAGATAACGGCGACGCAGCATAGGGCAAACGGATACGTTGCTGTCTGTATCGAGCCGGACGGCGGGTGCGCCACGATGCTTTTCTCTAAAAAGTGGAGCGATCATCACCACGCCGCAATGCAAGTGCGGCTGCTTGCGGGCCATGACATACAGACAGGCTGATACTCCCTTACCGTCAAAGTCCGAGCGTTCAGAGCGTCGCAGGCAATGAGTAGGGCTGCATGAGGAATGCAGGGGTGAGATTCCCGTGGGCTGCTGCCAGCAGCCATCCGTTGGCTCATTTTTTGATTTTTAAGAAAGGGGATTTTTACGATGCAAGCGAAAAAGACAAACCCTGAAAAAACAAAAAATCCAGAGATGCTTACTCTGGATTCAACTTATCGTATTGGCAATCGTTCCTTTATCGTTGAGCCGGTGTTCAAAGAAGAAAGTTCCCAGACCTTAGGAGAAGTTCTTCTCCGGCTGATGAAATCCGAAAGCGAAAAATTATAATGACCTTTCGGGAGGCAGCGGACAGAGAAAGCGGATTGTGTTATAATATAGGTGTACAAGTGAATTTGCTATTCGACTGTCCCAAGAAAGGAGCGAGTATGAAACAGTCGAGTAACAAGAAATCCCGTGAAGCAACCGCTTTTCTCTATGAGCGTCTTTCCCGTGATGATAATTTGGAGGGCGAGAGTTACAGCATCGGCAACCAAAAGAAACTGCTCACCAAAGTTGCAAAGGAAAAAGGCTATACCAATCTGGTTCACTTTCTGGATGATGGCATTTCCGGCGTGACCATGAACCGTCCCGGTTTCGTTGAAATGATGCAGCAGCTTGAACAAGGAAAAGCCTCTGCTGTGTTCGTCAAAGACCTTTCCCGTCTGGGCCGAAACTATATCGAGGTCGGGCGGCTGACAGAAGAATTTTTCCCAGACCATGACATCCGACTTGTTGCCGTTTCGGACAACATCGACACGGCCGAGGGAGAAAACGAACTGGCACCCATCCGAAACCTGTTCAATGAGTGGTATGCCCGCGACATCAGCAAGAAACGCCGTATCAGTAATAAAATCAAAGGCAACTCCGGCGAACCGATGGGACTTCCTCCTATGGGTATATCAAGGACCCGAACAATCCCAAGTATTGGGTCATTGATGAAGAAGCTGCACAAGTTGTCCGGCGCATTTTTGATATGACGTTGGAGGCTTTGGCACGGAACAGATTGCCACCCAGTTTGAAAAGGAAGGCATCCTGACGCCGCAGGCCTACTGGATTCAGAAAGGCATCGGCCGTCCCGGAAAGACCAAGACGCGCCCCGCCACCAAGTGGAATGGCTCCACGATTACCCATCTTCTGTACCAGCAGGAGTATTGTGGTGATGTTCTGAACTTCAAAACCTACTCCAAATCCTACAAGAATAAGAAGCGGATTCATAACGCCCCGGAGAATTGGGTTGTGTTCCAAAATATTCACGAGCCAATTATTGAACGTGCCGTGTTTGAACAGGTACAGCAGAAGCGCGGAAAAATGCGCAAACGCCGTACCAACAACGGAGAACACAATATGTTCTCTGGCTTGCTTGTCTGCGCAGACTGCGGCTGCAATCTGCATTTCCATTTCAATCAGGGCAACCCGGAAATCAAGTATTTCAACTGCTCCAACTACAATGGTAACCGTGGCACCTGCCAATCCACCCACTACATCAGGGTAGACTTTCTGGAAGAGTGGTGCTGGGCGAAATTCGGCGGCTGACCAAATTTGCCAGCCTCTACGAGGACGACTTTCTGAAAGCTGTTATCGGGCACTCCCAGCAGGCGGACGAAGCCGACCGCAAGCTGAAAGAGAAAGAGTTGAAAGCTCTCCTTGCCCGTGATGAAGAACTGGACGGCCTCTTTGAGCGCATCTATGAAGACAATGTTTCCGGCAAAATCTCTGATGAACGCTTTTCCAGAATGTCCCGGAGATATGAGGACGAGCAAAAGGAGCTGACCGAGAAAATCAAACAGCTCCGCGCCGAAATCGAAAAGCAGAGCAGCCGCACCATGACAACGGATATGTTCATCAGTCTGGTTCGCAAGTACACCAGAGCAAAAAAGCTGACACCCCGGATGCTGAATGAACTGGTGGAAAAAATCGAAGTGTTCAATGCAGAAAAGGTCAATGGTGTATGGGAGCAGCGGCTCCGCATTCACTACAACTGCGTGGGCACCATCGAGATTCCAAGCGCACTTCCTTTGCCAACACCTGATGTGTCGGTGAATACAAGAAAAGGCGTAGTTGTGAACTACGCCCCCTGTGATGTCGCTATTTAGCAAATAAAAATGACGAATGTTCTTTGACAGCTAAATGCTGTAAGAACATTCGTCATGGTGCGGATAAGAGGACTTGAACCTCCACCGAGTTGCCCCGATTAGAACCTGAATCTAACGCGTCTGCCAATTCCGCCATATCCGCATATTCTGTTTTGTTTGCGAGCTGTGTTACTCGGAACGATAGTTATTATACCAGATATGGCAGAATTGTCAAGCATTATTTTTATTTTTTCTCGACAAAATTTTGCTTGAAAATTGATGCATTCTGAATGGCAACTGCAGGGCGAAATTTTTGCCAAAGTGTGATACAATAAACAGGACGCGCCGGGAGGGTGTCCTGCGCGCAGACTGAGAAAACGAGGGAAATGCAGAATGTTCAATATCATTATTTTCCTGCTGGGAGCAGGCATTATGTTCTTTATGGCTCTGCGCAGCGTGCTGGCACGGCACAGGCTGTGCACGCAGGGGCAGAAGGTCACGGCCACGGTGGAGGGCACCGTGCAGAGCGGGATGGCGGTGCCTATGTGCTGGCCTTTACCACCGCAGGCGGCAGCCATCGGCTGCACTACCCGAAGCCTGCGCGGGGCAAGAGCTTTGCGGTGGGGGATACCGTCACCTTATACTATGACCCCGACGACCCGGAGAAGATGTACGTGGAAGGCGACCGGGCCACGCTGGGAGCCGAGGTGCTGTATGCCGTGATAGGTGTGGCCCTGCTGGTGCTGACCGTGGGCATTGCCCGCTGAAAGGGGAAAAGAGGATGAAACTGGAACATTTTGGCATGGCTGAGCCGGGCGACTGCCGGCTGGTATTCACAGCCGGTGCCGAGGAACTGGCGGCAGCCGTTGCACAGGTGCAGGCGGAGCCGGACGCGCCGCAGGAAGAGGACGGTCTGCTGACCGAGGCGGTGAATCGCACCATTCTTGGCGGCTTTTCGGCGCTGTATGAGCAGCTGGTGCAGGAGTACCATGTGGTGCCGGTGACCGACCCGGATTTTGAATTGCTGGCGGTGAACCGGGCCGAGGGCTTCCGGGCGGGGGCGCAGTTCTACGCGTTGCCGCCGCTGGAAGTGGGAGCATACACCGGTTTCGTGCAGCCCATTGAGCCGCACCCCATCCGGCAGCTGACCATTGAACTGGAGATCAACCGTCACCACGGCAACGAAGAACGTGCAGCCGATGCAGCGGGCAAGGCGGCGCTGCGGCAGCAGGTGGCCCGCGAGATCTGGGCACAGCGCTGTGCCCAGGCTGAGCAGCGGGCACGCAAGGAGCTGGTATGGCAGCTGGGCGATGCAGTGAAAGGCCCGCTGCCAAAGCAGCTGGTGGGCGGTAACTATTTTGCCGAGCAGCGCCAGTTCAACCTGAGCCTGCAGGCCAATGGCATCAACTTTGACCAGTTCCTTAAAGTGCGCGGCCAGACGGTGGAAGAGTTCCGTGCATGGCTCCACGCGCAGGCAGAGCGCAAGCTGCGCAGCTGGCTGGGGCTTCTGCTGGTGGCAGAAAAGGAGGGCCTTGCACCCACGGATGCCGAGGTGGAAGCAGCCGCTGCCCACTGGGATGTCAAGCTGGACGGCGAGCGCACCTTCCCCGCCAACGATGCACGCAAGGTGCGCCAGCGTCTGGCCCGGGAGAGGGCGGAGCAGTTCATCGTGGAGCACTCTACCCTCACGCCGCCGCCCGATGAACCCATCGTGCAGAAAGTTGAAAGCAAATAATAACAAAAAGGAGCGATGCAGCGCATCGCTCCTTTTTGTTATTATTATCAGGAACTCTCAGGTCTCCACGCCCTCGAACTGGCTGTTGTAGAGCTTGGCGTAGAAGCCGTTTGCAGCAAGCAGCTCGTCGTGGCTGCCCTGCTCCACAATGTGGCCGTCCTTCATCACAAGGATCACGTCCGCCTCGCGGATGGTGGAAAGGCGGTGCGCCACAATAAAGCTTGTACGGCCCTGCATCATGCGGGCAAAAGCTTTCTGGATGCGCACCTCGGTGCGGGTATCGATGGAGGATGTTGCTTCGTCCAGGATCAGCATCGGCGGCAGGCAGAGCATCACGCGGGCAATGCACAGCAGCTGCTTCTGGCCCTGACTGATGTTGCCGCCGTCCTCGGCGATGACGGTATCGTAGCCCTCCGGCAGGCGGCGGATGAAGCTGTCTGCATGGGCGGCTTTGGCTGCTGCCACGATCTCTTCAAGCTTGCATCCGGCTTGCCGTAGGCAATGTTTTCCCGCACGGTACCGGCCCGCAGCCATGTATCCTGCAACACCATGCCGTAGCTGCCGCGCAAGGAAGCGCGGGTCACATCCCGGATGTCGGTGCCGGACACCTTGATGGAACCGCCGTTCACATCATAGAAGCGCATGAGCAGGTTGATGAGGGTGGTCTTGCCGCAGCCGGTAGGGCCGACGATGGCAATGCGCTGGCCGGGCTTTACGTCGAGGGAAAGGCCCTCGATCAGCGGGCGGTCGGGCAGGTAGCGGAAGGAGACGTTTTCCAGCTGCACATGACCGTCCGGCTGCAGTACAGGGGCGTTCGCGGCTTCCGGCACCTGATCGTTGGCGTCCAGCAGGTCGAACACGCGGGCCGCACAGGCCAGAGCGTTCTGCAGTTCCGTCACCACGCCGGAGATCTCGTTGAAGGGCTTGGTGTACTGGTTGGCGTAGCTCAAAAACACGCTTAGCTGGCCGATGGTGATGCCGCCCCGCACCGCGTACACGGCACCCACAAGGCCCACGCCTGCGTACACGATGTTATTCACAAAGCGGGTGGCGGGGTTGGTCAGGCTGGAAAAGAAGATGGCCTTCAGGCTCACGTCCTGCAGACGGCCATTCACCTCGTCAAAGGCGGTAAGCTCTCGGCCTCGTGGCCGAAGGCCTGCACCACCTTCTGGCCCTCGATCATCTCGTTGACCAGCGCGGTCTGCTCACCGCGCACGGCGCTCTGGCTCTGGAAGTAACCATAGCTGCGCTTGGCAAGGAAGCTTGCCACCACGAGGCTCAGCGGGGTGATGCACACCACCACCAGCGTGATGGGCACATTCTCGCTGAGCATGAACAGCAGGGTGCCGAGGATGGTCAGAACGCCGCTGAACAGCTGTGTAAAGCCCATCAGCAGGCCGTCCGCAAAGGTATCCACATCGGCCACCATGCGGCTGACGATATCGCCGGAGGGGTGGCTGTCGAGGTAGGAAAGCGGCAGGGTCTGAATTTTGCGCAGGGCTTCGTTGCGCAGGTCGCGGCTGACAAGGAAGGTGATGCGGTTGTTGCACACGCTCAGCAGCCACTGCGCAAGAGCGGCCACACCGGCAACCACCAGCACCTCGATGATAATGCGCATCACACCGCCAAAATCTACGGCACCCTTGCCCAGCATCATATCAATGGCGCTGCCGCAGAGGATGGGGATATACAGCTGCGCGCCCACGCTCACAGCGGCCACCACAAGGCTGCACACCACAAACAGGGAATAAGGTTTGATTTTGCCCAGAACACGGGTCAAGGTGGCCTTGCGCTGCTGCGGGGTCAGCTTTGTTTTTGCTTTTGCACTCATTTCTGCGCATCCCCTTTCTTGAACTGGCTCTCGTAGATCTCCTCGTAGACGGGGCAGGTCTGGCGCAGCTGGTCGTGGGTGCCGATGCCCACCAGATGGCCGTCGTCCAGCACCAGAATTTGATCCGCGTACTGCAGGCTGGCGGCGCGCTGGCTCACGATGAACACGGTCAGGCTGCCGGGCAGAGCAGCCAGTGCCTTGCGCAGGGCGGCATCGGTGGCGTAGTCCAGTGCGCTGGCGCTGTCGTCAAGGATCAGAATTTCCGGCTTGCCCACAAGGGCGCGGGCGATGGTCAGGCGCTGCTTCTGTCCGCCGGACAGGTTGCGACCGCCCTGCTCCACAGGCTCGTCCAGCCCAAGGGGCTTGGCTTTGACGAACTCCGCAGCCTGTGCTGTTTCCAGTGCAGCCCACAGGTCCGCATCGGTGGCATTCTTGTTGCCCCACAGCAGGTTGGAGCGGATGGTGCCGCCAAAGAGCTGGGCCTTCTGCATGACCATGGCTGCCTTGCCGCGCAGTTCTTCGCGGGGATAGTTCCGGGCATCGCGGCCCATGATCTCCACCGTGCCTTCGGTGGCATCGTAGAAGCGGGGAATCAGGTTGATAAGGCTGGATTTGCCGCTGCCGGTACCGCCGATGACACCAATGGTCTGGCCGCGCTTTGCAGTGAAGCTGATGTCGGAAAGGCTGGGTGCACCGGCACCCGCATAGGTCAGGCTTACATGCTCAAAGCGCACGGCATCGCCGGATTTTTCGGCGGGCACCTCGCCAGAAGCTTTTCCGGGAAGGCCATGCCGGGCGTGGTGTCCAGCACAGCCTGCACGCGGCCTGCGCAGGCCAGCGCCTTGCTCACCTGCACGATCAGGTTTGCCAGCTTGACCAGCTCCACAAGGATCTGGTTCATGTAGTTCACCAGCGCGATCACGTCGCCGGAAGCCATGCCACCCACATTGATCTCAATGCTGCCCACATATAGCAGTGCTACAATGGCAATGTTGATGAGCACATAGGTCAGCGGGTTCATCAGGCAGAGATATGGCCTACATGGAGCTGCATCTTGGTCAGCAGGTCGTTGGCATTCTCAAAGCGCTCTACCTCGCTCTTTTCCTTATCAAAGGCGCGCACCACGCGCACGCCGGTCAGGTTTTCGCGGGTCAGGCCCAGCACCCGGTCAAGGCGATTCTGTACCGTCTTGTACAGGGGCCGGGTAGCAGCCATGATGCCGAACACCACCACGCTCAGCAGCGGGATGGTCACTACAAAGATCAGCGCTGCACGGGAATTCACCGTAAAGGCCATGACCATGGCACCGACCACCACGAACGGGCTGCGCAGGAACAGGCGTAAAAACAGGTTCAGGCCGCTCTGCACCTGATTCACGTCGCTGGTCATACGGGTGATCAGGGTGCTGGTGCCGAGGGTGTCCATTTCGGTAAAGCTCAGGGTCTGGATGTGCTCAAACAGGGCGTGGCGCAGAACTGTGGAATAGCCCACGGCCGCCTTTGCGGAAAAATACTGTGCCGTCAGGTGCAGGCAAGGCCGATCATGGCCAGCAGCAGCAAAATGCCGCACCGCACAAGAATATAGTGGAAGTCGTGGGCGGCAATGCCGATGTTCACGATATCCGCCATGACCAACGGCACGAACAGGTCGAACGTGGCTTCCAGCATCTTGAAAAGGGGCGCAAGCACGCTCTCGCGCTTGTAGTCCTTCAGATAGCCTAGCATCTTGTTCAAGGCGATACTCCTTCTTTCTTGCTTTCTTGCATTATAAGGTTTATGAAATCCTACTTATTATAGCGTACAAAAACTTAAAAAGCCATAGAAAATGTTTTTATTGCAAAAGTGTGCTGAAAACCGCCGGGCAAAATGCCGAAAACGGTTGAAACCAGGGTGGGGGTATGCTACAATGATTTTAAATATTGCACAAAAGGGGAAACAGGAATGCTGATAAGTTTGGTCGTTCCGTGCTACAATGAGGAAGAATCACTTCCCATTTTTTATAAAGAGGCCAGCAAGATCGCACAGCAGATGGGAATATCCCACGGAGCAGATTTTGAGTTCATCTTTGTGGATGACGGCTCAAAAGACCGCACACTGCAGATCGTGCGGGAATTGCACCGGAAAGATGCCCGTGTGCGGTACATCTCCTTCAGCCGGAACTTTGGCAAGGAAGCAGGCATTTATGCCGGATTAAAAGCGGCAAAGGGCGATTATGTAGCAACGATGGATGCGGATCTGCAGGACCCGCCGTCACTGCTGCCGGAAATGCTGGAGCTGCTGCTCTCCGGCGAATATGACTGCGCGGCCACCCGCCGCACGACACGCGGGGGTGAACCGCCCGTTCGCAGCTGGTTTGCCAAAAAGTTTTATCAGATCATCAATAAGCTCTCGGATACAGAGATCGTGGATGGAGCAAGAGACTTCCGCCTGATGAGCCGCAAAATGACTGATGCCGTGCTGAGCATGGCGGAATATAACCGCTTCAGCAAGGGCATTTTCAGCTGGGTCGGCTTTAAAACAAAGTGGATCGACTACAAAAACGTAGAGCGTGTGGCGGGCACAACAAAGTGGAACTTCTGGGGTCTGCTCAAATATTCGATCGAAGGCATTGTGGGCTTTTCCACAGCTCCGCTGCTGATGGCGGCGGGCCTTGGCCTTGCCTTTTGCGTATTGGCGTTTGTAGGCATCATAATCGTGGTGGTGCGTGCACTGATGTTCGGCGACCCTACTTCCGGCTGGCCGAGCCTTGTCTGCATTATCCTTTTGTGCAGTGGTGTGCAGCTGCTGTGTACGGGAATTGCGGGCGAGTACCTTGCCAAAACATATCTTGAAACAAAGCACAGACCGATCTATATTGCTGCTGAGACCGAAGAAGATCTGGACGCGGAATAAGGCGTTTCAGGAAAAATGTATTTTTAACGGGGTGCCAGAAGAAGCTGATCTGGCATCCCGCTTTTTTTGAGCAGGGAAAAATGGATACATACAGATAGGCGTTGTACCCAAAGCCATTTCCTGCTATACTAAAAACTGACTAGAAACTGGAAGAATGGTGAGCAGATGGCAAAAAGACAAGACGGCGGCATCCGGCTGCGCCCGGTGGGCACCCGCAAGCATCGGCAGAACGCTCCGGCCTACAGGCCCGGCGGGCACCGGCTGCCCGGCCTTTGAGCAGGCAGTGGAAAATTTATATAAAGGCCAGAACGAAGAAAGCTTCTGGACGCTGATGGGCGCTTTGAACTATGCACTGGAAATGGAGACCCATGTTCTGGTGCCGCTGCGCACGGCACTGACGGTGCACAACACGCCTGCACCGTGGACGGAGCATCCGGTGCCCACGGCAAAGGCTAAGGACCTGCAGTTGTGGACCCTGCGCAACGAGAAGGGCCGCACATGGCTGCCTATGTTCACCTCTGCAGCTGCGGCCTGCGCCGACCGCAGCACTTCTGCCCGGCCAATGGCGGATTACACCCTGCAGGATGCCATGGAGCTGGCCCTTTCCACTGAGGGGATCGATGGCGTGGTGCTGGACCCATGGAGCCACTCGGCTACGCTGGACGGCGCTCTGCTCAACGGTTTGCTGCACGCGGGCCATACGCCGGAAGACCCCGGTGATGAGAAAGCGGATGCCGGAAAGGAAGCCGCCCGCAAGGGCAACTGGGCGCAGGCTGTGGAATGCTTTGAAAAAGCAGCCGAGCTTGGCAGCGCCATGGGACTTGCCCTGCTGGCAGACTGTATTTATAAGGGCCGCGGCACCCGCACGAACCGTGCCAAGGCCCGCCGCATGTGGAAGGAAGCAGCGGACAGCGGCGAGATCTTATCCAACATTGCACTGGGCGATGACTGCGCTGCCCGGGGCGACAATGGCCGGGCACTTTTGTATTACCGCCGTGCCCGCGCAACGCAGCCATATGCCGGATATCGAGTACACTCCGCAGGTGTGCCTGCGTGTGGCCCAGACCGAAACGCGCTACACCAGCCGCAAAAAGGCGCTGGCACTGGCCGCAGAAGCAAGGCAGGGCTTTGCCATCAAGCCCGTGAGCACGAGCCGGACGCAGAGCAGTGGCTGGCCGAAGCCGACCAGCTCATCCGGGAACTGACCAGTGAACTGCCTGCCCGAGCCACAGCTTACGACATGGAATCTTTACAATTGGACTAAAAAATCGTCATATCGGGACGGTAAGATATACCCGGAAATGATTTGAAGAGCTGCGCCCAAGATGCACAGCACCGGAGAGGAAACAGACAGTATGAGCAAAGTAATCGGCATCGATCTCGGCACGACCAATTCCTGCGTGGCAGTGGTGGAGGGCGGCAAGCCCGTGGTCATCACCAATGCGGAGGGTGAGCGCACCACCCCCAGCGTTGTGGCCTTCACGAAGGATGGTGAACGTCTGGTGGGCGGTGCGGCCAAGCGCCAGATCGCCACAAATTCCGGGCGCACCATCTCCAGCATCAAGCGCCATATGGGCAGTGACTACCGGGTGCACATCGACGGCAAAGACCTGACCCCGCAGGAGATCAGTGCCATGATCTTGGCCAAGATCCGCCGCGATGCCGAGAGCTATCTGGCGAGCCGGTGACCGAAGCAGTCATCACGGTGCCCGCCTACTTCGACGACAGCCAGCGCAAGGCTACGCAGGATGCAGGCCGCATTGCAGGCCTGAACGTGCTGCGCATCATCAACGAGCCTACTGCTGCCGCTGTGGCCTATGGTTTGGATAACGAAGCGGCGCAGAAGATCCTCGTCTACGACCTCGGCGGCGGCACCTTTGATGTGTCCATCATCGAGATCGAGGACGGGACCTTTACGGTGCTTGCCACCGGCGGCGACACCCATCTGGGCGGTGACGACTTCGATCAGCGCATCGTGGAATATGCCGTGGCCGAGTTCAAAAAATCGGATCGCATCGACCTCTCCCGCGACCCGGCAGCTATGGGCCGGCTGAAAGAGGAAGCCGAAAAGGCAAAGAAGGAGCTTTCTGCAGCGCCGTCGGCACAGCTGAACCTGCCCTTTATCGCAGTGGGCAAGGACGGCCCTCACCACTTGGATATCTCGCTTTCCCGCCCGCAGTTCGAATGATGACCGCGACCTGCTGGCCCGCACAGTGCTCCCGTGCAGAATGCGCTGCGGGACGCAGGCATTTCTGCCAGCCAGCTGGGCAAGGTGCTGCTGGTGGGCGGCAGCACCCGGATGCCTGCGGTGGAGCGTCAGGTGAAGGAGCTGCTGGGCTGCGAACCAGCCACAGCTGAACCGGACGAGTGTGTTGCCATGGGTGCGGCTGTGCAGGGCGGTCTGCTGCAGGGCGGCGGCAGCTGGCCGTG
>ENA-OQAA01001161-OQAA01001161.1-human-gut-metagenome-genome-assembly--contig:-NODE-1161-length-14381-cov-1.500000_pt1 | contig 14381 bp, 18 predicted proteins | sample MGYA00242489_ERZ504515 | MGnify/ENA primary metagenome ERZ504515 (study PRJEB26092, sample SAMD00036237) | human gut metagenome | host: Homo sapiens | study: EMG produced TPA metagenomics assembly of...
AGCAACCGGCCTCAAGGCTTTTATCAATTCCTGTATTCCTTTTGCTGCCACTCCATCATCATTCGACAGCAAATCAATGGTTTATCTTTCATTCCTATTCTAAATAAATTCGGTGTAAAGTTACAATCTTCCGTATAGGCCCAAAAAAACAATGGTACAATGCGTTTACAAATCTTAATCTTCTCAAATCAAGTATGTAATTAAACGATTTTGACTATCTTTGCCCTGCCGAAGTTATTAACAAAAGCGGTGAGTTATCAACACTTTTCCAAAAAGTAACCTTTTCTTAACTAAGAGTATCACCGATTATTAGTTACTTCGCAATCAGATTAAACTGATTAATATGGGAAAAATTATTGCTTTAGCCAATCAAAAAGGAGGCGTGGGTAAAACCACAACGACCATAAACTTGGCCGCATCACTAGCCACTCTCGAGAAGAAAGTACTAGTAGTCGACGCAGATCCTCAGGCAAATGCTTCATCAGGCCTGGGAGTAGACTTGAAAGATATAGACTGTTCGATCTATGAATGCATTATCAATAAAGCAGATATACGAGAAGCTATTTATACGACAGATATTGATGGTCTGGACATTATACCTTCTCATATAGATCTCGTGGGAGCAGAAATCGAAATGCTGAATCTCGAGAACAGAGAAAAAATCATGAAGCATGCTCTGGAACCCATGAAAAAAGAATATGATTATATCCTGATCGACTGTTCACCATCCTCGGGCTGATTACCATCAACGCATTGACAGCTGCAGACTCTGTCATCATTCCGGTTCAATGTGAATATTTGCACTGGAAGGTATCAGCAAACTATTGAATACAATCAAGAATAATCAAAACCAAGCTGAACCCTTCACTGGAAATTGAAGGTTTCCTGCTTACGATGTTCGACTCACGCCTACGTCTGGCCAACCAGTCTACGATGAAGTAAAACGTCATTTTCAGGAACTGGTATTTAAAACCATTATCCAACGTAATGTCAAGTTAAGTGAAGCTCCAAGCCATGGAATTCCGGCCATTCTTTACGATGCAGAATCCACAGGAGCCAAAAATCACTTGGCGTTAGCTCATGAAATTATAAACAAGAACAACTAAGAAAGGATATATTCCTATAAATAACTATGGCAGTACAGAAAAAATTTGCATTAGCCGAGGTCTCGACGCCTTGATATCTACTGAGGAAGTCAAGACTTCGGGTTCGTCATCCATCAGCGAAATAGAACTGAGCAAGATTTCAGTAAATCCCAATCAGCCTCGCCGTGAATTTGACCCGATTGCCTTACAGGAACTGGCAGATTCCATTGCCGAAATAGGCATTATCCAACCCATAACCCTGCGTCAGATCAGTGAGGATTTTTATCAGATCATCGCAGGAGAACGCCGTTACCGTGCTTCTATTCAGGCTGGTCTCCATACCATACCGGCCTATATCCGTACAGCTGATGATGAGAATGTCATGGAAATGGCCTGATCGAAAATATCCAGCGTGAGGACCTGAACTCACTGGAAATCGCTCTGGCTTATCAGCATCTCATCGAACAGTATGAACTGACACAAGAACGGCTGAGTGAACGAGTAGGAAAAAAAAGAACCACTATCGCCAATTATCTGCGACTCCTTAAATTACCGGCTCCCGTACAGGTTGCCTTAAAGAATAAGGAAATAGATATGGGACATGCACGAGCATTGCTGGCTCTGGATGACCCTAAGACTCAAATCCGTATTTTCAATGAAATTATCTCTCAGGGATATTCCGTCAGAAAAGTGGAAGAAATTGTAAAATCCTTATCCAGCGGAGAAAGCGTTGAATCAGGAGGAAAAAAGATCACTCCTAAAGGAGCCAAGCTGTCAGAAGAATACACCATGTTGCAAAGCCATCTTTGCAGCTTCTTCGGAGCAAAGGTACAACTGTCCTGCAGTTCAAAAGGTAAAGGCAAAATTAGTATCCCCTTCAATGACGAGACTGATCTGGAGCGAATCATGGAAATACTCGATTCATTGAAAAAAACCGAATAAACTGCAACTACATTGAAACGACAGAAACAAACATATCTTGGTTATCTCTTCCTGTTCTTATGGCTACTGACAGGATTTGCAGGTGAAGTTCAGGCACAACGCGCCCTCAAACATCGTACGGGACAGCTGACTGCCGACTCGATCCGTATGCAGCATGTTACAGACAGCCTGGCCTTGCTGGATACTCTGTCCCTGCAACGTCAACAGCAAATAGATGCATTGGAAGCTCCTGTGGATACTGCGGCTCTGGCCAGCCAGAGTGACTCCATCCAGAAGGCCGCGCAGAAAAAAGTTAAAGAAAAATGGATTCCCCAATTCCAACAAATCGGTATGGCTGGCACTGGCTATTCCCGGAGCGGGACAGATCTACAACCGTAAGTATTGGAAACTTCCCATCATATACGGAGGTTTTGTCGGATGTGCATATGCACTGACCTGGAATGGGAAAATGTACAAAGACTATTCGCAGGCTTATCAAGACATTATGAGCGACAATCCGAACAACAACAGTTACATGGATTTCCTCCCGGCCAGTACCACTCCTGAAGAAGTTCAGAAGAACCTGGCCAGCTATCAAGAAAGATTCAAGAAAAAGAAAGACACTTATCGCCGTTATCGCGACTTAAGTATATTTGCATTTATCGGTGTCTATCTATTATCAGTCATTGATGCATATGTAGATGCTGAATTGTCGGATTTCGACATTTCTAAAGATTTGGGTATGAAACTGGAACCCGCAGTATTTAACGACGCATTCCGCAACCGGCCACAAGGAGTCGGCCTGCAATGCAGTATCAAATTCTAAATCCATGAAGAAATTTGTAATTGGTCTTATGACCTTTCTCAGTGCAACAGCACTTTATGCACAACAAACGGAAAAAAGCATTACGATACAGTCTGCTGAAGGAAAAGTAGACGTAATCGACCTGCCGGAAGGAATGCTTTCCGAAACGGACAGCCTATACCTTGACTGGGTGTCCAAACACTACATCAACATGTCGGAAAACTGTACCATGACTTCCGAAAATCCGGTCGTAAGTGATTCCATCTATATGAGCCGCCTGCAACGGATCCCTGCTATCATTGAAATGCCGTACAACGACATCGTTCGAAAATTCATAGACATGTACGCAACCCGCCTTCGGCAAAAAGTGGCATTCATGCTTAGCGCCAACAATCTTTACATGCCTATCTTCGAAGAAGCACTTGACTTATACGATCTTCCCCTGGAACTGAAATATCTTCCGGTTATCGAATCAGCACTTAACCCCACTGCTACATCCAGCCAGGGAGCTGTCGGCCTCTGGCAATTCATGCTACGCACCGGAAAAGTGTACGGCCTCAAGACAACCAGCCTGGTTGACGAACGGCGTGACCCGATCAAATCAACCTGGGCTGCTGTCCGTTACTTGAAGGACCTGTACGAAATCTATCATGACTGGAATCTTGTGCTGGCAGCATACAATTGCGGTCCCGGAACCATCAACAAGGCTATCCGCCGCGCCGGAGGAGCTACCGACTTCTGGACTATTTACAATTACTTGCCTAAAGAAACCAGAGGATACGTACCTGCCTTCATTGCTGCAAACTATATCATGACTTACTATTGTGAGCATAACATCAGCCCGATGGATATGAACATGCCGGAAGGAACAGATACGATCCATATATCCCGCAATCTGAATCTCAATCAGGTTGCCGGTGTCTGCAACATCAATATCGACCAGCTTCGGGCACTGAATCCGGAATTCAAGAAAGATATTATTCCCGGCAACGAGGAACCCTATGCGCTTCGTCTGCCCAATAACATGATCAGTTGTTTTATTGAACACGAAGACAGTATCTACAATTACAAGCCCGAAGTATATCAGACCCGCCGCAGTACGGTAGAAGTCAAGGATCCGGCAGGAACCTCCACAGGGAAAGCCGTTTACTACCGCATCAAAAATGGAGATACCCTGGGAGGAATTGCTGCTAAATATGGTGTCAGTGTCAACCAGCTTCGACGGTTGAACGGCATAAAAGGCAGCAGCATCCGTGCCGGAAAGTCCATCCGTATCCGATAAGAAAGCAAAAATATGCAAGTCTTTTGATTCTATTCCCCTAAAAGACTTGCATATTTCTGCATTTTTCATATTTTTTGCAGAACCGTTTTTCAAGAAAGGGAGGGAGGAGTATGACGGACGAAAGACAAGTTCAAGAACAAAACGATGAAAAGCTGATCAACGATGCCTTTCAGGAATTGCTCGACAGATATCTGGAAAGTAAGCATCGCAAAAAGGTCGAAATAATAACCAAGGCTTTTAATTTTGCCAGACAAGCTCATAAAGGAGTGCGCAGACGCTCCGGTGAGCCATATATCTTGCATCCTATTGCCGTGGCACGCATTGCATGTGTGGAAATCGGCCTGGGATCTACTTCCATCTGTTCCGCATTGCTCCATGATGTTGTGGAAGATACGGATTATACCGTTGAAGACATTGAAAATCTCTTTGGTCCGAAGATCGCCCAGATTGTAGACGGTCTGACCAAAATTTCCGGAGGTATTTTTGGAGACCGTGCGTCAGCACAGGCAGAAAACTTCAAGAAACTGCTGCTGACCATGAACGATGATATACGGGTTATCCTGATCAAGATTGCCGACCGGTTACACAACATGCGTACACTAGGCTCCATGCTCCCCAGCAAACAATACAAGATTGCCGGTGAAACGCTCTATATTTATGCTCCTTTAGCAAACCGTCTGGGTCTCAACCGTATCAAGACTGAGCTGGAAGACCTGAGTTTCAAATATGAACATCCCGAAACTTACCAGCAGATACAGGATAAGCTGAAGGCAACCCAGGCTGAACGTGACAACGTTTTCGAAGAATTTACCGCTCCGATCCGGGAACAGCTGGATAAGATGGGACTTCCATACCGGATTCTGGCACGCGTAAAATCACCCTATTCCATCTGGAACAAAATGCAGACCAAGCATATCACATTCGAAGAGATCTATGATATCCTGGCTGTAAGAATTATATTTACCCCGCGCAACGAAGATGAAGAACTGAACGACTGCTTCAACATCTACGTCTGCATCTCCAAACTCTATAAGCCACATCCCGACCGTCTGAGAGACTGGGTCAGCATCCGAAAGCCAACGGATACCAGGCTCTGCATGTCACCCTGATGAGCAACAAGGGACAATGGATCGAAGTGCAGATCCGAAGCGAACGCATGAAACGACGTTGCCGAACAGGGATTGCGGCTCGATTGGAAATACAAGGCAGGAGGAGGCAGGTGAAGACGAAGGAGAACTGAGCAAATGGCTGAAGACAATCAAGGAGATTCTGGACGATCCACAACCGGATGCTCTTGACTTTCTGGATACCATCAAGCTGAATCTTTTTGCCTCTGAAATATTCGTATTTACACCCAAAGGTGAAATCAAGACAATGCCACAGAACTGTACGGCACTTGACTTCGCCTTCTCGATCCATACCTTCCTGGGAAGCCATTGTATCGGTGCGAAAGTCAATCACAAGCTCGTACCGCTCAGCCACAAGCTGCAGAGTGGAGATCAGGTAGAGATTCTGACTTCCAAATCACAGCGCGTACAGCCTTCCTGGATCAACTTTGCAACTACAGCCAAGCCAAAGCCAAAATCCTGTCCATCCTGAAACGGGAGCGTAAGGAAATGCAGATGAAAGGCGAAGACATGTTGCATGATTTCCTTCAGCAGGAAGAGCTGGCTGCCAGTGAAGAAAATATCAAAAAACTTTGCGATCTGCATAAACTGAAAAATGCGGACGAACTGGCTTTACAGATCGGACAGCGTGTCATTACCCTCGGAGAAACAGACCGGAATGAACTGAAAGAGAAACCGACTCCTACAAGCTGGAAGAAATATATCGCTTTTGCTTTTGGCGGAAGCAAGAAGCAGGAAGAAAAGCAACCAGAGCCTCAGCCTTTGGAAATTGACAAAAAGAAAATCATCAAGCTGACTCCGGATGCCATTCAGAAGAACTATATCATTGCCGACTGCTGCAAACCGATTCCGGGAGATGATGTACTGGGATATATTGACGACAACAACCGCATTATCATCCATAAACGTCATTGTCCCATTGCCAACCAGCTGAAGACCAGTTTCGGCAACCGGCTGCTTGCCGTACAATGGGAGATCGGAAAAGCCTCAACTTCCCGGTCAATGTTTACATCAAAGGAATAGACGGTATCGGTGTGCTGAATCAGGTAACGCAAGTTATCTCCCAGCAACTGAATGTAAATATCCACAAGTTGAATATAGAATCAAACGATGGAATCTTTGAAGGACGTATCCAGCTGTTTGTACACGATGTGGATGATGTAAATACGATCTGCAACAACCTGAAAAAACTGGAAAACCTAAAACGTGTAACCCGTATCGAGAACTTCGACGACACGATTACCGACTGACAACAGAAAGAAATTCCGGACAATCTTCCAAAGAGAACAACATCTCCTGAGATTGTCCGGAATTTCTTTTTCAAGTGAGATAATCAAGTTCTTTCCGCATACTTACCAGTTCTTCCCTCACTTTCTTAAGCCTTTCTATGATTTCTGCCGAACTGGCCGCTGACTCACGGTTCTGCTTCAGACGCTGCTTGGCTCCAGCCAGAGTCATCCCCTTCTCCTTCACCAGATGATAAACCAGCCGGATGTTTTCAATGTCTTCCTTACGGTATTGCCGGACATTTCCTCCTGTCTTCTTGGGAGCAATCATCGGAAATTCCTTTTCCCAATAGCGCAACAATGACTCATTCACATCGAACATACGCGCCACCTCGCTGATGGAGTATATAATTTCAGTTCTTTATCGGTTCGTAAAGCCATACGTTTTCAGTTTTAATTAATCGAATACCTTACCGTGATTTGCCGCAATCTCTACCATCCGGTCATAATCATCAGCATTCAAATCCATGAAATAATAGTTCACCGGATTCACGATCTGTCCCTTCACCATCACCTCATAATGCAGATGTGGTCCTGTACTCTTTCCGGTAGTTCCCACCTTTCCGATGGTCTCCCCTCGCACCGACCTTTTGCCCCACACGTACATCAATCTTACTGAGATGGGCATAGCGGGTCACATATCCGAAACCATGATCAATCTGGATGCAATTGCCGTAAAGTCCCTCCCATCCTGCTTTTCTGACCACGCCGTTGCCGGTTGCATAGACCGGAGTTCCTACGTTAGCCGAGAAATCCATTCCGGAATGAAACTTCACAGTCTTGTAAATAGGGTCAATCCGTGTTCCATATCCCGAAGCAGTCTGCTTCAGATCCTTATTCGAAACAGGCTGGATGGCCGGAATACATTCCAGCATCTCATCGTGCTTCTTGCAGAGTGCAAGAACTTCATCAAATGACTTCGACTGAATATACAACTGACGTTCCAGCAAGTCCATTTTCTGAGTAGTGTTCACCACCAGTTTGGCACTGGGCAGCTCCATCAGGTCTTCGTAACGGTTCGTCTTGTTATAACTGGGAGTTCGCAAAGCATCTGCTACCGGATCGGCCTGCATCATGACACGATACAGGTTGTCATCACGCTGCTGCAAGCCTTTCATCACCTGCAAGGATTCGTCCAGCCGGCTGGACAAAATGTGATACTGAGCCTGCAGACGGGAGTTTTCCATACGCAAGTCTTTTTCGGATGGAGAACCGAAGATCAGCAACAGAACAATGAAACTTCCGGCTCCCAGTCCCATCCCCACGAACAAACGGCGCAGGTAACTCATTACGCGTTGGCGCATAGTGGGATAAATACGGTCGTAAGTACGCGTTTTCGGATTATAAATATAGTAGACTTTACGCATTCAAATCTGGTTTTGATTTTTTTATCGTACAAACATTCAAGTTTTTGCACCAAACATACGGACAAAAAATAATAAAACAGATTATCTTTGCAAACCGATTTTAAGAAATTAACTACATAATATATAAACAACTATGTTGACAGCAAATGAAATCCGCGACTCATTCGTCAAGTTCTTTGAGTCGAAAGGACACCAGATTGTGCCCTCAGCACCTATGGTCATCAAGGATGACCCGACCCTGATGTTTACCAATGCAGGGATGAACCAGTTTAAAGATATTATCCTCGGCAACCATCCTGCCAAATACAGACGCGTAACCGATTCACAGAAGTGTCTGCGTGTAAGCGGAAAGCATAATGACCTGGAAGAAGTAGGTCACGACACATACCATCACACCATGTTCGAAATGCTGGGTAACTGGTCATTCGGCGACTACTTCAAGAAAGAAGCAATCAGCTGGGCATACGAATACCTGGTAAACGTATTGAAGCTTGATCCGAAAGATTTGTATGTTACCGTATTCGAAGGAAGCCCGAGCGAAGGAATCTCACGCGATGACGAAGCTGCAGGCTACTGGGGACAGTTCTTCCCGGAAGATCACATCATCAACGGAAACAAGCATGACAATTTCTGGGAAATGGGCGATACAGGTCCTTGCGGTCCCTGTTCCGAGATTCACATCGACTCCCGTTCTGAAGAAGAAAAAGCTGCTGTTCCGGGACGTGAACTGGTGAACAAGGATCATCCGCAAGTTATCGAAATCTGGAACCTCGTGTTCATGCAATATAACCGTAAGGCTGACGGAAGCTGGAACCGCTTCCTGCAAAGGTTATTGATACCGGTATGGGATTCGAACGTCTGGTACGCACCCTGCAGGGCAAGACTTCCAATTACGACACTGACGTATTCCAGCCAATCATCAAAGTGATCGGCGACCTGTCAGGCAAGAAATATGGTGATGACGAAAAAGTGGACATTGCCATGCGTGTCGTTGCCGACACATCCGTACCATTGCTTTCTCTACCACTGACGGCCAGCTGCCTTCCAATGCCAAGGCCGGTTATGTTATCCGCCGTATCCTGCGCCGTGCAGTCCGTTATGCTTACACATTCCTCGGACAGAAGCAGGCCTTCATGTACAAGCTGGTTCCGGTACTGATTGAAAACATGGGAGGTGCTTATCCTGAACTGAAAGCTCAGCAGGCTCTGATTGAAAAAGTAATGAAGGAAGAAGAGGAATCATTCCTCCGTACACTGGAAACCGGTATCCGTCTGCTCGAAAAGACCATGAACGAAGCCAAGGCTGCCGGCAAGACAGAAATCAGCGGTGTAGATGCCTTTACGCTGTATGATACATTCGGATTCCCGTTCGACCTGACTGAACTGATTCTGCGTGAAAACGGCCTGACAGCCGATGTGAAAGGTTTCGAGGCTGAAATGCAGAAGCAGAAAGAACGTGCACGTAACGCCGCTGCCGTAGAAACGGGCGACTGGGTTACCTTGAAAGAAGGTGAAACCACTTTCGTCGGTTACGACTATACTGAATATGAAACCAGCATTCTGCGTTACCGTCAGGTAAAACAGAAGAACCAGACCTTGTATCAGATCGTTCTGAGCGACACTCCGTCTATGCAGAAAGCGGTGGTCAGGTGGGTGACACCGGTGTGCTGGTCAGCGAATTTGAAACCATCGACATCATCGATACCAAGAAGGAAACAACCTTCCGATCCACATCACCAAGAAGCTTCCGGAACACCTGGATGCTCCGATGATGGCTTGTGTGGACACCGACAAGCGTGCGGCTTGTGCTGCCAACCACTCTTGTACGCACCTGCTCGACGAAGCATTGCGTCAGGTTCTCGGCACACACGTAGAACAGAAAGGATCGCTCGTAACTCCGGACTCTCTGCGTTTCGACTTCTCTCACTTCCAGAAAGTCACTCCGGAACAGCTCCGCGAAGTAGAACATCTGTCAATGCCAAGATCCGCGAAAACGTTCCTTTGACCGAATACCGTAACCTGCCGATCGAAAAGGCCAGAGAACTGGGAGCTATCGCCCTGTTCGGTGAAAAATATGGTGACGAAGTACGCGTCGTACAGTTCGGATCTTCCATCGAATTCTGTGGAGGTACTCACGTATCGGCTACCGGAAAAATCGGTATGGTCAAGATCATTTCTGAAAGCTCTGTTGCAGCCGGCGTACGCCGTATCGAAGCTGTAACCGGTGCCAAGGTAGAAGAAATGTTCGACACCGTTCAGGATACTCTTTCTGATCTGAAAGCACTGTTCAACAATGCTCCCGATCTGAAGGCTGCCATCTCTAAGTATATTGACGAGAATGCAGGCCTGAAGAAGCAGGTAGAAGAATTCATGAAGGAAAAAGAAGCCAGCGTAAAGAACAAACTGATCGAAGGCGCAAAGGATATCAACGGAGTGAAAGTCATCAAGGCTGTGCTCCCGATGCCGGCAGACGCCGTGAAGAACATTGCCTTCCAGCTGAAAGGACAGTTCACTGAAAACCTGTTCGTAGTTATCGGAAGCGTATTCGACAACAAACCGCTACTGACTGTAACCATGAGCGAAGATCAGGTGAAAGCCGGACTGAATGCAGGCCAGCTGGTACGCGAAGCAGCCAAACTGATTCAGGGTGGCGGTGGCGGTCAGCCTCACTTTGCAACTGCAGGTGGAAAGAATCCGGACGGTCTGAGTGCAGCCGTTGACAAAGTCATCGAACTGGCAGGATTCTAACCCTTTCCTCTGACAACATAAAAATCCTCACTGGACTTCCGTCCGGTGAGGATTTTCTTTTTCCCTTCTCTCCCCGTTCTGTGCTTCCCGCCAGCCGGACCGGCATGCCCGGAATAACAGAACTCAGCTGACGGCAAACATTCTGAGCCTGCCGAAAAAAGCCCGAGACGTTTTGCCTAAAAGCCCGAAGCGTTTTCTCTCATTCGCCGAAACGTTTTTTAAAAGCCCGAGGCCTTCTGCCGGCAGCTGAACTCCCCTGTACACTGTTTCCAGAATGTCTTTCCGATGCACCGGAGGCGACCGCACAATCAGGCTGCAACGACCGCTCGATTCAGCTCAATCGACCGCACGATCAGGCTGCAACGACCGCATAATTCGGCTCCATCGAACGCACGATGTAAACAACTCATTCCAAGCCTGCCGGCAGACAATAAAAGCTGCCGCTGCTTTCCTTATCCGTCCGGCGGACTCAGAAAAACAACGGCAGTATAATGATTAACAAATGGAATCAGTTTCCGTTACACTGTACGGGGAGATTCTGCCAGATTCAGCAGAACAGACTCCTGAGGTACATAGTCTCCCTGGAAGAAACGGCTCGCACGAAGCAGGTGACGCCAGATACTTACCAACTCCTGAGACTCCTGAAGAATGTTCAGATAAACCATGGAAGCTTTCAGGCTGGCATTGTCTGCTTCCTGCATGCGGTTCATCATCTGCTTGCGCAAAGAAGAAATGGAGTTCTTCAGTACATCACCCTTAGCCAGGATATCGTCTGCCTCTTCGTAATTGTTTGTTCTCGATAGCCGTACGGGTACGTTCCATCAGACGACACAGTTCTTCACGGACAGGCAAGAATTCGGTTACACAATCCTTGGAGATCGGATTGAAGTTGTTGTCCACATGTTCCTTACAGGGCTCACAGATACGCTTCAAACAGTAAAGCATCTCTTCACAACTGTTGCTTCCCAGATGGAACCAGGTATTCTTCTCGATGGCAATGGTAATAGGAATACGGCGCAGACCGAGCAGTTCCTTACGACGGCGCTTCTTCAGCATCTTCTTCTGATCGTCAGTCGCGTTCATGCTTTACGCAGGCTCTTCAGATCTTCGTGGATAAATCCGTCGGTCACCTTCACGTAAGTATCTTCGCTGAAAGTAATGTAGCTGGTCAGAGTTTCCTTCACATGCTGGCGAAGCAAGGCCAGGATTTCGTTCTTGTCCTTCGATGCCATCATCCGTTTGAAGATATCATCCTGCTGTTCAGCCTTTTCTTTCTTGCTGTACTTGATGTTGCTGCGAACCAGAAGTACCACTGCTACCACGATAAAGATAAACATACCCACGAAGCTGGTATAGAACATGATGAAGGTAACCAGTGCACAGATTGTAAATGCTACGAAGCTGTGATAAACCATCCGCCGATTACTGACAACATACCGGTGATACGATATACGGCACTGTCACGGCTCCAGGCACGGTCGGCAAGCGAAGTACCCATTGCTACGATAAAGGTAACATAAGTAGTGGAAAGCGGAAGTTTCATCGTCGTACCGATGATGATCAGCAAACCAGACAGTACCAGGTTAACGGCAGCACGGATAAGGTCGAAAGCAGCTCCGTTTTCAAGGATCACCTCGTCCTTATTGAAACGGCTGTCAATCCAGCGGCGCATTCCGGCAGGAATTACACGCTTCAGGAAATCATTGATATTGTTCGCACGGCGCACAATCGTACGGGCCAGTGCAGATGAACCGAACATTTCATCACCTTCTTCCTGACGGGCCAGATCGACTGAAGTCTTGATCACATTCTTGGCTTTCTTAGAAGTAGCCAGTGCGTAAACCATAACCAGTCCGGAAGCAAACAGGAAGATGGCAGGAGTCTTGGCTGAAGACATCAGCGATGTCATCATGAAGTCGTGGATGCTTACTCCGTTTGAATTGGCTACATAGTCTGTATAAGCAGAGAATCCGGCCAGAGGCACACCGATAAAGTTAACCAGGTCGTTTCCGGCAAAGGCAAGAGCCAGCGAGAATGTACCCAGCAATACAATAATCTTGAATACATTTACCCGGCACCAGTGCAGAATCTGCATCAGCAGCGTAAACGTGATGAAGCAGCCTGTAACAAGCAAGGTGGTATTTTCAGAAATCCATGCCAGTGATTCCGGAGTCATGAACGGCGCACTCTTCAATCCCTTGATCAGCATAAAGTAAGAAAGAGAAGTTACTGCAATACCGCCGAAGATACCGATGGTCCAGGAAAGATTCTTTTTATAATTAAAGCTGAAGATCAGACGGGATATATACTGTACAAAAGTACCTGCAATGAATGCAATCGCCACGGAAAGGAAAATACCCATGATCACTGACAGAGCCTTTTCCGTGTTCATCATGTCGCCCAGCGTGAGCAGACCTGTTTCATCGCCTACAATCTTCAGGATAGCCAGAATGAAAGTACCTCCCAACAGCTCGAAGACCATAGATACGGTGGTAGAAGTAGGAAGTCCCAGTGTGTTGAATACGTCCAGTAACACCACATCCGTCACCATAACGGCCAACAGGATACACATTATTTCATAAAAGCTGAAATTAACCGGCTGAAAGATACCATGACGGGCAATATCCATCATACCATTACTTAACACAGCTCCCGCAAACACACCGATCGCAGCTACAATTACAATTGTCTTGAAGTTAGCGACCTTTGCACCAACGGCCGAATTCATAAAATTCACGGCATCGTTACTGACACCCACCAGCAAGTCGAACACTGCCAGCATGAACAGGAATATCACAATTCCCAGGTAAATTGTTTCCATACGTTTGACTTGTAATAATATTTTTCTGCGTGCAAAATTATCCGGTTCATGTTATATTCAAATGTCATACATGTTACATTCCTGTTACAAAACGATCCCTTATTAAAAAAAATAAATTCATAGACACAGGAAGCTTTTTATCAGTTGAAAATTCGTAACTTTGTACCCAAATTTAAAATTTATAGCCATGTCAGAGTCAAAGAAAATCAAAACCGCCCTTATATCGGTCTATCACAAAGACGGACTGGATGCCATTATCAGTCGTCTGCACGAAGAAGGAGTACAGTTCCTCTCAACCGGAGGTACACGCCAGTTTATTGAAAGTCTGGGATATCCTGCCAGGCAGTGGAAGATCTCACTTCTTATCCTAGCATCCTGGGAGGAAGAGTGAAGACCCTGCATCCTAAAATATTCGGTGGTATCCTTTGCCGTCGCGCACTGGAACAGGACCGCCAGCAGACCATTCAATATGGTATTCCTGAAATAGACCTGGTCATTGTAGATTTGTATCCGTTTGAAGACACCGTTGCTTCGGGTGCAGATACACAAGCTATCATTGAAAAAATCGATATAGGCGGTATTTCTCTGATACGTGCCGCTGCCAAAACTTCAACGATGTAGTCATCGTTGCCAGCAAGCATCAGTACAAACCGCTGCTCGATATCCTGACACAGCGCGGAGCACAAACCACTCTGGACGAAAGAAGATGGTTTGCACGTCAGGCATTCGGCGTATCCAGCCACTATGATTCAGCATCTGGCAATGGTTTGACGGAGGCGAAGGATCTGCATTCCGCTATGCCATGGACGAGGCTCATCCGTTGCGTTACGGAGAAAATCCTCACCAGAAAGCTAATTTCTACGGCCGCCTGGAAGATAGTCGAACAGTTGAACGGAAAAGAAATTTCCTACAACAACCTGCTCGACATCGACTGCACTGG
>ENA-OQAA01001163-OQAA01001163.1-human-gut-metagenome-genome-assembly--contig:-NODE-1163-length-14371-cov-3.973814_pt1 | contig 14371 bp, 7 predicted proteins | sample MGYA00242489_ERZ504515 | MGnify/ENA primary metagenome ERZ504515 (study PRJEB26092, sample SAMD00036237) | human gut metagenome | host: Homo sapiens | study: EMG produced TPA metagenomics assembly of...
CGCTCAAACAGCTTCCCATACAATTTTTAGAGTTAGAGGCACACAAAGAAGAGTTTTCGGGAGCCGATATTGACGGGATGTTTGACCGGGTGAAAGAAAGGGTCTGCAAAAAAATGTGAAAAGAACGCGTGGTGCTGGGGAGAGAACTTTGTTCATACGTACCAGATGGGATATGACGTGCTCTCGGCGGTCGATCATTATGGAAATGAATTAAACGTAGAGACAAAGAGAAAACTGATGCAAAGATGCGAGAAAGCTCCGAGATTTTTGCGGGAGATGCTGGAAGGTTTCAGGGATGCGAGACAAACGATCATATGGACAAACCGTCTGGCGCGAAGCAGGGAAGGGTGTGCGTTTCAGATGGATCTTTTTGCCGATATTATGAAACAGACAGTGCGGGAATTGGAAAAAAGTATTTTTACGGATGAGCGCATGGAAAAGAGGATAGCAGGGGCGCTTAGAAAATGTGGAATGCGAGTTTTGTATACATATTTGTTCTTAAATGGCGAAGGAAAGTTTGAAGTACATGTGACAGTACGAAGTACAGGCAAAGAGAAAGGGACGGCAAAAGAAGTCGTTCAGGCCGTATCAGAAGCAGCGGGAAGACGTTTTGTCCTTGCACATGGAAGTCCGCAGGTAGTCGGATTCCGTTATATGACGATCGTATGCAGAGAGGGACCGTCGTACTATACGCTGTCAGGTACTGCCAAGATCGGGAAAGGATGTGCGAAAATATCGGGAGATAATTTTACACTCATGGAACTGCCGGGAGGAAAGAAGGCGGCGGCTCTTTCTGACGGGATGGGCGCAGGTGAGACGGCATGTAAGGAGAGCACGCTTGTGATCGAGCTTTTGGAAGAATTGCTTGCCGCGGGATTCCCGGAAAAAGCCGCCGTTCAGATGATCAATACAACGCTGGCGACAGGGCGGGAGGAGATTCATTATTCGACTGTGGATCTCAGTGTGTTTGATCTGTATTCGGGAGAATGCGAGATCGTAAAAGCAGGAGCTTCCTCGACATTTATTAAGAAAAAAGACTGTGTGGAGCATCTAAGTTCTACGAGTCTGCCGATCGGGGTTGTCCATCATATAGAGATTGATTCTGTCAGGAGAAAACTTGAGGACGGAGACTTTGTGATCATGGTTACGGACGGGATTCTTGACGCCCTTCCGGTAGGAGAGCAGGATATATTGCTTGAAACGATCATTCAGGGAAGCGCTATAGTCAATCCGAAAGAAATGGCGCATCATATCCTGGAACAGGTCCTGGCGTGGACAGGCAGAGAGCCTGCCGATGATATGACGGTGATCGTTGTGGGAATGTGGGAAATATGTGACAGGAATACTTTACAGGCGCGGATGGATTCGGTATAGTATGCGTATAGTGAAAAGCTGTGTATTGCGCGGCGCTTCATACATAAAAACACGGATTTGGTATAGTATACTTATGATGGAAAAAGCAGGAAGAGAAACAGAAAAATTAATAGAGGAATTGATCGTACAATTTCATATGATCGAACATGGAGATGTTGTGATAGCAGGCGTATCGGGCGGAGCGGATTCGGTATGCCTGCTTTTGACGCTCTGCAGTTTGCGGGAAAAGTTCGGTTTCGAGGTAAAAGTGTGCCATGTGAACCACTGCCTGCGCGGAGCGGCTGCGGATGCGGACGAGGAGTATGTAAAGAAGCTTTGCGGCGAACTTGGAGTGGAGTGTCGTGTTTTCCGAAAAGAAGTGGAATTAATCGCTGAAAAACGGAAACAATCTTGTGAGGAAGCGGGAAGGGAAGTACGAAGAGAAGCATTTGAACAAATGTGTGCCGAAAACGGAGGAACGAAGATCGCAACCGCGCATCACAGAGACGATCAGGCGGAGACGGTTCTGCTTAATATAGCAAGAGGAACGGGAATACGCGGCCTTTGCGGGATCGTGCCTGTCAGGGACAACCGGATCAGACCGCTTCTTTCACTTACAAGAGACAGAATCGAGTCTTATCTGCGGGAGAGAGGAATCGTCTGGCGCGTCGACGCAACGAATGAGGAGGACGATTATACACGCAACCGGATCCGGCATAAAGTGCTGCCGGTATTGGAAAACGAAGTAAACGATCAGACGGTGAAACATCTGGAATCGTTATCCCGTCAGGCGGAAGAAATATGTGAATATCTCGATTACAGCGTGCGGCAGTTGTGGAAAACCTGCGTCAGCGTGAGAAAAAAGGACCAAGAACAGAAGGAATCGCCGATAGAACTTGTCATAGAAAAAGAGAGCTTTTTTCAAAGTTTTCCGGCAGTGAGAAAACTGCTTCTGCAAAAATGTATCGGTAAAGTGCGCGGAGGACAGAAAGATCTGACGTCTGCCCACCTTCAGTCGGTTTCGGAATTGTTTGACCGGCAGGTGGGAAAACAGATCGATCTGCCGGGAGGCGTTGCGGCGAAGAGGACATATGACGGGATAGAGATCATAAGGCAAACACAAAGCAGGGCGGAAACGGGAAAAGCGGCGCCGGAGTCAGACGCCGCCGGAAAGTTGGAACTGCGTTTTGTGGAAAACGGAGACATTTTGCAGGCAGAAGAAATCCCGCAAAAAAGTTACACGAAATGGATTGATTATGATATAATTAAATGCGGTCTTTGCGTACGGACAAGGCAGAGCGGCGATTATCTCGTGATCGATGATCAGGGAGACGTCAGAAACTGAAAGCATGGTTTATCAACGAGAAGATCCCGAAGGAAGAAAGAGACAGGATGCTTCTTGTCGCAGACGGAAGCCATATTGTGTGGATACCGGGATACAGGATGAGCAGAGCGTACAAAGTGACAGAAAAGACAAAAAATATTGTTGAGATAAAGATTACGGAGGAAGAAAAAGATGGCAGAAACGATCAGAGAGATGATTTCGGAAGAGAAAGTTGACGAGAGGATCAGGGAACTCGGAAGACAGATCAGTGAAGATTACGCAGGAAAACAAATTCATTTGATCTGTGTGTTAAAGGGCGGCGTATTTTTTATGTGTGAGCTGGCTAAGCGGATTACCGTGCCGGTTTCTATGGATTTTATGTGTGTCGGAAGTTACGGAGACGGAACGGCTTCGAGCGGAGTTGTTCGTATAGCGAAAGATCTGGATGAGTCGATCGAGAATAAAGAAGTGCTTATTGTGGAAGATATCATTGATTCCGGGAATACACTGTATTACCTGATCGATGTGCTGAAAAAGAGAAATCCGGCAAGTATGCGCCTGTGTACGCTTTTGGATAAGCCGGACCGCAGAGTGAAAGATGTAAAGGTTGATTACTGCGGATTTGAGATCCCGGATGAATTTGTTGTGGGATATGGGCTTGATTACGCCCAAAAATATAGAAACCTTCCGTATATCGGCGTAGTGGAAGGCGTGGAATAATCAGGAGGATCAGTTTTGGATAATAACAGAAATTACAGAAGTGTGAATGGATTTACGATCATTATATTTATGGGGATCGTTTTTGGCGCACTCTGGATGGCAAACCGGATGCAGATGCATCGACAGGAGATGACATACACAGAGTTTGTTAAGCAGGTTGAGGCAGAAAATGTAACAGAAGTATATATCGATCAGAATAAGGCAGTTCCGACAGGTACGGTAGTGTTTGCTCTGAAAGATACAGATGAGAACCGTTCGGTCAATGTGTCGAATGTGGAAAAAGTAGAGAAACTGCTTGATAAAAACGAAGTTTTATATCAGGTATCTGCAATTCCGGAAACGTCGATGCTTTCTTCCGTTCTTCTTCCGACCGTGATCACGCTTGGCGGGATCATGCTGCTTTTCTTTCTTATGAACCGTCAGGGAAACGGGGCGAATGCAAAAGCGATGAACTTCGGAAAAAGCCGCGCCCGCATGACAAATCATGACGAGATAAAGGTGACGTTTGCAAATGTAGCGGGACTGCAGGAAGAGAAAGAAGAACTTGCGGAGATCGTCGATTTTTTGAAAGCGCCGAAAAAATATGTGCAGGTAGGCGCTCGTATTCCGAAAGGCGTTTTGTTGGAAGGACCTCCGGGAACAGGAAAAACACTTCTTGCAAAAGCTGTTGCAGGAGAGGCGGGAGTGCCGTTTTTCAGTATTTCGGGTTCGGATTTTGTGGAAATGTTCGTAGGTGTCGGCGCATCTCGCGTGCGTGACCTTTTTCAGGATGCGAAGAAAAATGCTCCGTGTATTATTTTTATTGATGAGATCGACGCTGTGGCAAGACGAAGAGGCAGCGGACTTGGCGGCGGTCATGATGAAAGAGAGCAGACGTTGAATCAGCTTCTCGTTGAGATGGACGGATTCGGCATCAACGAGGGAATTATCGTGATGGCTGCGACGAACAGAAAAGATATCCTTGACCCGGCAATATTAAGACCGGGACGTTTCGACAGAAACGTACTTGTAGGCCGGCCGGATGTCGGCGGCAGAGAGGAGATCCTGAAAGTTCATGCGAAAAACAAACCGTTGGCGGAAGATGTGGATCTGAAACAGATCGCTCAGACGACGGCAGGATTTACAGGGGCGGATCTTGAAAACCTGCTGAATGAAGCTGCGATCATAGCTGCAAAGGATAACAGAATGTTTATCCAACAGAAAGATATCCGTCATGCGTTTGTAAAAGTAGGCATCGGAGCGGAGAAAAAGAGCCGCATCGTATCTGAAAAAGAGAGAAAGATTACGGCTTACCACGAGGCGGGACATGCGATTTTGTTCCACGTTCTTCCGGATGTAGGACCTGTATACAGTGTGTCTATCATTCCGACCGGCGGGGCAGGGGGATATACGATGCCTCTTCCGGAGAAAGACGAAATGTTTAATACAAAAGGGCAGATGCTTCAGGAAATTACGGTTTCCTTAGGCGGTCGTGTAGCTGAAGAAGAAATATTTGACGATATTACGACAGGCGCTTCGCAGGATATCAAACAGGCGACTGCGATCGCAAAATCAATGATTACAAAGTTCGGTATGTCCGAACGCCTCGGATTGATCAACTACGACAATGACAGTGACGAAGTGTTTATCGGACGCGACTTCGGGCATACGTCAAGAGGATACGGAGAAAAGATCGCGGGAACGATCGACGAGGAAGTAAAACGTATTATTGACGAATGCTATGCCAAAGCCCGTTCTATTCTTGAAGAATACCATGATGTTCTTGAGGCGTGCGCAAAACTTCTGCTTGAAAAAGAGAAGATCACACGAAGCGAGTTTGAGGCATTGTTTGAGGACGGAGTGTCGGAGGAGGGGTAATATATGAACAGAGAGGCACTATTCTGTGACGGTACGCAGGATTATGTCATCCCTGCAGAACCGAAGGAAAACGAAAAGATCAAGATTCGGTTTCGCACGGCTCACAACGATGTGGAAGAAGTCCATATTTTGACCGGCAATTCGTCGTATCCGATGTGGAAGATTGTTTCGGAAGGAGAATTCGATTTCTATGAGATAGAATGGCAGCTAAGTGATGTTCCGTTCAGTTATCTGTTTGAAGTAAAAAGCGGAGATCAGATATGTTATTTCAGCAGGTGCGGCGTTTCCGATCAGAGAGAAGATTTTTATGCGTTTATGATCGTTCCGGGATTTTCTACTCCCGAGTGGGCAAAAGGCGCGGTTATGTATCAGATTTTTGTGGATCGGTTTTGTAACGGCGATCCGACAAATGACGTGGAGGACGGGGAATATATTTATATCGGCGCTCCGAGCGTAAAGATCAAAGACTGGAGTAAAGTTCCGGCGGCGATGGATATCCGTAATTTTTACGGAGGAGATCTTCAGGGCGTCATGGATAAACTGGATTATCTTCAGGATCTCGGCGTTGAGGTTGTATATTTTAATCCTCTTTTCGTTTCTCCGTCAAATCATAAATATGACATTCAGGATTATGATTATATCGATCCACATTATGGAAAGATCGTCTCGGACGGCGGAGAGACGCTTCCTAAAGGAGCGAAAGATAATACAGGCGCTACAAAATATCAGAAGCGAACAGGCGATATCCGCAATCTTGAAGCGAGCAACGAGCTGTTTGCAAGGCTTGTGGAGGAGATGCACAAAAGAGGGATGCGTGTGATTCTCGACGGCGTATTTAATCATTGCGGATCGTTTAACAAATGGATTGACAGGGAGCGGATCTATGAACAGCAGCCGGAATATCCAAAAGGGGCATATGTGAGCGGGGAAAGTCCGTACCGGAAGTTTTTCCGTTTTCATGATGAAAGAAAAGAGGCGTGGCCTTACAATAAAAGTTATGACGGATGGTGGGGACATGATACGCTGCCGAAACTTTCTTATGAGGATTCCCCGGAACTTGAGCAATATATTATGGATATAGGAAAGAAATGGGTTTCGCCTCCGTATAATGCGGATGGATGGAGACTTGACGTTGCGGCGGATTTAGGGTGCAGCAACGAATATAACCATATGTTTTGGAAGCGTTTTCGCAAAGAAGTAAAAGAGGCAAATCCCGAAGCTTTGATCCTGGCAGAGCATTACGGCGATCCGGGAGAATGGCTGCAGGGGGACGAATGGGACAGCGTTATGAATTATGACGCGTTTATGGAACCTTTGACGTGGTTTTTGACCGGAATGGAAAAACACAGTGACGAGCGAAGAACAGACCTGTGGGGAAATGCAGACAACTTCATAGGCGGAATGCGCCATTTTATGGCAAGTATGCTCACTCCTTCTTTGCAGGTCGCGATGAACGAGCTGTCCAATCACGATCACTCCCGTTTCCTGACAAGGACGAATCACATCGTAGGACGCGCCGAACATGTCGGTGCGAAAGCTGCGGAAGAAGGCGTTAACTATGCCGTTATGCGTGAAGCGGTTACGGTTCAGATGACATGGGTCGGAGCGCCGACCGTTTATTACGGAGACGAGGCGGGAGTATGCGGATTTACAGATCCGGACAACAGGCGCACATATCCGTGGGGCAGGGAGAATAAAGAACTGCTCGCGTTTCATAAAGAGATGATCCGAATCCATAAACAGGAAAAACCGCTTAGGAAAGGGTCGATCAAGCTGCTCTATGCGGAAAGAAACGTACTTGCATACGCAAGATTTCAGGAAGATGAGCAGATCATTGTTATCTTAAACAACAGTAAAGATTTAAAAGAGCTGACAGTTCCGGTCTGGTTTGCGGGAGTTCCGAAGCAAGGCAGGATGGAAAGGCTTATGTATACATATGAGGAAGGATATACGACAGAGTATGACGAGTTCATTGTAGAAAACGGAGAGATCGTCATCAATATGGGGCGTCATTCCGCAATCGTAATGAAACCTATTTCGGAGGGAGAGAAAACATGGCAGGGAAAGTAGCGGTTCTAAATGATCTGGCAGGCTTCGGAAGATGTTCGCTGACAGCCGCAATCTCGGTATTGTCGGCGATGGGGGTGCAGCCGTGTCCTCTTCCGACAGCGTTTTGAGTGCACAGACAGGGTTTGAAAGTTATTTTTTTCAGGATCTTACAGAGCAGATGGGGATGATTACCGAAGAATGGAAGAAATCAGGCGCGCAGTTTGACGGGATCGTTACAGGGTTTATGTCAGACCACAGACAGATCGGGGAAGTGAATCACTTTCTCGATCTGTTTCACAAAGAAGGCACATTTCTTCTTGTAGACCCGGTGCTCGGAGATAACGGAAAACGATTTTCTGTTTTTGACGGGTTATTTCAGAAAGAGATGAAACAGCTTGTTAAAAGAGCGGATATCGTGACGCCGAATGTGACGGAACTTTGTCTTTTGACGGATTATGATTATGATAAGATTCAAAATATTTCGGAAACGGGAGACAGAGAAGCTCTTTTTCGGAAGTGTCGAAAGCGGCAGGCAGACTTTTGGACAGTGGCGTATCGGAAGTGATCGTGACAGGGGTGTTATTTGAGGAGCAGGACGCTGCGAAAGAGTGTACAGTCGGAAAAGAGACCGGAACAGGCGGCAGGAAGGTCGCAAATCTTACGGTGACGCGTGAGAAAACAACGGCAGGGATCTCTTCTTTTATCGGGGCAAGTTACTCGGGAACAGGAGATCTGTTCGCTTCCGTAATTGCAGGCGGAAAGGCTCGCGGAGACCGTACAGAAGATTCGGTCAGACTGGCGGGAGAGATGATCGAGAAGGCTGTTAGGGAGTCGGCAGCGCTTGGAATTTCGGGGAAAGAAGGAGCAGAATACGAAAAATATCTTTGGATGCTGTGCAAAAAGACGAAAGAAAGCGGTGAAAAAAAGGGAAAATAAAGAGCGGATGTGGAAAAATATAGAAAAATATCACAAAAATGAGGAAAACTTAAATAGATCAGGCGGCAGGGTTGTAATTCCTATATGCGAGTGATAGAATACGGATATATTCGTACAAGGTTGGGGAACTTGTACAGATAAGTATAATACTAATAAGTACGAGGGTGTATAATGGGGAGAAAAAACAGAATATTTAAGGGGAATCTGAAAGCATCGCAAATCTTGGCGGTGCTTATGTTGATCGTTATGATCATCCGCCGATTATGGAAGTCTCGGCAAAACCAGGTGAAATTACAACAGAAAACCCTTCCGCAGAGGTGGGGAAGGAAGGAGAAAGTCTGTCCGACGGAATAGATGGGAGCGCCCTATATCCGTTAGAAGAGAATGGGCAAAACGGGCAGACGTCTGAAAACGATGCTGTACGGCAAAACGGGCAGACGTCTGATGAGACAGACGCGAAGAACAGTCCGAATGCATCGGATAGAACGGTTTCTGAAGGATCATCGGAAGAAGAGAACATGACATCTGCGCAGCAGGAAAGCTTGTGCAATGATGAATATTGTTCTCACATCTATTATGATCTGGATGGGAGGCAACATGCGCTCTGCGCTCTCGGGGAGCGGATGACAGAGACGGATGTTTACAGAACAGCGGAAGACAGCGCGGTATATGAAGCAATGTATTTTGCAAGTATCCCGAACTTGTATGAGGCAAGTGCGTTCGGCGGAGCGACAACGTTTGAGAAACTGCATGTAAATACAGTCTACGCATTGTTTTATAAAGAAGATCCGATTGAACCGGGGAATGCGGGGAAAAAGGAAATACCGAAGACATATCGAATGATCAGCGTCGACGAAGCGGGACTGTTCGGAACGGTAATACCGGAAGGCTGTTCTTATGTTGCGTTTGAGATGGAAGTAACGAATAAAAACGGAGAAGCGAGAGAAATAGACTCTCAGATCGTATACAATCTGCGTCAGGCCGCAAATCCGAACGACCCTTATCATGAGATAAAAAAAGAGCCGGTAATAGACGCCGCCGGAGAGGTAAAGCAAAGAGGATCGGGATCTTTTGTATTTACGCAAAAGACAAGAGACTGCTTTTACTGGGACATGTCCTATCACACGTCCTACTGGGGAGGTCATCCGTCATCAAGTAATAACATCTTGGATGAACTGGCGATCTATGTTGATAATGACAAAGACGGAAATTATGATACGAAAACAGATAAAGTGTGGGATGAGTTATGGGTATCTTACGCAGATAAAAACGGAAAGATCGTATCAAAGAAAGTTACAAGAGAGACCCGCTATGAATTATGTACTTATTATGCGTTTGGAAAAGGATCAGGTCTGACAGAACTGTCGCTTCTGGCAATTTCAAACGGAGAGCTTAATGAAAAAGGCGGTTTCAAACATCCTTCCGATAATAAAGAAGACGATAAAGTATATTATCAGTTATATAATATTGCATCAGGCGATAACTTTTTCATTCTGAGGAATTTGGATGACAGTCATCGTATTTGGAGAAGTTATGAAACAGACGGCGACCGGTATGTCGCGTTTAAAGATCAGATGTACGGAACGTCGGGAGCGCTCGTTGCAAGTGGCGTAGAAGGCGGGAAAACAGAAGCGGCGGATACGGTGGAATATCGTCTTTGCGAAAACCCGGAAGACGGGCAGGCAGTGGAAACCGAATGGAAAAAGATGGATCAGGCGCTGCCGGAATCTTCGGGAACGGGTCAGGCAAGCGAAGATATGGAAAATGAAGTTTTTTATAAACATTTTTTACACATGAAAAACTGTCGGATAAAGAAAAGTATATTCAATTTCGTATATGTGAAAACAGAGCAGACGGCAAAGTTGTAAAATATAAGACGGATATAACTGAGATTGACGATACTTATGCTTTTCCATGCTTTTTCGCAGACGTACTTCAGAAGAAAAGTTTAAGTTATACGAGTGAGCAGTCGAAAATCAACGGAACATGGAGTTCGATCTTTAAGGCGAGCGATCACGGAGATGAGGGAAAGAACATTCCGATAGCGAAAAACAAGTCGTATGATCCAAAATACTATTACGCAAATACGACGTTTTATGATTATTATTCGGATTATGAACTTCAAGGAAAAAGATTGAGCGAAGTAAACGGATCGCCGTACGAATATGAAACGAGTTTCGGAATATTGAACGACGGCATCTCCAAGTATTTCCAAGGGAAAAATGAAAAAGCGGCGGCGTGGTATTATGGAAAATATATCAGGCATCCGGCTGTAACAGACGGGGATAATCCGCTAAATAATTCTTCTCCGGGCAATATGTCGGGAAATCAGATCGGACCGAATGACTGGCATTCGGGAAATACGTTAAAGTATGCTTACGGGCATGTCGATAAACAACTGGAAGATGGAAAAATCTCAACTGCAGGTGTGAAACTTCCGCAGTTTGACGAGAGTTTTCTTCGCGGAAACAATGCGTTTCACTCGGCGCTGGGATACGTGTATAATAACGTTTCTTTTCCGTTTTTCCTTGCAGATGACGGCTATTGGGAGTACAGTAGTTTGAAGTCCGATCATGTGCTGCGGTTAAAAGAAGATCCCGATAAAGGCTATTATTTAGACGTAGGAGAAAAGGAAGACGCGCTGAAAACAGGTGACAGAGATGTCGCAATGGGAAAAGATCAATTCGGATTTTTCCCGTTTAATGACAAAAACGACGCAACGAAAGAAAACTCGTTTTACCGGTTGGATAGGATGAAAACGAATTTCTGCTTCGGTATGAAGATGGAACTGGAATTTAAGCTGACGGAAGACGGAAAAGTGCGTATGCCGGGAGAAAAGGCAGGAGAATATATTGAGAAGCCGATTGAATTTGAGTTTTCGGGAGACGATGATTTCTTATTGTATATCGACGGAAAACTTGTACTTGATATGGCAGGGAAACATAATCCTCTGGAAGGTCATATTAACTTTGAGACCGGAGCGTAGATGTGTACGGATTAAATAAAGACGGTGCAACAGAGGACGGATATCCGATCAATAAAAATCAGCATCATGCACAGGCGAATATTTATGAAAAAAATGATGCGAACGGTCCGTGTTTAGATATGGAAGAACTTTCGCAAGGCATACATAAGATCACGATTTTTTATGCGGAGCGCGGAGCGGGTGTTTCCAACTTAAAGATCCGTTTTAATTTCCCGAAAACGAATCAGCTTGATCTGACGAATCAGGTAAGCACTGCTTCGGCAAATCAGGACGTATTCGGAAAAGCATTAGGATATATCGGAAGTTTTACTTATAAAATATTGAATCAGGCGACAAGCGGAAGGCAGATTCCCGTGGAAGATTCGGTAGGTTATCTCCGTAACGAAGGCGCTGTTAAGTTTAACGATTTTAAAAGCAGCGGAACATACAGAGGGTCTAAGACCGGAGAAAGTGAGCTCAAAGAAGCAGATCCGGACGCAGAGACAGACGGCCCGATTATCGGTGAGCGCAGCGATGTGATAAAGCTTGTGAATAAAGACAGCGGCAAAAATCTCGATCAGTATCAGATGTCGGAAGAAATTGCTTCGGGAAAATACTGGACAACGATCGACTGTGCGGAGAACGGAGGCAGTGTGGATCTGTCAAAAGCGGCATATCTTCAAATGTCAGTTTATAATAACTCGGATGCTTCCAGCGCTACCGGGTGGTCGTTAAAAGCGAGACTGACAGACCGGCACGGAAATGTGATCACCAGACCTGCCAGTCAGATGACGTATTACGGATACAGTAATTCGATGCCGAAAGGCCAGTGGTCGATCGTTCGTCTGAATCTGGCAGACTGGAATTCGGGAATATCGGATTTTGATATGAAAAATGTCGCCAAAGTGCAGTTCGCCTTTGCGCGTGACAGAGGAAGTCTGTATATGGCGGATATGGATTTAAAGGAAAGATCATTCCGAACCAATCGACCGGATTTTATGCAAGCGACGATCAGATTTCAGATTATGAATCGCTGGGAACAAAAGAGCGGCCTCTTAGCTATAATGAGGCGGTCTTAAATCCGGTAAGCGGAGCGTTCTTCCGGTTGAATCCGATACAGGAAACAGATGTTGTGAACAACGGAAATGACCTCATGGTCAGATCGAGAGGACTGTTGGAGCTTACAGATGGAAACAAAGCGTCTTTTGTCGATAAATTCCGTGAGGGAAGTTATTTGCAGATCACACAAGACGATCCGCTGAGAAACAAAGTATTTCGGACTTCGTGGTCGATTTTGGAAAATGCGGTATATGACGGTGCGTCGGGAATGTATACGGAAGGTTATATTGCGGATAACATTCTTGCGCTGCATCCGACGGCAAGAACGGTGGAAAATGATCCGGAGATTTTGAATAATACAGTGACGGATGTAAGAACATATACGGCGTCAGACGACAGAAATGTAAAGAGCGCGGACGGAAAAGGGTATCACTATCCGAGTTCAAACAGAGAAGGACATGTATCGGAAAAGAACGAGACTTTTGTTTTCAGAAGCTATCTCGATCCTGACAACCTTCAGAAAAACGGGATCCATCTGACTGTGGCGTATAAAAACGATCTGATCAGCGGAGGACTGATCATTACAAAAACCGTCGATCAGATCGATCCGAAAAAAGATCATACATATAAATTTCATGTTCATTATACTGACGTAGCCGGAATGAGCCTTGAAGGAAATCTCGGATCGGGAAGCATGTCGGAAAGCGGAAGCAGTATTGTTCAGGAAATCGACGTAACTGTTCCGGCGGGAAAACAGACTGCAAGCGTAGCAGTGTACGGTATTCCGAAAGAGACTGTATATACGATCCACGAGGAAAATGAGATACCGCAAAATATCGAGATCGGCGGGAATTATACTTATCCTCAAAACGTGGCAAAAAATTTCGTGCAGACAGATCCTGACAGAGGCGGTGTACGCACAGGTGATGAGTATGACCACAAGGTGAAGGTGGGAACAAAGAAATATAATGTGAACGGAACGGAAGTCGAATATAAAACGGCGGAAGGTACAATGAAAGAAAGTGTACAGGAAGTTACGTTTGCGAATAAACAAGTGCCTGCTCACGGAGAAATTAAGATTACGAAAAAACTTCAGGGAAAAGCGTATGGAGAAGAGCGGGGTTATTTGTTCCATATCCATTATAAAACAACGGATGAAAACAATAAGGAAAAGGTCGTTGTCGTTCCGCAGACTGTAGTTGTAAAAGCAGGGGAATTGACAGGAAGTACTGTCTATGAAAATATCCCGCTTGGCGCACAATATGAAGTACATGAAGTAGATGAAACCGCTCTTCTGACTTTGGAAGCGGACGCAGGATCAACGGTATTGGGAAGTGATGACCCACTTTCGGATACCGAACAGAATCATTCTCATACAGATGTAAAAGCAGAGAAGAAACATATTTCGATCATTCCGGAAGAAGAAGGGGCGATCGGAAGCGAATGTGCGAAGAAAGGGTTTTGGACAGCGCAGGGCGGAACGGGAGAAAGCCGTCATAATTTTACGTTTACAAATATCGGCTCTCATAATGTTGCGGTCTTGAAAACAGACAGTTCCCGAAACGTGCCTTTGGAAAACGCAGGTTTTACGCTTTATGATACGGAAGATAATATCGTTCAAAACCGGACGGCCGTTTATATGTGGCAAAATGAGATCAGTATAAGCGATCCGAATTATGACAGTTCGAGCGGAAGGTATCATCGGGGAGATACGTCTTATACGGTATATACGCTGAAAGGCGATCCGGCTGAGAAAAACGTTTATTATGTACCGCTGACGAACGAAGAGATTGCCGCATATAAAAAGGGAATGGAAGATCCTGAAAGCGCGGAAGGAATGGATGCACAGAATCGTGAAAAAGTTCGCGCGGCGGCATGTTTCGAGAACCTTGCGGCAGGAGAATACGTTTTAAAAGAGACGACGCCTCCGAACGGATACGGCGCGTCAGATCCGATTCGGTTTAAATTATCGATACAGGAGGGAGCTTCCTGTATAATAAAAAATGTGGATGTTGAAAATTGAAAATACCTCAGAGTACAATAAGACTACTGACTGGCAGGTTAGTAAAAATCTTATTGAACAGAGAGGTATCTACAATGAAGTCTAA
>ENA-OQAA01001164-OQAA01001164.1-human-gut-metagenome-genome-assembly--contig:-NODE-1164-length-14364-cov-2.158812_pt1 | contig 14364 bp, 14 predicted proteins | sample MGYA00242489_ERZ504515 | MGnify/ENA primary metagenome ERZ504515 (study PRJEB26092, sample SAMD00036237) | human gut metagenome | host: Homo sapiens | study: EMG produced TPA metagenomics assembly of...
TTCACCGAAGCCATTGCCGGCGATGAATTCACCGTCGTCAGCATGGTGCCCAAAGGTTCAAGTCCGGAAACCTACGACCCCACGCCCCAGCAGCTTGTCGACCTTGCCCAAAGCAAGGCCTATTTCCGCATCGGCTACATCGGTTTCGAGCAGACATGGACGGAAAAACTGACGGACAATGCTCCCCACCTGCAATTCTTCGATATGTCCGAGAATGTGGAACTCATTCTGGACGATACCCATGCACATCATCATAAAGACGGGCATGTACACGAAGGCCATACGCACGCCGGTGGTGTGGAACCCCACATCTGGAATTCCACCATCAACGCCCAAATCATTGCCGGAAACATTCTGAATGCACTCTGCGCCATAGACAAAGCCAATGAAAGCGTCTACATGGAACGTTACAACGTACTCATCCGGCAGATAGAGCATACAGACAGCCTCATCTGCCAGATGCTTTCCAGCCCGAATGCCGACCGTGCCTTCATGATTTATCATCCGGCACTTTCCTACTTTGCCCGCGACTACAACCTGAACCAGATTCCTATCGAGCAGGTGGAAAGGAGCCCTCCCCCGCCCATCTGAAGAGCCTGATAAACTCCTGCAAGAAGGAGAAGGTACGCATCATCTTTGTACAGCCGGAATTCGACCGCCGCAATGCCGACCTTATCGCCCAGCAGACCGGAACCCGGGTAGTGGCTATCAATCCCCTCTCATACGACTGGGAGGAGGAGATGATGAATACGGCCAGAGCGCTTGTAAAAGAGTAAACGATGATTCTGTCCATTTAACGAAGAAGAAGCTATGCCTGCATCCCCCATTATAGAGATAAAGAACCTCAGCGCCGGATACGATAACCGGACCGTACTGCATGATATAAACCTGACTATCTACGAACGTGATTTTCTGGGTATCATCGGTCCCAACGGTGGTGGAAAGACTACCCTTATCAAATGTATACTGGGACTGCTGAAACCCACTACCGGAGATTCTATATCACTCCTGCCCTCCATCCCCCTCCGAAATTGCCAATTGTCAATTATCAACTGTCAATTGTCAATTATCCATGGGTTACTTGCCCCAGTACAGCAGCATCGACCGGAAATTTCCCATCACCGTAGAGGAGGTCATCCTTTCAGGACTCAGCAGCAAGAAGCCGCTGGCTTCACGCTTCACCGCCCGACACCGCGAGAAAGCCTCTGCCGTGATAGCCCGCATGGGGCTGGAAGGGCATGGAGCAGCGTGCCATCGGCGCTTTGAGCGGCGGACAGTTGCAACGTGCCCTCCTGGGCCGTGCCATCATCTCCGACCCGCAGGTGGTGATTCTCGACGAACCCAGCACATACATCGACAAGCGTTTCGAAGCCCGCCTCTACGAACTGCTGGCAGAGATAAACAAGGATTGCGCCATTATTCTCGTCAGCCACGACATCGGCACGGTGTTGCAGCAAGTCAAGTCCATTGCCTGCGTCAACGAAACCCTGGACTACCATCCCGATACCGGCGTTACGGAAGAATGGCTGGAACGCAACTTCAACTGCCCGATAGAGTTGCTGGGGCACGGGACACTGCCGCACAGGATATTGAAAGAACACAAGCATTCTCACGGATGACTGGAAGCAAAGGAGGCCGACCCATTGTAGAACCGACCTCCCGTTACCCTTCCGAATAACTATCCGACAATCTTCTTACCCGTCATTTATATTGGAAAGCCTTATACGAATGGGGTAGTAATGACAAACGGAAAGAGTTCTTTGGTGTCACCGGACGCCTGCTCTGTACGGGTTCGGCAGGAAGGGGAGCCAGAATATCTCCATTCTCCAGATTTTCCAACCTCGTCACCTCATCATCGGTAACAATACGCACTTCCACCGGTTCATCATTGAAGTTCTCCACCACCAGTGTTTTATTGTCATACACAAACAATCCGACTTTGGAGGGAGCCTCCAGATAGATATCCATATCCCTACTCATAATGCGGCGAATCTCATTCAAGGCTTTTGCCGGAAAATCATATAAATTTCCCATATCATCGGGAATGGTCAATACATATAGATTGCCGGCGGCATAGGGAGCTCTCAACAAAATAGGATACCCCGATACTCCTCCCGTCAACGGACGGCCCGCACTGACTACTTCCCAAGCATCATTCGTATAATACTGAACCTGCGGTATCAATAAATCGCGTCCGGCTTGTCCATATCGGCCAAAATCATTGACAAGAGCTTTCAAATCGGTACAACGCAACTCTACTATTTCGGCAATTTTTTCAGGAATGGCTTTCAGCAAGCCGCTTGTAATCACCACATCCCGTCCGCTTTGCAATTGCTTCCTAATGTCGGTCATGAGCTCCGGAGCTTGAGCCGCCTGGGCAGTCAGCAGCACCACTTGTTGGTCTTTCGGAAAAACGGGACGTATATCCATCGGCAAACCTATCATGCCCAGATAATTCTGCAAGAAATCATCACCCGCCACATGAAAAGGCTTGTAGGACTTGATGCCAATGGGGTTACCCAACTTACCTACCAGTTTATCAGTCTGTTTCAATACAACATCGCAATGCGTGCCATGGTGGTAGGCTCTATGGAAGTTCCGTTCTTCTGCCGGATAGGGGCAGTCATCTCATCATAATTAAAGCTGGTGCCCATGCCCTGCCAAGGGGTACGGAACCTGGGAGACAACTTCACGCCCAGAAGCTGGTTATAGGCAAAGAGAATGATTTCGGGAGCTTGGCAAGCATGGTCAGATGCAGCTGCTCAGCATAGCGGTCCATACCCAGATTCAGTCCACCGGAGTCCACCCATCCTCCACCATTGTAGCCCGGACGCAGATTATCAAAATAACGGATAATATTATAGCTTAGATAATTCTGCAGATGCTGGTTGCCGGCAGGGTCCCTTGTTTCGGTACCCGTCCAGACACCGTCAAAGAGTTGGGGACCTTCCTCCAGATTAAAGCCCAAACCTTGGAAATGGTCGTACCAGTGGGATACTTGATGATTACCTTTACACGAGGATTCACCTTCTTGGCAGGTTTCAGCACAAGGTCGCGCCCGGCTTCAGTCATCAGCTTCAAACGGTATTCCGTCCAGCTCTGCGTACCTTTGGCTTTTATCTCTATGTCCGACTTGCAACTGGTGAAGAAAAAGTCATCCAGAATAAACTCGTCAAAGTGCTTTGCCGTATGTTCTGCAATCTTTCGCACCATCTCACGATGCTCGGGATTGGAATAGCAGAACGTCTCGAAACTGTTCGCCTCGTTGATGGTGTAGGTAATTCCTCCGGCAGTCTCTATTCCCCGGTCATGGAAAAATTTCTTAGCTTGCTCCAGGGTGGCGTCATCCACAATCAGTAAATCACGATGTGTTTCCAAATAAATCTTGTCCACTTCCAACTGTTGTGAAATCACATTCCAAGTCGAATCCAGCCAATGGATGTCCTTCATCTTGTCTACCTCGTAGGCACGTACATAGACCGATACCTTAAAATTGTCATAAGCTTTTGCCTGCATGGCCATAGTGCAGACCATGCAGAGCAGAAAAGCTACAATTACAAACTTATCTACCTTTATTTTACTGTTCATTACCATTCAATATTTTCTGAGATGCCAATACCATATACATAAACCACGTAGCATGTCCGCCCAAACAGTACTCACCTTCCTGCCATAAGAACGGGAAATGAAGTAATTCGGGCAAGTCGGACGAATCAGATTTGTACCCGGAGACACTCCACCCGGAATATAAGACCAGTCGGCACGGTTGACACCATAGGCGGCTTTCATCGTTTCGGCACCGACTCCCGTTACAAACGCTGCCTGATTACGTCCCGGATGCATACCGAGCAGGTATTGGACAGCATTGAAAATATAGTCCGGTGCAAACAAGTCAGGATAGGCAGCATGCAGGTAACAGTAATTGTAGCCAGATGCTGGGGTTCCCATGAACCGGAAGAACGGTTACCTCTGTCATGCGGCACTCCATACGGAGTTTTACTGCTATACTCCTGATACATAGCCTGCAACTCCGGCAGTGCTTTGCGAACAGCCTTGCTGAAACGTGCATTTCCCACAGCCTTGTCGAAACGTCCGATGAACCAACCCGTCTGACGGATATTCTTGCAGATGAAATCCTGCTGCTGCAAAACGAAATCACGGTACTCCACTTCCTTTGTCGCCAGATAAAGTTCTACGGCAGCATGTACCTTGCTGTCAGCACCCGGTTGTTGTCGCAGCGGGTAATCCTGAACAATTCACGGGCTATCTCCAGACAATCCGCTCCCAATGCATCGTTATGTCCCTTCAAGACACGTGAAATACCTGCCAGCCAGGCAGCCACCTGAAGTTCCCTACCAGGGTTGTCCTCCGTAAACACCCAGCGGTCGTCGCAGTCCCACTGACATGGTCTGTATGGGCCGACGCATCACCAAGTGTGCATACTGGCGTACGGTAGGACACAGAATCCCTCTGTAGAGACGCCCCAGAGCCTTCCAACCCGCCACTATCGTCAAAGCACCGTTTTCCACCTGCTGCAACAAGTCATTCTTTCCATCCGGCTGGTGAATCTCGACTATCTTCTTTTCAAAATCTATGGAAGTCTCGTCCCAATAGGCACCAAAGTTCTCACAAGCCATGGCAAGTATATAGGCCTCGCCTGCCTGGGATTCCACACGCAGGTCATAGTCCCCCGCATCGTGCCATCCACCCACATTCAGCCCTGGAACCAAATCACCCGGCTGGTACTTACAAAGAGTAGAGGTTCCCTGAGTATATCCGTCTATATGGTTGATATCGGTTTTGGCCATACGTGCATCGTCATGATGACAGAAGTCATGCCATACACGGTATTTTTCGTTCACACGCATGTGGCACATCTGTACCGGCAAGAAGTATTCCACCTCTGCCTGCCAGATACCCTTGTCCCACACATCTTTGGCAATGCGGAACACCGGAGAAGCAGCATCGCCGTACATTACCTGATAGAGCCCTTCTTCCGTCACTTCCGTGAAATCGAACTGCAGATAGTGGTAGCGTTGGAAATCTCCCCAATCCTTGGCAGCCTGCTGCTTTACCAGTTTCCTGCCATCGGCAGCAATGCGATAAAGGGCAGGTTGCTTGAAGTCTGTATCCCGTTTATCCAACTCTATGACAGCCACTTTCTTCTGTCCAGGATGGTAACCTACTTGAGAGGCTTGCACCACCGGTGCATAACGCCAGTCTTTAGTGACTGTCGGACGGATTATCCATTTCACCGCACCTTCTTTGTCCTGCCGGGAACTCCGAACGGAGCACAAACCAACCGTTGTTATGATTTATCCTTCCATCATACAGCAACAAGTCTCCTTTCTCACTTTCAATCGTAATCTTTGCCAAATCATCCTGAGGATTGAGTACAAACTTTTTTCCCTGCGGCCAAAGGAGCAGAGACGATATCATCGGCAATCATCGGGTTATAAGTCTTTCTATCCAACAGCAACTGGTCCAAATCAACTTTCCCGTCAGGATTGAAATCTCCGATATGCTCCATATTGGAAGACTGTTTCATGGTGGGCCCCATCGCCTGGTGGGGAAAGACTCCCGTCCGGTTGTCCATAATCCACGGCTTGCCCAGCAAAGTGGAAGGTACCAATTCCAGATTAAAGCCCAACTTGCCGGCAAACCGCTCGGGCACTGGTTGGTCCAAATCAACGGTCAATACCAGATAATCCTTCTCGCCTTTGACCTTAATGGTATAGCCAAAAACAAAATCCGGATAAAGCATCGGATTAAAGCCTGCCATGTGTTTGGCCGAATCCGGATAACTCAATGTGACACGGATTTCATTGTCAGCCTCATCCACCACCCGGCTTCTCATCTTGGGCAATCCCTGCCACTGCCCTTGCGAGATTTCAAAGCGCACATCTCCATTGGCAGCCCTGCGGTCTCCATTCAAAACAAGGGTCAGTCCTCCCTGGTGTCCTTCAGGGTAGACGTCACTGAACACCATCACATTGGCCCCGCCATTCTCAAAATATCCCGATGGATTGATTCTGAAATCCTGGGCGTGCAGCCCCATACAAAGCATCAGTGATGCTGCACCTGCTATAAATTTCTTCATAAATACTATTTTAAACGATTATGTATTTCTACTCCCAAGCGTACCGTATGATATGGGCAACGCCACATACTCACTTTGGGAGTATCCTTCTTGGGTTCTCCATCAAAACAATCACTGTACCATTCACCGTATTCCCGGTCTATCATACAGTCCTTTACGAAAGTCCAAACCGTATCGGCCGATTGCAGATAAACGTCATTCCCGCTGATTTGCCAGGCATTGACACAAGCTATCATCGTTTCAATCTGGCCCCACCATGAGGCATGCCCGGTTGTTCTTCCGCCTTCTTTTCATACATCATATACCTTGTCACTCAGTCCTTCCGCAACAAGCATCCGTCACATCCAGCGCAAGCCCGATTCGCCCTATCCATCAGTTGCCGGTCTTCTAACACACGGGCAGCCTCACAAAGCAGCATCCCGCCTCTACATCATGTCCATAAGAGTCCATCTCAACCAGACTGTTCCATGCATTATCAAAGAACAAATTAAAATGTCTCTTTGAAGAGTCATAAATGCGGTCCATAAACAACTCGGTGCAGAATTCGAGTCTTTTCCTCAGTCCGTCGTCTTTCCAGCACTGATATAAAAGGGTATAAGCCTCCAGCACGTGCAAATGCGCATTCATAGTCTTGGGTGCATTGTTATCATAATTATCCAGTTGTTTCCAATCTTCAGTAAAAGATTCCACATAACCGTCATATTGCGGTTCGCGGCCTTTCTCCTCCAAGGTATGATATAAACCGACAGCCATATCCAGACTCTCGCTGTTACCTGTTGCCAGATAGTGTTCAGCCAGCCCATAGATGGCGTAGGTCATGGCATACGTATATTTGGAAGCATTCAGCACCTCACCGTCAGGATTGACCAGCCAATATACCCACCATGTTCCTTGTCTATAAATGTATCAATGAAGTAGCGTTGCGATTTATCCGCAAGCTTCAGATAAGCCTCATCCTTAAACGTACGGTATGCGGCAGAAAAACTCCACAGAATCCGGGCATTCAGAACCCCTCCTCTCGGAGCATCCACTACCGGAGTACCATTCCGCAATACAGTTCCATAAAAACCGCCGTCGGGAGCCACTGCATAATCCATCCAAAACGGCAACACGCTGTCTCTGACATTCGTGACAATCTCTGTACGCATGCGTGTCTGCATATCTGTCTCCCCTGAATGCGACCGGCAGCCTGCCAGACAAGACGCAACCAGCAGTGCTATCCAATAAAACATCTTCCTTTCCATAATTATTCTCTAAAACCATCAAACTTTTCCTTGTATAATTCCCCGTTTATCAGAAACTGGTGTTCGTCGTCTCAAGTACTGGTGTTTGTCATGTCAGACACCGGCTTTCATCACGACAGACCCTGACGTCTATCACAACAACTACTGGTGCCTGACATTTCACTCACAAATATTTTATTATTAAGTGTTTATTTATAATTTATCAATATCCCGGATTCTGGTCAGCCTGATTGATGAGCGGGTTGGTCAGAATCTCATTCGTCGGAATCGGGAAGATTTCCTGATAAGCCTCGTGCTCAAAGAAACGGAATGAGTCACCAGTCTGCAGACAAGCCTCTTGTGAAGAGTTGGCTACTGTTTTCGGATATTCGGCGGCAAACCATTCTTTGCACATACCCATACGGCACAAATCATGGTAAAGCGAGAACTCGGCATTGAATTCATGGCGACGCTCTATAATCAGCGCCACCTTCCATACCGGAGAAGTATAGCCTTTGGCTGCTTTATAGCTTGTATAATAGGTCTCTGCATCCGGCACTTCCACCGTCTGGGTATTCAACATGTCGGCGGGTAGGTCAATCATCGTCGCTCCCATCTCCAAATTACCCCAAGCACGGTTACGTATCTGACGTATCATGTTCCATCCGGTAGCGTTGTCACCTGTCTCGAAACAACATTCTGCATAGTCGAGCATGATGCCTGCATAACGCTTCAAAGTCAACGAAATAGGATTGAATACTTTGTTGTTCTCACCTGGCTTGCATCTCCAGTATTTCAAGGAATAAACAGTAGGCATATTTTCGGAACCTTGGAAAAGACCGTCAAAACCACTTGTCACCCCTACAGTCTGCCCGGTAATGGGATGCGTATCCCCTTTGGCAACAGCAGAGTATTGGCGGCGTTTGTCACCCGGTTCAAAGGAACGTACAAACTCCCAAGAAAGACAGAGAGACCCCCAGCCTCCCCATTCGGGTGCCGCACACATATATCCGTACCACATCATGGCATCTGAAGACGAATCGGCTCCCCAGCCATATATCCTTGTTCATGATACATCACCTCAAATACAGATTCTTTGGTCCAATGTGTATCCCAGGCATGCAGGTTACCGAAGCAGGGCTCCAATGAATAGGTTCCACTGTCCACTATATCCTTTAGTTCCGTCTTGGCTTTCGTAAAGTCTTTCTTCAACATATACAGCTCGGCCAAATAAGCTTTGCAGAACCCCTTGGTTATACGTCCGTATTCACCATTCATGGGTAACCAGTCCAGATGGTCGCGTCCAAAAGACAAATCTTCCTCGATAGCCGCATAAGTCTCATCCACGGATTCCGGACGTGCCTTTCCTACCGAAGTAGTATAGGTTTCACCGGTAAGCAACATCGGTACCCTTCCGAAAAGTTTCGTCAGGTAAAGGTAGTTATAACCGCGGATGGCACGTGCTTGCGCTTCATAAACGGTCTTGGAATTGCTGTCCGCAAATATAGAGGCATCCGCCGTCTCCAGGCCAGCCAGGAAACGGTTTGCACGGTCCACTGCACGATAACTCATCCGCCATGCAGTCTCCAGGGAACTTATCGGGTTTCCAGGCATGACGCTGCCATTCCGCATCCCAACCGGAAGCCTGACAGTCCATCGTAGAATGGTTGGCAGCAAATACCTGAGGCTTGAATCCCCATGTTTCGTCATCACCGGAACCGTGCTGGTCCGTATAAAAGGTATCATAAAGTCCGTTCAATCCGGAAAGGACATTCTCCTCCGTTTTAAACATGAAATCCGCCGGAAGAATATCGTAATGATCCACTTCCAAATAATCGTCACAAGACGTTACGGTGCTTAAGGCCAGCACACCGATCAACAGTTTATATAAGTTTTTCATAATCATATTTTTTATCCGTTAGTATTAGAACTGTACACTCAGACCGAAAGTAACCGACATCGGGAACGGATAACGTCCTCCGTCAAATCCCGAATACAATACATTGGAGTCACCAACTTCCGGATCGCCGAACTTATTGTACGAAGAGATGGTACATACATTGTCGACACTGGCAAATACGCGTGCATTTTCCATTTTCACCGGTTTCAGCACATTCTTCGGGAATGTATATCCTATCTGAATATTTGAAATCTTCAGATAATCCCCCTTCTGGATGTAGGCGTCGGACACACGCATGTTCTTATTATATCTGTCTTGGTGATACGCGGATATTTGGCGCCGGTATTCGAAGATGACCATGCATTATTGATATATTCCTTCAGTACATTCTGATAACCGCCGTCGGGTGCATAGACTGAGGTCAAGCGGGCCGAAGAATAAGAAAGGATATCCATACCGGCTACACCGTACAAGTTCATCGAGAAATCAAAGTTTTTCCAGGAAGCGGTAAGGTTCATTCCGTAAGTGAACTTGGGATATCCATTGCCTATAACAGTACGGTCGCATCGGTAATCTGCCCGTCACCATTCAAATCAACAAACTTATAGTCGCCGGGCTGGGTAGTCTTGTCCTGATATACACCACTTTCAACTCCCTTTTCAACCGCCAGCCTATTCATTTCATCAATTTCGGCCTGGGTTCTGAAAATGCCTTCTACCTTCCAGCCATAGTAGGAACCTACAGGATAGCCGTTCTGTGTAATGGAGTGGTTGTCCCAGTTGTCGCCATCTTGTGCTGACCCTGACTTGCTGAATATCGGATCGCCGACTTCAATAGCCTCGTTCTTCAGGGTAGACCCATTCAGCCTTATGCCGATATTCCAATCGCTGAAGCTCTTGTTCCACGCAGCAGTAAACTCGAAACCTGAGTTACGGATATGTCCCGCGTTAGTATAGACATTGGAGAAACCGGTAGAAGGACGAATCTGGCGATACAGAAGCAGATCCTTTGCGTCACGGATAAAGTAATCGGCAGAGAAAGAAAGCTCATTGTTCATAAAGGCAAAATCAATACCGATATTTGTCTGCTCATTGGTTTCCCATTTCAGGTTGGTATCAATTTCTTTCTGCTGGGCAATACCGGCACCGTTAATCACACTCGAACCATTAAAGAACCAGTACATTGCATTTGCCGAAGACAACTGTGCTATGGACAAGTTGGTACCATTGCCCGCATTACCGGTCTGTCCCCATCCGGCACGCAACTTCAAGTTACTGAACAGTTCTAAATCCTTAATGAACTTTTCCTCGGAAAGACGCCAAGCTACAGAAGCGGAAGGGAATGTACCATAACGATTGCCGGCACCAAAGTTCGAAGAACCGTCGCGGCGTACCGTTGCAGTCACAATATAGCGGTCGTTCAAAGTATAAGTCAGACGGCCGAAGTAAGAAAGGAATCTTGTCTTCAAATCCAGCCCACCATCCGTTTGCTTAGACGATGGGTCATTGGTCAATGAAATTTTGCGGATGTTGTCTGCCGGGAAATCGTTGGCACTGGAATTCAGCCAGGCACCGTTCGTATCGCTGGTAGAGAAACCGGCCATTGCACTTACGCGGTGATGCTCATTGGACCAGTCATAGTTCAAGAACGCTTCCAGACCGAGTGAAGTGGACTGGCTCTGGTTCAGCGAGAACGAGTCCTTACGGTCTTGAGTTCCAAAGGTTCTATCATTATAGGCTGTATAGCATTATAACCTTTTGTATAATAATTATAACTGGCAATAGTTTGAAGGTCAACCCTTTGTACAAATCGAGTTGTAGGAAAGCACTGGCGAGCAGACGGTCCCATTTATTGATGCTGTCGGCAGTCTTGGCAGCAGCAACCAGATTGTCAGCTCCCTTGTTCACATCCCCATTACCTTCTTTCTTGTAATGTCCCCAAGTACCGTCGGGCAACACAATAGGCATGGAATAGAAAACACCGTCCTCTACATAATCCATGGTTGGAATGGCTTGTGCATAGTTTCTCAGGTTGCCTCCTCCCATCTTTTCCGAATGTGCATAGTTCAAGTTCAAGCCTACATGCAGAAAGTCTTTCACTTTGTGAGTGATATTAGCGCGTGCCGTCAAGCGTTTAAAATTCGACTCAATCACGATACCCTGGTTGTTCAAATAACCCAGAGATAAGTTGGCTTGGGTATTTTCGCTGCCTCCCGAAGCAGAAAGGTTATAGTTCTGCTGTAATGCCGTGCGTGACATTTCATCCTGCCAGTCAATGCTGTTCAGTCTGCCTATGTAATCCTCGCCATATGCCAGATTGGTCATGGCAATACCGTCATTCTTGACGGCGGAACGTACAGCACTTGCAAACAAGCCCGCATCAGCCACATCAATCTTATTCGAATTGAACTGGAGGGCATAGTTGGCCGAAAAGTTCACCTTTGCCTTCCCCTTACCACCGTTCTTGGTAGTAATCATAATGACGCCATTGGCACCGCGAGTACCATAGATTGCCGTAGCCGAAGCATCCTTCAGAATTTCGATGGACTCTACATCATTAGGATTCAAGAAATCGATGGAAGTTCCTACCTGCACACCGTCCACTACATAGAGTGGGTCGCAGAACCATTCACGGTTGCCACACCGCGGATACGGATGGAGAAACCTCCTTCCGGGTCACCGGAAGAACGGATGACAGATACACCTGCCGCAGCTCCCTGCAAACCTTGTCCCAAGTTCACCGGATTCCGCTTCATCATTTCCTCCGCATTCACGGAAGCCACAGAACCGGTGAGGTCGGATTTCTTCATCGTACCGTAGCCCACAACAACTACCTCATCCAAGGTTCGGTATCCTCCTTTAAAGTAATTTTCAGAGCATTCATATTCCCGGTTACTTTGACCGTTCGCGCCAGATAACCGATGTAACTGGTCTTCAGCGTAGAACCTACGGGACACTGCAAGGAGAAGTTACCGTCCAATCGGTAATCATACCGTTTGTCGTACCTTCCACAATGACATTGGCACCGATGATGGGCTCGCCTTTCTCATCCACCACTTGGCCCTTCACAGTAACTACACTCTGCTGTACGACAGTGACACCTGCAAACGGCTGTACGCTTGTTGCAAAGAGAGGTCCGGCACATGCCAGCGATACTGACATGATACCCAAATACTTCATCACATTTCTCATAAATACTAATACTTAGGTTTAACAAATACCCCGTCATAAGCACATCGGGAAAAAAGATATGCGACACAATTTTGTGCCACTATAGAGCACTGCCGTGCCATTGGGAAGGCACATCTGTGCCACCATAGTGGCACAGATTTCGGTAACTATATCCCTTTCTCTTCCATACCGACAGGGGTGAATTCAATATAGATTTTCAAAGATTAAGTTCAGAAACTCAGGGAAGTGCCTTCAACCTGGTTCAACAGTTGCGGTTTGGCCTTTCCACAATCCACTTTCACAACCTGAATACGGTTGTCGGCAGGTAGACAAACCAATCCTTCTGCCTGCTTCTTGTCAGCACTGTATACCTTCAGGCTCATTTTACTCCAATCCATCTCAGCAGTGGACTGCGCCAACTTCAGATGAGGAAGTACCGAACCGTCACGTACCAGCATGATTATCGGCAGACTGCCTGCTTCAATCCGGTGCCATCCGCCTTCGTAGACTTTCTCTGTCTGGTAGTCTATCCATTTTCCTTCGGGAAGGTAAACTGTGCGGCCCGTCATACCGGATTCAAGCAAGGGGGCAACCAGAATCTGCGAACCGAAGAGATACTCGTCATCCACTTTCCATGCTCCCGGATCATCGGGGAATTCTACAAACAAGGCTCTTAGCATCGGTAAGCCCTTTTCTGTACATTCCTTAGCCTGAGCATACACATAAGGCATCAGACGGTACTTCATCTCCGCACTCTTGCGGAAGACATCCTGCACACGCTTGCTGTCGTACAACCACGGCTCTGTCGGAGGTGCCCCATGCGCGCGGGTATGGGAAGTAAGAAAACCGAACGGTATCCAGCGGCAATACAAGTCCTCCGGAGTGGATTTTACAAAGCCGCCCATATCATGGCTCCAGAAGGAGAAACCGGACAAGCCGAAGGACAAGCCTGCACGAAGCGTACCCAGCAGACCCGTGTTCGTAGTTGCAGCATCACCGCCCCAATGCAATGGATAACGCTGGGAACCAGCCCATGCGGCACGTGCCCACATTATATTCTCGTTGTGCAACTTCTTGGTTATCTCGGACACTGCCATATCATAACGCACCGGATAGAGGTTATGCTCATACCATCCGCTCTTGCCGGAAGCGTAAATACCATTCAGTGGAGCAGCCTCGCCAAAGTCTACTTTAATGGCACTGACACCGATATTCAGCAATCCCGCCAGTTTGTCCTGATACCACTTTACTGTTTCCGGATTGGAAAAATCAAGCACCACATCTTCGTAGGGAAGTTCACCATTTCCATTTTTCACATACATGTCTTTCTCTATCAGTTCAGAGAAATAACGGTTTTTAGGAGTGAAATAAGGCAACTGCCACAAACATACATGGAAACCTTGTGACCTCAAATCCTTCAACATCTGCTGTGGATTCTGGAAACGGTTCTCGGAGAATTTATAGTCACACTGCCAGTCCACATCAAACCAGCCGGTATCGAAATGGATAACATCGCACGGATACTTGTTCTTACGGATATTGGCCGCTACATCATAACCTTCCTTTTCACTGAAATAGGTAATACGGCTCATCCACGTACCGAAAGACCACAAGGGGGCATGCCCGGCTTTCCTACCAAATCGGGTGTACTCGTCCAGAATATCTTTCGGCTCGCCGAAGAAAACGAACAAATCCAGGTTCTCGTCACCCATGAACATTTTGTTCAGCCCAATATAGGTAGCACCAAAATCACAAGTCACGGGAGCGGATGTATGCATAAACATACCATATCCCCGGTTACTCATAAGAAAGGAATCGGTTTGTACATTTGGTCCGTCTCAGGCCCTTGTGGGTCTGTAACGAACAAGTTCACCTTCTGTCCGGCCTTGTTCAGCCAGTGGCAGACTCTCCGCAACCAAAAATCATTCATCTGCAGTCAAGGTAAATACCGGATTGATGCGGCGAGCATTG
>ENA-OQAA01001165-OQAA01001165.1-human-gut-metagenome-genome-assembly--contig:-NODE-1165-length-14353-cov-2.532898_pt1 | contig 14353 bp, 16 predicted proteins | sample MGYA00242489_ERZ504515 | MGnify/ENA primary metagenome ERZ504515 (study PRJEB26092, sample SAMD00036237) | human gut metagenome | host: Homo sapiens | study: EMG produced TPA metagenomics assembly of...
ATGAAGAAGGATCTTAGTCTCTCCTACCCATTAAAAAAAAGACTCTTTATCGCAGTACTACTGAACCCCACGTCAGTAAGATACTGCAAAGCAGGGTTGCAGTAAAACCTCATGAACTATATCGGAGTGGATGGATAAGGAAAGAATTACTGAAAAATGATATTTCTGCCACGTATAGACTTTCGGTTCACTGAGATACGGCTCTATTTTCTCACGAGCCTCTTGGCTCAGATACTGAGGAGTCGTATAAATGGCGGTCAAAGTCTGATCATCCGGACTCAATCGATATTGAATTAAATCCATATCCAAATGTGAGGCGGCCTCTTGATAGGCTTCGTCTTTCTTATCCATTCCCTGCTTGATATACCAATCGGAAGTTGGCTGCGTGAATAAATCGGATGTTGCCAAAGGCTCCCAATTGGTCGTGAAAAACTCGATACGGCTATCCGGAACCGGGCCGTTTACCGTAGAGATCATACAAACCACGTAGGTATTGTTTACCAAGGGAAGTAATTTCATCTCTACCGTGCTACGCTCCGTAGTCTGTAGCAAAAGGTAATCGTTCGTTAGCTTTTGCAAGTAGAAAAGCCATTCATCGTATTTTTCAGCCGGGATTCTTTTCCTGAAGTATAAAGATCCACCAAATCCTTTCGCCAAGCGTGCTCCAATTGAGGAATGTATTGGTCTGGCATCGCGTGAACACACTTGTCATATCTTGTGCGTTCATTCCCAACGCAAAGACACAGATCAACAACGTAACTATAACTCGTCTCATTATCTAATTTTCTATTTTGTCCCCAAATATAGGAATATCATTCCTAACAACACAAGGAATAAGTCGATCGCCTTGTTCTTTAAGTTTTTTTCATGGAAGAAGATGGCTCCCGCCAAGAATGTCACCAATACGTTACTCCGACGTACCATCGATACGATCGAGATCATGGAATCCGGGAATGTCAAAGCATAAAAGTATACCCAATCCGCCACGCATAAGAATACGGAGATAAAGATGATATTCCATCGCCATTGGAAAGGCGTGCTCTTTTTCCGGTTCGGATACCATAGAAACAACAGGATAAATGACATGATAACACATTGATAGACATTAAACCAGACTTGTACCGTCATTACATCCATACTACGCATCAAATGCTTATCATACAATCCGCTCATCGCCCCGGTCAAGATAGACAGGACCGTGAAGAAGATCCATTTATTATGGGCAAAATGAATCCCCTCTTTCTTCCCCGATGAGGAAAGGAGATAAAAGGAAGCGATAGAAAGCAAGACTCCGACCCATTGAAATAGATTCAGCCGTTCCCCGAACAGAAGCATCGCACCCAGTAATGTAAGCACGGGCTGGCTGGCCTTGATCGGCCCAGTTATCGTCAGCGGCAAATGTTTCAAGGCAAAATACCCCGATATCCAAGAGGATAAGACGATCACCGCTTTTATCAACACCTTCACGTGATCCTCCAGAGAGGCACGGGTACATACACCATCGTCCCGTCCAAGCAATCCGTATAAAAAGAGAGCAAGATGAACGGGACGAAAATCAAACTGCTTATGAGCGTATTGAAGAATAAAACGGGAATAACGGCATTCCCATTTAACGACATTTTCTTATTGACCTCGTAACAACCTAACAAAAAGGCAGAGAGGAAGGCTAGAGCTAACCACATGATTTAACCCTCCACTGGAAAGAGTTCTTCCGGGTACGTGACGTCTACCAAGAACAGGGCATGTCCCGGCACGGAGGTTCCGGCCTTGCAACGATCCTTTGCCTCAATCACGTTTCGGAAGCCGTCTATCGTTAAACGTCCTCTTCCGACTTCCAATAAAGTACCAACGATCGCACGCACCATATTACGAAGGAAACGGTCTGCACGGATCGTAAACACCCAAATATCCCCTTCTTGCGTCCAACCCGCATGTTGGATATGGCAATTATTCGTCTTTACATCCGTATGCAACTTACTGAAACTCGTAAAATCGATATAATCGAATAAGACCTTACACGCCTCGTTCATCGCCTCGAAATCCAAACGACCGGGAAGCTTATAAACCAGCTCATAATTAAACGGATCTTTCCTGGTCGTAATATAATATTTATAGGTTCGTGAAGTGGCGTCGAAGCGGGCATGCGCTTCCGGTACGACAGGCACGATCTTATAAACGGCGATATCTTTAGGCAGCAGCTATTTAATTTTTCCGCAAGGAAAGCCAAATCCTCGATCGGTCCTTCCCAATCAAAATGGGCGATCATTAAGCGGGCATGTACACCGGCATCGGTACGGCCGGCCCCCACAATAGGCACGGGCTTACGCATCAAGATGGCCAAGGCCTCCTCTATAGATTGCTGCACCGTCATACCATTCGGCTGGATCTGCCAGCCCCGAAAATTCTTTCCGTTATATCCCAGATATATAAAATATCGTCTCACGCTTATGCTCTTTACTTTATCTTTTCTAAAATGTGGCACAAAGGTACAGAAATCCAGCAAAGCCATTGCCTAAATGGACTAAAAAGTTTAATTTTGCATCATTAATAGCTTCATTTCAAAACAATCTGACATGTTTGAAACATTACTTCAGTCTTCTTATTTTTGCCCTGTTCCTGATCATAGCGCTTGGATTCATGCTAGGACGGATACAGATCAAAGGTCTTTCGCTAGACGTATCGGCAGTTATTTTCATCGCCTTGCTATTCGGTCATTTCGGGGTTATCATACCTAAGGAATTAGGGAATATGGGGCTGGTATTATTTATCTTTACCATTGGTATCCAAGCGGGCCCCGGATTTTTCGACTCCTTCCGTTCCAAAGGCAAGACACTCATTATCCTGACGTTATTAATTGTCGGTTCGGCATGCCTGACAGGAATCTTATTCAAGTATATCTTGGATATCGATACCCCGAGTATCGTCGGTCTGATCGCCGGGGCATTGACGAGTACGCCCGGTTTGGCAGTAGCGATCGACTCCACGCAATCATCCGCCGCATCCATCGCCTATGGTATCGCTTATCCGTTCGGCGTAATCGGTGTGATCCTTTTCGTGAAACTATTACCCAAAATACTTCGCAAGGATTTGATAGCCGAGCTAAAACGCTGGAAACCCAACGGAAAAGCCAATATCCAACGTTACATACCGCCGCATTTAAAGTCACGAATAAAAATATCTGCGGAAAGAGTTTGGCTCAATTGCAGGTACGGGCCATGACCGGAGCGGTAGTCTCCCGTATCAAGCACAACAATGTCATCTCTATGCCAACTCCCCATACCACACTTCACGAGGTGATTTATTGAAGGCCGTAGGTAATGACAAAGCCTTGGAGCAACTGACATTATTGTTGGGAGAACGTATCGAGGGAGATTTACCGTTAAGTGGCGGACAGACTTTGCAATCCTTGTTACTTACCAATAAGAGCATTATCAATAAATCGCTAGGGCATTTAAATTTACAAGGCACTTTCGGCTGTACGGTAACCCGTGTGCGTCGAAGCGGAATCGACCTTTCCCCGGAACCTAATTTAGTGTTGAAGTTTGGAGATAAGTTGATGGTCGCCGGCGAGAAAGAAAGCGTAAACGAACTCGCCCAATTCATCGGCAATGATGAGAAACGTCTTTCGGATACGGACTTTTTCCCGATCGCTATGGGTATCGTATTGGGCGTATTGTTTGGAAAATTAAATATATCCTTCTCGGATTCTTTCTCATTCTCTCCGGGACTGACCGGCGGTATCCTTATGGTTGCCTTGATATTAAGCGCCATCGGAAAAACAGGCCCGATCATTTGGTCTATGTCCGGCTCCGCTAATAACCTGCTTCGCCAATTGGGATTATTACTATTCCTCTCCGAAGTAGGGACATCTGCCGGTGTAAACCTAGTTTCCACTTTCCAATCAAGCGGTTTAACGTTATTCGGAGTCGGTATCGCTATAACAATGATCCCTATGATCGTAGCTGTATTAGCCGGATATTATTTCTTTAAGATCAACATTCTCGATTTAGTCGGAACAATCGCCGGCGGTATGACCAGTACCCCGGGCTTGCCGCCGCGGATTCCATGACAGACAGCCCAGCCCCAAGCGTGGCTTATGCGACAGTTTATCCGATAGCGATGGTATTCCTGATCTTGTTTATACAGATGATAGCGAATTTGATTGTCTAAATCTTTATTTATTGAAAAACACAGAATATGAGAAGAAAGAACATGAAAAAAACTGCGGCTTTATTCCTCTTAAGTGTCGGTATAAACTGCATGACCGTACAAGACATCGTGCCTGTGTATGAGTTTGACATCGATGTACAGAATGTAGGTGCGCCTATCCAATCAACTATGTATGGAATCTTCTTCGAGGATATCAATTTCGGGGCAGATGGAGGATTGTATGCGGAACTAATCAAGAACCGCTCCTTCGAGTTTGAGAATCCATGGGGAGGTTGGGAACCTTTCGGTGATGTAAGCATAGCTGAAAAGAATCCCTGTTTCGACAAAAACTCCCATTACGCACACCTGACTTATGCCGGACAAATCACCGGAACCGGTCTAGAGAACGAAGGCTTCAAAGGTATCGGTATAAAAGCTAATGAAAATTACGACTTTTCCTTATATGCGTACCGAGACCAATAACCCGATCAAACTACGTATCGAATTGGTAAATAGAGATAACGATATTTATGAGACACAACACCTAGAGATAAAAGGAAAAGACTGGAAGAAATATTCCGTTATCTTGTCTCCCAAAGCGACCGAGGCTAAATCACGCCTACGCATCACGATGGAAACGGCAGGTACCTTGGATCTGGAACATATCTCCCTTTTTCCTGAAAAGACATTCAATAATCGCACGAACGGCCTACGCCGCGATCTAGCACAAGCGTTGAAAGATCTAAAGCCGGGAATCTTTCGTTTCCCGGGTGGATGTATCGTTGAGGGTACAACCATCGCCACACGCTACCAATGGAAAAATACGGTAGGCCCCGTAGAGAACCGGCCTATCAATATCAACCGGTGGAATTATACATTTCCTCACAAGAAATTCCCGGATTATTATCAATCTTACGGTTTGGGATTCTTTGAGTATTTCCAATTAAGCGAAGATATCGGAGCCGAGCCCTTGCCTGTGTTGAATTGCGGCTGTCATGCCAGTTTGAGAATGAGGACATGGACCAGCATGTGCCAGTAGATAAATTACAACCTTATATAGACGATGCCTTGGACTTAATCGAATTCGCCAATGGCCCTGTTACCTCCCAATGGGGCAAAATGCGTGCAGATATGGGGCATCCGGCTTCTTTTAATCTGAAATTTATCGCTATCGGTAACGAGCAATGGGGACCGTTATATCCCGAACGCTCGAGCCGTTCGTGAAAGCCATCCGAGCTAAATATCCGGAGATCAAAATCATTGGTAGTTCCGGTCCTAATTCGGAAGGAAAAGATTTCGAATATCTATGGCCGGAGATGAAACGCTTAAAAGTAGATCTGGTGGATGAACATTTCTATCGCTCACCTGAATGGTTCCTAAATAGTGCCAAACGATATGATTCGTATGATCGGCAAGGTCCCAAAGTGTTCGCCGGTGAATATGCTTGCCACCCGACTAACCGGGAGAATAGCTTCCTGACCGCATTATGCGAGGCTGCGTTTATGACCGGTCTTGAGCGAAATGCCGACGTGGTCGAATTATGCACATACGCCCCTTTATTCGCACATGTCGATGCGTGGCAATGGCGTCCGGACTTAATCTGGTTCGACAACCTAAACATCGTGAAAACTCCTAACTACTATGTACAACAATTATACGGGCACAATGCCGGAACAAACGTATTGCCCCTGACGATGAACAAAGAAGCCGTTACCGGGCAAAGCGAGCTATTCGCCACAGCCGCTTTCGACAAAGGCACAAACGAGTTCATCATCAAAATCGTCAATACCAGCATCCAGAGCAAAAAGATCAAATTAAACCTAAACGGAATCTCATCCGGCAAGCATAAAGGAAAGTTGACAGTCTTACATGCCTCAGACCTGGAAGCGAAGAATACATTGGGTAAACCGGAAACAGTCATACCCATTGAATCAGCGGTGGAACTAGAGGCTCCCGTTACTGAAGTCTCCATCCAACCATTAAGTTTCTTAGTCTATAGGATATCGCTATAATCTATCATACATACGAAAGTTATGAATATTGAAAAGTTTAGGGAATATTGCCTTTCGTTGAATGGTGTTTATGAAAAAATGCCTTTCACGAATGTCCCTGATAAATACAGTCGGGACGTTCTTTGCTTTTATGTAGGAAGTAAATGGTTTTGTTTTGTGAATATCGAAGTATTTGATTTTTGTTGTATTAAATGCGATCCCAATGAGTCGGGTGAATTACAAGCCCGATATTCAGGAATAACACCCGGTTGGCATATGAATAAAAAATACTGGATTAGTGTCTATTTTAATCAAGATGTACCCGACAACAAGATCAAAGAGCTTATAAAACAATCCTACGATATCGTATATCAATCTCTTCCTAAAAAGGAAAAAGGGATGTAGATTTTAGCGCAGTTACTCCGTTTATTTTCCATTTGAGAAGGACGTTTGAAAGATTATACGTACATTTGTGAATTCACCTAAACGACTTAAATATGATGCAAACAAATTTACAATTGGACCTTGCCTTCAACTATCTGGAAAATACCGGAACCAACATCTTCCTTACCGGAAAAGCGGGAACAGGAAAGACCACATTCTTGAAAAAACTTAAAGATACTTCCCCAAAACGGATGATTGTGGTAGCACCTACCGGAGTGGCGGCGATTAACGCGGGAGGGGTAACCATTCACTCCTTCTTTCAGCTACCTTTCGGACCGTATATACCGGGTAGCGAAATGGCCTCCGGGCAAAATAAATCCTATTCTCATAAATTCAGCCGGGATAAGATCAATATCATCCGTAGTATGGACCTGCTCGTTATTGATGAGGTCAGTATGGTACGTGCCGATTTGCTGGACGCTATCAGTGATATGCTACGTCGTTACCGGGATAGGAATAAACCCTTTGGGGGCGTTCAATTATTATTGATCGGAGATTTACAACAATTAGCCCCCGTAGCGAAGGAGGACGAATGGAATTTGTTGAGAGAACATTACGCCTCTCCCTTCTTTTTTGACAGTAAGGCTCTTTCCGAAAGTGATTATCTTTGCATCGAATTAACTCAAGTATATCGCCAAGCGGACAATACGTTCGTACGCTTATTGAACAATATCCGGGAAAACCGCTTCGACGAGAATACGCTACACACCTTAAACCAACGTTATATCCCCAATTTTAAACCAAATGACAAAGCGGGTTATATCACGCTGACAACCCATAATTATCAAGCCCAGCAAATCAATAACCGGAAATTGCAAGAATTACCCGGCCCGGCTTATACGTATAAGGCAGAGATCAAGGATGACTTTCCGGCTTACTCCTACCCGACCGACGAGGTATTGGAGCTAAAGCAAGACGCTCAAGTCATGTTCGTAAAAAACGACTCTTCCGGCGAAAGAAGATATTATAACGGAAAGATCGGCCGAATTGTCTTCATCAGCCCGAGCAAGATTATCGTATCCGACGAATTAGGAAACGATATCACCGTAGACCGGGAGACATGGACAAACGTGAAATATACGATCGACGAGAACACGAAGGATATCACGGAAACAATCGCCGGCTCTTTCAGCCAATACCCACTGAAAACCGCTTGGGCGATCACGATCCATAAAAGCCAAGGCTTGACTTTTGAACATGCCATCATCGACGCATCCGCCGCCTTCTCACACGGACAAGTCTACGTTGCCTTGAGCCGTTGCAAGACATTGGAAGGAATGGTATTAAGTAGCCCGATCACTCGAAACGCCATGATTAGCGATGAGAAGATATTAAGTTATACCTCTTCCCTCTCGGAGCGTCAACCGTGTGAAGACCAACTGCGTCAAGCCCAACAACAGTATTATTTGAGATTGGCAACCGAGCTATTCGACTTCAATCCCGTACAACAAAAGTTGCAATATACATCTTACGCGGCATACACCCATCTGCAAAAACTATACCCGGAATTAAGCAACCAATATCCCCGGGTACGGGATTATTTCCGTTCGGATATAGTAGAAGTAGGCGAACGTTTCTGCCAGCAACTCACCCGTATGATCTCCAGTACGAATCTCTATGATACGGACGAGCATATACAAGACCGCATCCGAAAAGGTTGCGCTTACTTTCTGGAAAAGATCGAGACCTATTGCCTCCCTTTGATAGAGGCTTCCGATGTAGAGATCGACAATAAAGAGGCCCGTAAGGCATTTACATCCGCATTAAAAGCTTTCAGCGATGAGCTTACGATCAAGGTCGCTACATTAAAAGCCTGCCAAGATGGTTTTCGTCTCATCGACTATCTATCCGCCAAGGCTAAAGCGAACATTGAGGAGTCGGCTGTTGCCAGCAAGCGGAAATCGACACGGAAATCGACGGAAGCGGAAAAGATCCCCGTCTCCACGGATGTCTTACATCCTGAGCTATATGCCCGTTTGAAACAATGGAGATACGAGCTTGCCGTAGAAAAGGAGTTGCCTCCTTACACGATCTTGCAACAGAAAGCCTTAATTGGCGTTTGCAACACTTTGCCCACGAACTCGAAAGAACTGTTGAAGATACCCGGAATCGGCAAAAAGATCATAGAGAACTATGGTGAGACCCTATTAGAAATCGTATCTTCCTACTCACCTTCCACGCATGGGAACGGGCTGTGAGATACGGAGACAACTCACGATAGCGGCGACTAAAGCGAAACCGACCGCTACATACATACAAACCGGCATACTATAGGTCGCAGAGGTAACACTAAAGATCAAAGCGACAAATGTCGTCCCCAGCGTTTGCCCCAACAGTCGTGCCGTACCTTGCATACCGTTCGCCCCGCACTCCGGGAACGAGGGGCGGCCGATATCATCGTGCTATTATTCGGGGTCTGGAACAGGCCGAAGCCCATACCGCAAAGCATCAATCGCCAAGCGATGTCCATATTGGTGGGTTGCCCCGCAATAAAGCCAATAGAAGAAGTCCGGTCGCATACACCACCATTCCGATACCGCCTAACAATCCGGGATGATATTTCTCGATCAGCCTCCCGGCTACCGGAGCGGTCAAGATCGTCGCTACCGGCCAAGGAGTCAACAGCAGCCCCGTCTCCACCTCATTTCTGCCGGCTACATTTTGCAAATAAAAGGGTAATGATACCATCGCCAACAACTGTGCCGTAAATGAAGTAATCGAGGATAATACGGACAAGGCGAATATCGGAATCCGCATCAAGTCCAATGGCAATATCGGAACCTCCTGCCGTAGTTGCCTGCGGATAAAAAATGTTCCGATCACCAATAGAAGAAGAACCTGTAAAGCGATCATTCTCCAGTTCTCATGATGGGCGATGCCTTCCAACGAATAAATCAGCAATCCGAAAGTCAAGGCATTCGAGATTCCACCGATCTTATCAAACTTTCGTTTCGGCCCATCCTTGCAAGGATTTTGAGGCAAAAGAAAATAACCCGTTATAATCGCGCAAATCCCTAAAGGTACGTTGATAGCGAACAACCAATTCCAAGAAGCGACTGATAAGATAGCGCCCGCCAACGACGGCCCGGCAGCAATCGATACCGCCACGACCATGGCATTGATACTCATTCCCCGCCCTATATATTGAGGAGGATAAATAATACGAAGTAAAGCGGTCGTCACGCTCATGATAGCCGAGGCTCCGATCCCTTGCAATATTCTCGCGACCGTCAACATGGCGAAAGACGAGGATAAGGCACAAAATAATGACGTTGAGCAGAATATTGTCGTCCCGATCAAGAAAATCCGCTTATATCCATAAATATCTCCCAAAGCGGAGAACGATAAAAGAGACATCGTAATCGTCAGCTGATAAGCGTTGACAATCCAGATCGTGGTGGAAGGGGATGTCCCGAATTCACGGGACAAGGTAGGAAGCGCCACGTTGACAATCGTGCCGTCCAACACGGACATGATTAATGCCAACGCAACCGCTATTACTGCCCAATAACGCCTCGGTATAAATCGTATCATATTACATTATTTCTTCAAATCGAAACCCAGCATCATGCCATCATATTCACTTGCCAACTTATTGATGGCTTTCAAGGTCGTATTGCTGGATATAGAAGAAACCGTGCTCAAGAACTTCAGTAATTTGTCCGCGTTAAAAAGTAATGTCAGCTCATTACCGGAAAGGATGACATGGGCGGTAAGCGTAGAAACGGTCAGCTTCTTATTACCCACCGTATACCGTAACGTCACCGTTTTATCTTCCGGACTCACCGAGTAAGTACCTTTCAGGCTTCCCCTTTTCAATGCGCTCGTAAACGTACTATCCGAATTAAAGACATAATTAAATACACCTTCCACGATACCTACTTTCGCGCAATATTCCTTCATTTTCTTCTCTGCCTCGGTAGCCGCCAAGCTTCCCGCTACATTCTTCAAGGCATTATCACCTTCCAGTTGCAGGGCAGGGTTCACATACATCCAAGTTCCCTGTAAATTCTCGAAAGTCACGGCTTTCCCTCCGGTGACAGAAGTCACGGCGTTCTTTACGGCAGATGAATTTAAGATATCTTTCAAGGACTGTCCCTTCATGTTTCCGGGAATCAACAAAAGGCCGCATACGGCCAGCCACATACATAGTAACTTTTTCATCTCTTTGTTTTTTACTCAATTAGAAAAATCGGCCAAAGATACGAATATTATTCATACATTTGTTTTAAATAACTTTATACAAACATACCATGAGAAAGCAAGTCGTACGTATTTGTATGTTACTGGCCTGTGCCTTTGGCTTTATGCAAGGGCAAGCCAGCATCCAGCCTTCTATCGTAAAAGCTACGGATAGACGAGCTAATAGCCAAGGACGCTAAGAATCAAGCAGGAATCACGAAGGGTGTCGAGCAAGTAGCCCGCCTCTGGCAAACCTCCGATGGGGATGAGCAAGCGTTTCAAACCTTCTGCCGGGAGAATTATCTATCCGATCCCGCCGAAAAAGACCAAGTTTTCCTCAAGATCAGCGAGTATCTTGAAGGTATCAATGGCAATTTCAACGAGATGGTACTCTGTCTGCAACGCAATTTGAACCTAGATACCGGACCTCTACACGCCATCGACGAGAAATTCGGGTCCTACAGCCCCAGTTCCCACCTAATGGACGATCTATACGCCAACAAGATCGGCTTCATCATCGCCCTCAACTTTCCCCAACTTACTCTCAAGGAGAAAGAGGCGTTAGGTGATGACCGTAAAGCATGGGCCTACGCCCGTCTGGGCGATATGTTTACGGAACGGATACCGGCGGAAGTAAAGCAAGCCGCCGCAGATACGGAAAGTGACGCAGATATTTACATCGCAGATTATAATATCTATATGGGGCATTTACTAACTCCTAAAGGAAAAACCATTTTCCCCTCCGACATGCGCTTACTTTGCCATTGGAACCTTCGCGACGAGATCAAGGCCAATTATAACAAAGGAAAAGAGGGATTGGAAAAACAACGGATGGTATATGAGGTCATGAAGCGAATCATCTCGCAAGAAATCCCGAAAGAGGTGATCAACTCGGATCGTTACGAATGGAACCCGTACGCCAATACGTTATCCCAAGCTGGAAATGAACTAGAAGGTACCCCTGAAAGCCCGGCCCGCTATCAGAAAATGTTGAATAATTTCAACGCCATGCAGCGTATAGACAAATATACGGGAAACACTTATATAGACCGTAAGTTCACGGAAGATATGGAAATAGATGTCAACGATGTAGAAGCCCTGTTCGATCAGTTCCTTTCCGCCCCCGAACTAAAGGAAGTGGGGAAAATCATCTCCAAACGCCTCGGACGCAAACTGGAAGCCTACGATATATGGTACGATGGTTCAAGGCCCGTAGCAATCTGGACGAGAACAAGCTAAACGAGCAAACCCGTACCCTGTATCCCGATGCGGTAACGATGGAAAAGAAGCTACCGGAAATCTTACAGAAACTAGGATTCAGCCCCGATCGTGCCCAATATCTGGCGGATAAGATCGCAGTCGATCCCGCCCGTGGTTCCGGTCATGCGTGGGGAGCCTCCATGAAAGGCCAGCGTTCCCGTTTACGTACCGTATTCCTTCACAAGGGATGGATTACAAAGGATATAATATCGCCATCCATGAGTTTGGGCACAACGTAGAGCAAACGATCTCATTATATGATGTCGATTATTATATGCTCAACGGAGTTCCCAATACGGCTTTCACCGAAGCGCTGGCCTTTGTCTTCCAGAAAAGAGACCTTGAGTTACTGGGCATAAAAGACGAGAATCCGGAAAAAGAAAAGATGGATATCTTGGATAAGATATGGAGCATGTATGAGATTTGCGGTGTTTCCATGCTGGATATCTCCGTATGGAAATGGATGTACGCACATCCTAACGCTACCGCCGGGGAATTGCAGGAGGCCGTGATCCGTCTTTCCAAGGAAATCTGGAATAAGTATTACGCTCCGGTATTCGGTGTGAAAGACGAGACCGTCCTAGCGATTTACTCCCATATGATCGGTTATCCGCTCTACCTTTCCGCCTACGCTTTCGGACAGATTATCGAGTTCCAACTTGAGAACTACCTCAACGGCAAGGATTTCGCAAATGAGGTTAGCCGTATCTTCAAGCAAGGCCGCCTCACCCCGAATGTGTGGATCAAGCAAGCTACCGGCAACGATCTTACCGTAGATCCGATGTTGGAAGCACTCCGTAAGGTATTAAAAGACTAAACTACAGACTAAAAGAAAAGCCATCCCGATACCGAGATGGCTTTCTTTATTTATATCAAGAAACTTCCGATTATAACTTGTCGTTAGAACCAAGAACGTTGATAATCTTGTGTTTGTAAAGTTTCTCCATGTTATCACGAGCCGGGCCCAGATATTTACGAGGATCGAATTCAGCCGGTTTCTCAGCGAAAGTCTTGCGGATAGCGGCAGTCATCGCCAAACGAGAGTCTGAGTCGATATTGATCTTACATACAGAAGATTTAGCAGCCTTACGCAACCACTCTTCAGGAATACCGATAGCAGCCTTCAAAGCGCCACCGAATTTGTTGATAGTCTCAACCTCTTCCTGAGGAACAGAAGAAGAACCGTGAAGAACGATAGGGAATCCCGGAAGTTTCTCCATAACAGCGTCCAAAACGTCGAATGCCAATGGAGGAGGAACCATCTTACCTGTAACAGGGTCGATCGTACATTGCTCCGGAGTGAACTTATAAGCACCGTGAGAAGTACCGATTGAGATAGCCAAAGAATCGCAGCCCGTACGAGTAGCGAAGTCGATAACTTCCTCAGGATTGGTATAAGTGTGGTGGTCTGAAGAAACCTCATCCTCAACACCTGCCAATACACCAAGCTCGCCTTCTACAGTTACATCGAATTGATGAGCGTACTCAACAACTTTCTTAGTCAAAGCGATGTTCTCTTCATAAGGAAGGTGAGAACCGTCGATCATTACAGATGAGAAGCCAGAGTCGATACAGCTCTTGCAAGTCTCAAACGTATCACCATGGTCTAAGTGAAGAACGATCTGAGGATTCGGGCAACCTAATTCCTTAGCATATTCAACAGCACCCTGTGCCATGTAACGAAGCAAAGTAGCGTTTGCGTACTGGCGAGCGCCCTTTGAAACTTGCAAAATAACCGGAGATTTTGTCTCTACAGCAGCCTTGATGATAGCCTGCATCTGTTCCATGTTATTGAAGTTGAAAGCAGGAATAGCATATCCGCCCTTGATAGCCTTAGCGAACATTTCTTTTGTGTTCACCAAGCCCAAATCTTTGTAATTTACCATAGTTGTTATTATGTTATTACGTTAATGATTAAAAACTTGCACAAAGATAATCAAGATTCACGACAAATGATGCTTCAAAGCATATAAAATAACACAAAATCAACGCTCTTGAAAAAAATAATACGATTTTCTTTGTTTGTTTGTGGCAAACCCTTACCTTTGCAAGCCAAAATACCGGTTACCAAATATATACAGAGTATAAATTAAAATAGATAATAAAGCAATGAAAAAAGGTATTCATCCTGAAAATTATCGTCCTGTAGTATTTAAGGACATGTCAAACGATGATGTATTCATCACTCGTTCTACTATTAACGCTAAAGAGACGATCGAGATCGACGGCGTAACTTATCCGTTGGTAAAGGTCGAGATCTCTAACACTTCTCACCCGTTCTACACTGGTAAGTCTAAGTTGGTCGATACAGCCGGACGTGTTGATAA
>ENA-OQAA01001166-OQAA01001166.1-human-gut-metagenome-genome-assembly--contig:-NODE-1166-length-14330-cov-3.123354_pt1 | contig 14330 bp, 22 predicted proteins | sample MGYA00242489_ERZ504515 | MGnify/ENA primary metagenome ERZ504515 (study PRJEB26092, sample SAMD00036237) | human gut metagenome | host: Homo sapiens | study: EMG produced TPA metagenomics assembly of...
AATCTGTGATACCATTTCAGCTGGAAAGTATCGTTATCTTTTTCAATGCGCAAAGGAAAGCAATGATTTTGATTCATTTATGAAATTCGCAGTGTAGTTTTGTGCAATTTTTCAAATTTGCTCATTTATAGTTATTATGAAAATTTAAGGAGAAATAAGGAAAAGTGGAAGTATAAATGATGGAAAAACAGCAGCGTGAAAATAACAGGTGGGGATCAGAAATTCAAGATTATTGGATGGAAGTTATAGATTCAAAAAAATCCCAAAATGGTATGTATAAGCTAAATTGGGAATTTTTACTTATAAAGATACGAAAAACTTGGATTGGAAATATCATATTTCAAATTTATGATAAAAATGAAAAACCTCTATCTAAAATAAAACCTATAGATTTAATTGATAAAAATTTTGTGAAAATAGAAAAGCAGGCTGTAAATTTGACTATAGATATAAAACGAAAATATATTTACGTTAAAGCTGTTTTACAGTGTAGAAATTGTAATGAATTAATAAAAGAAATGCTTATTCGAATTAATCATGGATTAAAAATGAAAACAGCATTAGTCAATGGAAAAGAGTGTGAATTCTATGAAGTAGATGATTGTAATAATGCGATTAAAATCATATTTAATCAACATATTTTAAAAAATGAAAAATATGAAATAGCATTAGAATATTGTGGAGTTCCAATAATGAGAAAGCCTTCATTTTGGGGGGAGAACACATTTGCTTTTTCTGAAGAAAGCATGGTATTACCGTGTTGTAATCTATTTCCCAAAGATTGGTATAATCTAACACTGAGTGTAAATACGAGGCGGAATATTGACTTGATTAGTAACGGAAAAAGGGGAACATATAGAAATTGGTATAACCAATACAAAAATTCAGGGATTTGTTTAATAGGAGGCAAGTTTAATACCTTATTATACAAAAATAAAAAATGTAATGTATGGATTTACTATACTGACATTTTTAAATCCAAATTGAAGTATCTGGAAAATGAATTGGAAAAATTAATTTGGTATTACTCGATGCTTTTTGGGGAGTTCCCTTGGAAGCAGATTAAACTAATTTGTAGTATGGAAATACCTATTTGTTTTATAAATGGTGATTGTATAGTTTTAAATCGTATGGACAAGCTTGCAATGTCGCATGAAATGGCACATATTTGGTGGGGTGGCTGTATTAAGGGAAATGGACCAGAATGGAAGATATTTCACGAAGGGTTTGCAGAACTTTTTTCTGATATATATATGTGTATAGAATCAAAGCTACAGGAAAATGATATTGAAAAACTAATAGATGAATATTTAAAATTAGAATCCTCAATAAATGAGAAAAATCATGATTTGATATATCATGTATCATGTGAAGTGGACGAAAATGAAATTGAAAATTATAAATTATATATATTACAAATAGTGGGGAAAGTTGGGGTGAAGGTTTTTCTTCAAAGGGCTCGATATCTCATTAGAAGATATATGTTTAGCAATGTTGATGTTGAATATGTTTGGGATACTTTACGTTATGGAGAAAAAGAAAATAATAGTAATTAAAAGAAAATTTTGATTAAAAATCTAGAAAAATAGGGGGATGCAAATGAAAATGTGTCAAGAAGATTTATATTTGGGAATAACAAAAGAACTAGTAGAGTTAGGAATAGCTAAAATTATTGACCCGTATGATAATGAATATAACTTTTATGAAAAGTATACCAATTATGATGAGGATATTCCGTTGTATAAAAAATATGCACTGAAGTCTAATGGACCGGTGTTAGATATTGCGTGTGGAAATGGAAGGATAATGGAACATCTAGTAAAAGAAAATATTCAAGTGTATGGAATTGATATTTCAGAAAGTATGATAACCAATCTTAAAAGAAAAATTCTTCAAGATGAGTGGTGTGCAGAAGTTGAAATAAACGATATGAGAGATTTTGTAAAGCACTCTGCATACGGATTAGCGATGATTAGTTATGGTTCCATTTGCTATTTAAAAAATTTAGATGAATGTCAAATAGTTTTTGACAATGTGTATCAGTCATTAAAGAAAGAAGGATATTTAATTTTTGATTTTGAAATTGGGGATGGTAGGGAGAAACGAGAAGGTCCATTTATAAGCGATAAGATCATATTGGACAATCAATCTACAAATCTTCTTAGAGTTGTGGAATTATACGATAAGAAGAACTTTACACGAATATGTAATGTTACAAATTACTATATACATGATGGAAAAAAAGAAATACTTATTGAAGTATCAGAAGAAAGAAATTACAAATATTGTGACATAGAAAAAGCATTAATAAAAAGTGGATTTTCTATATTACAAGTAATGAGTAATTATAAAGGAAAAATATTTGACCCGGATCTTGATAAGTCAGGAGAATGCATTATTGTGGCGCAAAAAAAATAAAAATATAACTTTTAAATATGTAAAAGTAGAAAATAGGAAATGAATATGAATTGGGGATATTTAGAAAAAGAAAATATTGCATATAATACCCAGTTGGGCATGATTGTCAAAAATTCACATGAGAAATTAGATAAAGTGAAACTATTAATAAATACTACATCGCAAAAAAAATGGTTGTATAATATGTTAATAAATTTAGAGGGCGTATATGATTCTAATGAAATTAAAAAGTTTATAAAAAAAGTAGCAGATATATACAAGAAAATGAAAGTACGGATCTGTGTATAAGAATAGAAAATTACAAAATTTCAAACAAATATTGTTAAGTTATTTGGACACCATAGATATTGTATTAAAAAATGCATTTGTAAAACCATATTTTTTTCTGGAATTGTCAAATGACAGTATTTTAAATGAAGAACTATGTTATGCCTTAAAAAGGAAAAATATCATTATTGGTGTGATAGAAGAATTGTCAGAGGAGGTGGTTGATAAGTTAGAAAAATTTGACTTGATATGTATACCTATTTTGACAAAAGAACGCGAACCAGAAAATTCAAAAGATGATGATTTTATGATTGATAGAAGCACATATAAAATGGCATTAGAGGTTATAAAGAAAAATTTTATTATGAAGATTGGAAAAGAGCAAATTTATAATATTGAGACAATTGTAGTTAATAAGGATGATGTGGAATGCTTTTCAGTTGAGGATAAAATAAATCAAAATCAATACAAGGAGTGCTTGAGATGTAGTTTATCTGGCTGTTGTACAGAAACAATACATCGAATATGTAAAGGAAATAGTACAGAAATTACTGAGAAATTTCAAAACTGGATTTTAGAAAAATCTAAGGGTATATGTTAAAACAAGGAGTAAGTTTATATGAGAGAGAGATTATCTGCCCTGTTGTGGTTGACTTTAATATAACTAAAAAATGTAATTTAAAATGTGGGTTTTGCTATGCAGATGCTAAAAACAATTGTCAACAAGAATTGTCTGTTTTAGAAATACAGAAATTATTGGATGAATTTCAAGAGTTAAATATTCATGTAATTCGTATTAGTGGAGGTGAACCTTTTTGCCATTCAGAAATTAAAAAAATTATTGGATTGTTGGGGAAATATCATTTTGTTGTATGTATGAATACAAATGGAACGATGATTTCAGAAGAAGTGGCTAATTTATTAGCTGAATCAAAAATTAGTCGTGTTGCTGTAAGTGTAGATTCTTGTAATCCAGCATTACACGAAAAAATGAGGGGAGTCAGGGGGTGCTTTCAACATACCTATAAGGCTATTGACTGGCTTCTGGAAAAATGTCCGGAAAAATTATATATTACGTGTACCTTAACAGCGTTGAACTGTGATGTAGAGAGTGTGATGAACATAATAGAGTGGTGCAGTATGAAAAAAATAAGACATTTATCGTTTCAGGTAACTGCAGATGTGGGGCGTTGTGTAGACAAAAAAAATTTGTTAATGTCGCAAGCACAGTGGAATACGGTTTTTGGTTTTTTGACAAAAATGAGAGGTGAGGAGAAGAAATTATTTCCAGAGATAAGTGTTAATCCTACTAATGAAAGTCCAGTGTTTTATCAATATTATTATCCTCTAAAAAATATGGGGGAATTGAATCTTTTAGAAAATATTTGGGGACAAAAATTAGAAGAAAAAGTAGAATACATTAGTTGTGTAGGAGGAAATATATCTGTTGCAATTGACTCAAATGGAGATGTATATCCGTGTGAATTAATGTTTGGAAGAAAAGAATGTGTTGTTGGAAATATTAGAGAGAAGAAATTTAAAGAACTTTGGGATAGTGCTAGTTTGTTTGATGAAATATATAACAAAAAGAAAAAAGATCTTAACGGAAAATGTTCTGCATGTGAAAATAAATTTTGTGGAGGTGGGTGCAGAGCAACTGCATTAAATGAGACAGAAGATATTTGGGGAAGTGAAAATGGGTGTCCATATGAAAAATAAAGAAATAAACAAAACAACTATATACTTAATTTTAAAAAGACTAGCATTGGATGTAGGACAAGCCCTAGTAATCAATTACAAGGGGAATTACAAGTTGATTATACGTAAAGAAAATGGAAATAAATTTGTATTAGTTAATCCGGTTGATTTAGAAAAGTATATATTTAATTTGCAAGCAACAGCTATTTTATTGATGCATTTACAAGGGAATGAGGATATGGAAATTGTTGAAAATGTAAAAATATTGAATAAAAATGTTAGTGACGAAATAGTATTAGAATTTATAGCGGACTTGAAATCCAAGTTTTAACAAGAGGGTTTTATATTGTAGTATGGGAGGAAGAAAATGAGATTTTGTCTGCCTGCAAATTTTAAGATTGATGAAATAGAAAAATACAAATTGTTTGAGAGTTTACATAAAGGCAATTTTATTGAAGAAGTATATGGGAGTATTAATTGTGGAAGTCCTATTGGTTCAGGACGAGGAGTATTATTGAATGAAAATTATGGTTTACAAAATTTGAAAGAATATATAGCAGAACTTCATAAGAATCAAATTAAATTTAATTATACGATAAATGCATCTTGTATAGGTGATGTGGAGATGAATAATGAAGGAATTTCGTTAATAATTGAGTTTATCGAACTGCTTTTAGAACAGCAAGTAGATAAGTTAACAATTAGTTCGCCATTTTTAATAGAATTGATTGGAAAAAAAATTTCCGGAAGTTATAATTACTGCTTCATCAATAATGAATATAAACAGTTTAAAAAAAGCAAAATGGATTAGGAACCTAGGAGCTTCTACTATTGCATTGCCAGAAGAGTTATCAAGAAAAATTCCTCTTATGGAATCTATAAATAAAATTAGAGATATAAAACAGAAGTTATAATCAATACAATGTGTTTATACAATTGTCCATATAAAAATTTTCATTATAATTCATTATCTCATATGAAAGATGTGAGAGAATTTATGGAGTATTATACATATAGTTGCAGTTATATAAAAAATTCTAGTGTAGAAGAATACTTAAAAATGCCTTGGATTCGTCCAGAAGATATCAAAATATATGAAGAAATAGGTGTTGATTATTTTAAAATATTGGTAGAGAACGAGTGCAAAAGATGGATCTATTAAAAAATGTTGCAATATTATTGCATGAGGCAATACGAAGGAAATTTATTAGAGTTAATTTATGGTTTTTCTAAAAGCGAGAAATATAGAGTATATATCGATAATAAAATGTTAGATGGATATATTCATAAGTTTAAAGAAAAAAGATTTTTGTGAGGGGATGTGCGAATATAAAAAATTGTACATATTGTAAAGAATATACCAAAAAAGCAATTCACATAATGTCTAGAAGTCCTATAAATGAGAAAAAAAAGATTAATAATTTTTTGGAATATGGAACTATTGATGATTTTGATGAAGAACGTTGCATTTGTGGACTCTTATAGCTATTTTAGGTGATTTGGGAACAGTAAGAAATGGAGGAGCATATGAGTATAGTAATAGAAATGAATCATGTGACAAAAACATATCATAGAAAAATCAAAAATGGGAAGGGAATCTTCAAAAATAGCACATTTGAAGCAAAAGAAGCAATTAAAGACATTTCTTTTCAGATTAAAGAAGGAGAATTGGTTGGACTTGTAGGGTTAAATGGTGCGGGAAAGTCTACACTGATTAAATCTATGCTTGGGATTCTTTCTCCAGATTGTGGAGAAGCAAAAATATTTGGTCAGGACAGTTTTCGATTCCGTAAGAAAAATGCAGTATATATCGGGGCGAATTTTGGTCAGAAAAGTTCTCTGGTATGGGATCTACCTTTTAAGTATTCTCTAGAATTAAATAAAAAAATTTATCAGGTATCAGATGAGCGGTATGAGGAGATTTTGGAAGAGCTGGAACAGTTTTTGCAGATTGGAGAACTGTTAAATGTTCCAGTTCGTACCATGAGTTTGGGACAGAGAATGAAATGCGAATTTGCAGCGATTACGCTGCACTCGCCCAGATTGCTGATTCTGGATGAGACAACGATCGGACTTGACATTGTGATCAAGAAGAATATAGAAGAATATCTGAAACATATCAATGCTGCAAGGAATGTGACGATTCTTTTTTCCTCCCATGATCTTGCAGAGCTGGAGAGAATCTGTGATCGGATCATGATCATCAACAGTGGTGAGATCATACTGGATGATCAAGTGAGAAATATCTCAGATTTGTCAAGATATAGTTATATGGAGATCAAGTTTGCAGAGGAGTTTGATGGAAACATGGAAATAGTACCGGGGTTGCAGATTATAGAATACCTAGAGGATGGATTAAAAATACGGATTGATAAACAGGTGTTATCAGAAAAAGAGGCTATGACAGAGCTGATTGATAAAATGCCGGTTGAAAATATCTCAATCGAAAAACAGAGTCTGGAAGATTTTATTTACAATCTTGTACAAAAATAAATATGAAAGGGGAGAGGAATGTGTGGCTTTAACAGAGAAAAGCTGCACAAGGCGAAGAACGATGAAAAAATATATTGCATTGATCAGAGTTGGAATACAAAGAGAACTGGTCTACCGTACGAATTTTTGTATCGGTATCTTTTCCACAGTTCTTTTATTTATTGTAGAAGTTGCAATCTGGTCAGCTGTGTATCAGGGAAAAGAGGAAGTGGGAAGTATTTCTTACAACAGTATCATGATCTACACAGTGATGACATTGTTGCTTCAGCGATTATTGGGCGGCGGAACAGATGAGGAGATCGGGAACGATTTTCAAAGCGGAAATATAGTTACATCCCTGCTGACGCCGTTAAATCTGGGAGTTAAATATTCCATGCAGGAGTTGGGGAAAGGATTGCTCAATACCTTTGTGCTGCTTTTGGTTTTTATTCCGTACTGTCTAAAAAACAGAGAAATAGTGTCTGTGATACCTATACAAAGATGGCTGCTCTTTGTGCCGGCAGTTGTTTTTTCTTATATTCTGTTTAGTATTTTAAATTATACGCTGGGAATTTTGACATTCTGGAGTCACTCAAACATCGGGCTTTATATGCTGAAAATGGCCTGTGTCAATATTTTCAGCGGAATGTTCATTCCGCTTACATTTTACCCGTCGATTCTAAGGGGATTTTGTATGGTACTTCCGTTTCAGTCTATTTACTATTTTCCGTTGACCATTGTAATGGGAGAAGCAAACGGGGCACAGATTGCCGGAGGAATCCTGCTTCAGTTGGGCTGGATCGCGGGATTGTTTCTGCTGTGCAGGCTGATGAACAAGAATGCAATGAGACGGATCGTGATTCAGGGAGGGTGAGAAAATCATGTCATATACACGTAAAATGATAGAAAAGGTTCGATGGTATCTGGATTGCTATCGAATGTATTTTAAGATCAATCTGCTGACTGTATTGGAATACAAACTGGATTTTCTGGCGATCAATCTTGCCAGCGTCCTGGCACTTTTGGTCGGTGTGTTTAATATCGAGATCATTTTCAGTCAGGTCGATGCGATGAAAATGTGGAGTAAGAAGAAGTGCTGTGGTGTCTGGGATTTTTCTATCTGGTCAGAGCCATCTACAATACGTTTTTTATCAATACATTGAGTATCAGTTACTGGATCCAGAACGGAAAATTTGATCTTTTTATTTTAAAACCGCTCAATACATTTTTCCAGCTTTTGAGTACCGGAAGATACAATGCGGAATATCCTCTGGATGAGTATCTGGTCGGAATTTTTCTGCTGATTCGGACAAGTCATAAACTGCATATGTTTCACGGATGGCGAAGCATTCTATTGTTTGTATTTTTACTGGTTACGGCAGTGTTTGCATATTTCAGTATTATTTTTATTATGTCAACCTTATCATTTTGGTTCATTAAGTCTAATATGTTTATTATGCTAATCGAAAATCTAGAGAGGTTGATTGAATATCCAATCGATATATATCATGTTATCGTTCAAGTAGTTATTAGTACAGTTATTCCAATAGCTCTTGCCAATTATTATCCGACAGTATGTATGCTGGGGAAGAGTAGCAATATAATCTTGATATATATATCAGGTATTTGCATAGTACTTGGTGTGATTAACGTTTTGGTATGGAAAAGAGGAATGAAGGCGTATCAGAGTGCAGGAGCGTAATAATAATCTACATATGGGGCACATCCAAATGGCTGAGATGCGAATCAGAACGGTCGCATCACCTTTGATTATTAGCATAGACTCAGCAATAAATGTATTCATCCGTTAGATGAAAATACATCCTTAATTTCCAGACCAAAGTGGTGCTAGAGTTAAGTTAGTATCAGTAATGGAAGAGGTTGATTTTTATATATTATAAGGCTATTGAGTATTCCGGGTGTTTTAGCTATAAAACCAAAATGAAAAAACTTAGAGACAAAATAATGCTATTAAAGGACAAGTACTTGTATCATCAGTGGATTGAAGAAAAGTTGGGATTAAAATCATCGAAGAATCCATTTTTCTATACAACAGGGGACAAAAAATTGACCGAATCATCACTTGCATATGCATTTAAGCTGATTCGTCCATGCATCAATTCTAATCCTACAGGATATCCATATGTAAGATTATATGATTTTCGCCATACATTTGCCTGCAATACAATCTTAAGATGGAATGAGCAGGGAGAAGACGTAAATGAAACTAAGCGCTTACCATCTAAGGTCTAAAAAGTGCGTATAGTGGACGAAATCTTGAACAATAAAAAAGAAAGTACTAAAGTGAAGTAGTTAGAAAGTGAAGAACAATATTTAAGGAAGTGGGGGAAGATGGTGGCTAGAATAAGGAAAAACAAATTTAAGGGTGCGAATGAAAGGAGAATGGTATGTACAAAAACAATTTTTAAAATTGGAAAAAGAAAATTATCAGGTGGTATTTTTGGCAGGTTTGATGATTCTTGGGGTATTGTCAGGAACAGTAATGGCAGGTAATACAACAGATACATTTTATTCTTATGAAGCGTCAGGTGGAGTGTGGGGACAGACGGAAGTTCGGGCAAAGCAAGATGCTACATCTGTATATGTGTTTCATAAAGGAAATTATCCGGCATATTTTGGGGTGTATAGCGGGTCCACAAATTACACTGTTGGTTCTCCATTTGCTTATGCTCCAATGGGGGTAGCCACTTATATTCCTAATATGGTTAAAGAAAATAATTTGAATGAATGTTATTTGGTAATACAGCCAGCGAATACGGCACCAGCTACTTTGTATGGATATTGGAGTCCGGATAGTATTTAAGGTAAAAAACTGTCCCTATATTTAGGGGCAGTTTTTGGTTAGGAGGAAGGAAACGGATGAAAAAGCTAATGATTTCGATCATAACGATTTTATTTGCCGGAATTTTAATTGTAGTTTGTATGCGGTATTTTCGAGGTGGGGCAGCTACAAATCAAGAGATTCTGACAGATGAAGAAATTCATGGAACGGTGGGAATGGATACTTCTTCGATTAAAAATCAGGATGGAGAACCAGACAAAGCTTCGAAAGAATTAGCGGAGTATTTGACTGAGAAGCTATATTACGAAGTAGATGCAGAAAATATTGTATCAACAGGAAAAGAAATTCGTAATGCTCCGTTTTCCTATAAGGTAGATTCATGGGAAGTCACAAAAACATGTCCTGGTGAAGGGCAGAAAACGGACAGAGAAGAAGTACAGTGTGATGAGAATGGTATGATTACAAACGGATATTCTTATGTGGTCGTAAATTTAACCGTAGGCAATTTAAATGATATGGAAGTAACACAACATATTTGGGGGTTCTTGCGGTTGAAAATCAGAGGTGCAGAAGATGTGTATGTCGGAGAAGTTGACCAGATTATCTATTCAGAAAATAATGTGGTAAAAGAGAAAAATAAAAACACATATGAAGAAACTTTTGCTGCAAATGAGGAAAAACGAGTGCGTTTGGTTTATGTTGTATCAGATGATTTGCTGCTCAATACAAGCCTATATCTATCCATCAATCCGAATGGAATGGCAGAAAAACCATTGAAAGAAGGAGATGTGGAGACAAAACGATGGATTCTATTAAATTAGTGAAAAATATGAGTGGAGGGATGATATGAAACAGATTTTAAAAATTGAGATATCCAGAGCTTTTCGAACAAAAGGGATGCTCTTTTCTCTGATCGGTGGGTGTGTTTTATCTGTGCTGCATATCATCCAATACCAGATTCCGGCACATCAGACACTTTTGCAAAGAGCATTTGAAACCGCACCAATTTGGACTCCTTCGAATGTGGCGGGCACATGGATAGCAGGAAATGGATATAATTTAGAGGGGTTTGCATATTTTCTAGTTGTACCGATTCTTGCAATGCTTCCTTATGGGGTTTCTTATTTTTCGGATCAGGAGCAGGGATTTCTGAAAAATATTTATATGAGAGTGAAAAGGAGAGACTATTTAAAGGCAAAATATATTGCAACTTTTTTATCCGGTGGGTTTGCAGTTACCGTACCGTTATTGATAAATGTGTTATGCTGTATGTGTCTGGTTCCTAATTTGTTGCCTTCTACGATTTTACCGCAAAATGGAATTTGTGCGGTACATGTTTGGAATGAGATATACTTTTCGCATCCGCTTCTTTATATTACGATTTTTCTGCTGATTGATTTCTGCTTTGGAGGGATTTTTGCCTGTGTGACGTTGGCGGCAAGTTTTCTGTCAGATTACAAAATGGTTGTTGCGATTTGTCCATTTTTTCTTCAGTTGCTTCTTCATGTAGTATGTACCTTACTAAATATATGGGAATATTCCAGTGTTTATGTGATGCAGGCAGGATATGGGATCAAACAGATATGGGTTCTGGCTGCATATCTGGCAATCGGATTTTTCGGTACATTTTTCATCTTTATGTATAAGGGGGAGCGGACAGATGCTTTCTGAACTAAGACGGGCGCTCCGAAGGGGTCAAAATGGAGTAATAGAGCAAAAACGATTGGCAGTAATGGTTTTTGTTTGGAATGCGGTATGTATTTGCTGGGGAATCTTAAGTTTTAACAAAACATATCAATTTTATCATGTTTCTATCAGTACTGCGGATTTTTTGATTTTATTGCAAAATAGCTGGAACTTTGGGATCATGATACTTCCGTTTACCGTTTTTCTGGTGATGCGATGTAAACAAGATAGTTTAAATGTCCAAAGACTGCTGCGATATGGAAGCAGGAGTAAGATGCTGGGGATTCAATTTATGGAAAGCGCAATCTATGCGATATACCATGCCCTGGCAGTGGTTTTGATTGAAAGTATTGCGGCGTATTCCTTAACGGGAGTATGGATTAACTGGAATGAAATAGGAAGTTTATTTTATTCTCAAACAGGAGCTGTGGCAGATGCGGGCTTTTTGGGTGTGGCAATTACAGTGGGCATGCTGTATTTTTTGAAATATATGATAGTGTTTGGTTTTTTGGATTTATTATTTTGGAATCCCAGATATATGTTTACCGTATGGATTTTGCTGATCGTACTGGCAGGAACAGATCGTTTGGGAAATACAGGATTTTATCAAATCTTTTCGGTTTCATTTGGAGGATGGAATTCTCCGAGGTCAATTTTTACATTGATACTGGGGGGAATCGTGATAATTGGTACAGAATATTTGGCAGGTGTGGTGAAAATCAGGAAACAAGACATTTTTTAGCAGACGAGACAGGATGGTGTGAACAATGTTTTTAGAAGTGAAACATATCAGCAAACAAATTGGTGCGGATGAGGTGTTAAAGGATATTACAATTTCTATGGAAAAGGGGAAAATATACGGTTTCCAAGGGAAAAATGGATGTGGAAAATCAATGTTAATGCGGGTGATTTGCGGGTTGGTCATTCCAACACATGGCAGCGTTACAATCGATGGAGAACAGCTTGGAAAAGAACTATCGTTTCCACGAAGCCTGGGAATGATGATTGAAAAACCTGGATTTTTGGGATCTTATACAGGATTGCAAAATTTGGAAATGTTGGCAGCAATCAGAAGCGAATTGAAGAAAAAAGAAATAGAAGATGTGTTGGCACGAGTTGGCTTAGAAGAGTGATGCATAAAAAATATCGGAAATATTCCCTCGGGATGAAACAAAAATTGGGAATTGTCGCAGCGATTATGGAAAAGCCAGATATTTTGATTTTGGATGAGCCTGCAAATGCACTGGATGAGAAGAGTGAAGAACAGCTTTGGAATATTGTGAGAGAAGAAAAAGAGAGGGGAGCGCTGGTGATCGTTTCATGTCATACGGCAGAAGTGTTAGAGTCTGTGGCTGATGAAATCTATCGAATGGATTGCGGACGGGTGAAAGAACATATTGTATGTTAGATAAGGTGAGGCTATGAAAAAGAAATGGATATGGACGACAGGAATTTTGTTATTGGTGGTGGGAATTATCACGGCAGGTTATGTTCGGATCAACCATCAGTTTCCAAGAAGCAGTGAGAAAAAAATAAAAATGGGAGAATTTGTAGAATTTCAGGAAGGAATTTATCTGAAAATTGATCGTGTAGATCTGCTGACAGATCAAGAGAGAGAGGAACTCTATAACAAGACAGAAGAAACGCCGATTTGTGAATCGAAAATTTGGAATGTACACTTTATATTGGAAAATCGGACGAATGAAGATAAGAATTATGAGATGACAAGTTTAAACTTAGAAACACAAGGAGGATCGACAGGAATTTCTGCATTATTTTTGAGTATCCTTAAGGCGGAAGATGGAGAAAGTTTGCAGGGGCATGGAATCATAAAGCCAGGAGAAAGAAAAGAAGTGATATGTCCATACGAACTATTGTCGGACTATTTTACAAAAGAGCAATGGAATGATATAGAAAACCGGGAAAAGTGGATTACGTTTGCTTCTTATCCGGAAAAAGTGATGATGCAATTCGAGTAATTCGGAAGGAGCAGATTGAAAAATGAAAAAATACCGAAACTTTTTTCGAATAGAACAGATAAAAAAAATATTTGCCTCTTATAATTTTGGTTTGTATTCATTGTAGATGGTTACAAGTAAATGTGGAAATATTTGGAGAAATCCGGCAAACAGAATATTCCCTTTTCTTATCGGATTATGCAATCAGTTTTTTTAAAGGAACGATACCGCCATCAGAACAGGAAGTATTTAATATTCCTTCATTGTGGTCATTCTATTTTATTTACTTTTTCGCAATTACAGGATATGAAAGTAGTCAGATTTTTTCGAAATTTGAACAGCAGAAACTTATTCGTCAGGGTAAGAGAAAACATTGGTGGTATCTGAAGTTTTTTCAGATTTTGAAGGAAACGGCAATATATCTTGTAATTACTTATGTAACAATGGGTATCTATGGAATCTGTACAGATGCTAAGATAGGGGGACTTTCTAGAGAATTACAGTTTCAATATAACGGATTAAAGTTGCAAGAGGTTTCTGCGATACAATTGCTTATCTATTTAGTTATATTGCCGTATCTTGTTATGGTTGCAATGGCATGTGTTCAGTATGTGATGGCGATGGAAATCAATGTGGTAATTAGTTTCTTAATTATGGTAATCATACTGGTCGGTTCGGTATTTTTTGAAACGCCTTTTTTAGTATACAATTATTTGATGCTGATACGTCATGAAGAAATCATGTCTACAGGAGTAAATGCGTGGATTGGCATGGGAATGTCTCTGTTTCTTATATGTGGGATGGTCTTGATTGAAAAGCAATTTGTCCAAAAGAAAGATTTCTTATTGTAGAGTCTGAAAAAGATTTGAAATATTATACATTTATGATGAAACTAATGCGTTGTATCGTTGATATTTAACATTACTACTGCATCTTATTCAGATGCAGTAGTAAATGTCGGATACAAGGAATTCAATTTAATTCTTGCATCCTCCGTTCGAAATTGCCAGTTTACCTTTGCGGCTACG
>ENA-OQAA01001167-OQAA01001167.1-human-gut-metagenome-genome-assembly--contig:-NODE-1167-length-14323-cov-12.157932_pt1 | contig 14323 bp, 15 predicted proteins | sample MGYA00242489_ERZ504515 | MGnify/ENA primary metagenome ERZ504515 (study PRJEB26092, sample SAMD00036237) | human gut metagenome | host: Homo sapiens | study: EMG produced TPA metagenomics assembly of...
CGACGGAAGGCTGGCAGAAGAGGCCGCGCGTCAGTGGCCAACGCCCTCACCGAGGCCCATCGGCCGCCGGCCACGTCTCGTCCGTCGCCAACGGAATGCCCGGCACGCTGACCATTCCGCCCAGCCGCGACTTTGAGGGCTTCTACATCGCCTGATCCGAAAACGCAGCTAGCGCACGGATTCAAAACTCAACAAACTATCTCTGTGCGCGCTTGTCCTGCTGGTCACGGTGCTGCTTAAGCGCCTCGCGTTCCTTGCGCTCGGCTCTTTTGCCTTAATGGCCGTGACCACCAAGTAGATGATCGCGGCGGCAACGATTGCGCCCACACACAGGCCAATCGAGCCCAACATTGCTGTGAATTCCATACCGCGTCACCTCTCTTTTAAACGGGACATTCAAGATAGCACCTCAATACCCGCCACCACAGCTCCTTCACGTTCGCCGGTCCTTCGGTCTAACGGATGGCGCGGCGGGGAAAAATCAACTCGTCAAACGATTTAGCAAGTACAACGCTGTCGGCACCCTGCCAGCCACCATCGCATAGAATCGAGCCCCCATGGATACTCTCAACGATTTGAACGAGCGCGTCGACGCCTTTGTCGGCACCAGCTCCTTCGAGACGCCTGCCGCGACTAACGACCAAGCCCCCATCGATGTTCCCGCCGAGGTTCACGAGGACATCGTCGCCTCGGTCGACTTCTCCGAGGTTGAGCTTGCAGACGAATTTACTGAGCCCCAGGTGGCCGTAACTCCCAACGGCCTTTTGCCCATGGAGCCGCTGCCCATCGACGGGCGTCTGCGCAAGGCAGCCCTCCGTATGCCCGATGAGATCGAGGAGGCCAGCGGCTTTACGCTCTTTGGCCGCCGCATCAAATCGCTCATCTACACCACCGACGTGGCGGTCATCCGCAACTCCAATGCCGACGCCGTGTTTGCCGTCTACCCCTTCACGCCGCAGCCCGCCATTACGCAGGCGCTGTTGACCGTCGCCGAGTGCCCGGTCTTTGTAGGCGTGGGCGGCGGAACTACGACCGGCAAGCGCTCCGTACAGATGGCAGCCGTCTCCGAGATGCAGGGCGCGGCGGGCTGCGTGGTCAACTCCCCCGCTACCGCCGAGATGGTCGAGCACATCACCAACATCGCCGATATCCCCGTCATCGCCACGGTCGTTCGCTGCGACGATGATGCGCATGCCAAAGTGCGCGCCGGAGCCAAGATCCTCAACATCGCGGCCGGCAAGAACACGCCCCAGGTCCTGCGTGAACTGCGCGAGCACTATCCCAACTTGCCGCTCATCGCACCGGGCGGCAAGACGCCCGAGAGCATCCGTGAGACCATCGCCGCCGGCGCCAACGCCATCATCTGGACGCCGCCTTCGGCCCAGCAGCTACAGACCGACATGATGCAGCGTTATCGCAAGATGAAGGAAGACGCCACACCTGTCATCTCGCGCGACGACGTGCCCATTATCGACCAGGTCGCCGCCGCCGAGGTCAGCCAAGTCGAGAACATGAATCCCGATGTGCCGATTCCCGACGAAGTCATCGAGCGCGTCGCTTCGATCCACGAGCGCGTCGAGGAGCATCGCGCCAACCGCGGCCTCAAGCCGTCACTGCACGGCTTTTTCTTCCGCGGAAAGAAACGCTAGCCGCAACAGCAAGGCCCGCCCCACAAACAACGGGACGGGCCTTGCTGTTATCGAATGTCAGGAGGGACAGGCGCAGCGGTTAAAACTGTCAGCCAGCCCACGAACGTTAATCCACGCGCTTGTCGCCCATAAAGAAGAGCGCCACCGTACCAGGTCCGGTATGCGAGCCAATCAGAGTACCGATGTCATTGATCTCAATCTTGCCTTTAAGCTGCGGAACCTGTTCCTCAATCAGCGCCGCGACCGCCTCAGCATCCTCGCGGCACGCTGACTGCGACATGATGCACTTACCCGAATAATCTGCACCGTCCTGTACGTGTGCCATCATGGTCTTAGCCATCTCGGAAATCGCGCGCTTCTTAGTGCGAATCTTCTCACGTGGCGACAGCTTACCTTCGCAATCGACCGTCATAAGCGGGCAAATCTTAAGCGCCGTGCCGATGATCGCGCTCGCGGCCGAAATGCGACCGCCGCGCAGGTAGCTCGACAGATCGGTCGAGAAGAACCAGTGGTGCAGGTTGAGCTTGTGCTCCTCGATCCAGGCAGCCGTCTCGTCGAGTGAAGCCCCGCTATCGCGCACATCGGCGGCATATTCCAGCAACAGGCCAAAGCCCGAAGACGCCGCCAGCGAATCGATGACGCGCACCTTGCCGCCCTCGGGATAGCGATCCGCAAGCATCTGCGCCGCGACGCAGGCCGATCCATACGTGCCCGAAATACCCGACGACAACGTCAGGTGCAGCACGTCTTTACCCTCGGCAACAAACGGCTCCCAAAACTCCTCGTACTCACCCACGCTCACCTGAGACGTCTTGGGCATGGCGCCCGCGGCAATCTGGGCAAAAAACTCGTCCGGCGTAATCGACTGATACAGATCGTCCGTATAGACAACATCGTCGATCTCGTAATGAAAACACACGACAGGGATATTGCGCGACGCAAAGAACTCACGGGTTCGATCGGCGGCGGATTCACAGGTCAGGACAAAATCACTCATATGAGGCTCCTTACTCATTGCTGCGCAAATTATCGCACAGTGAGCCTACATGCGGTACATATGTCCACTATTTACCAAATCGAACCAAAAATAGTGAACATCTTTACCACCATCGTCTCCACCGACCCGACGCATAAATATCTGAGAAAACACCCTCTGTCGTCTCCACCCGACCAACACATCTACCTTCACTAAATCGATTTACCAAACCGTTCAGCCGACAATTCAGCCGCTGGCGCAAAATCGAAACAAAAGCGGCGCATACTGATAAACGTTTGACGCTGTTTATCAGTTTTACCAACCATATCGGAAGGTGTTTCATGGTCGCATTCGATCGCAACCCGCAAGACTTCAAGTATCTGCGCCTGCTGTCGAGACAGTTCCCCACCGAACAATCCGCATTTACCGAAATTATCAACCTCTCGGCAATCCTCAACCTACCCAAGGGCACCGAGCATTTTATGAGCGACGTGCATGGTGAGTACGAAGCTTTATGCACATCCTCAACAACTGCTCGGGCGTCGTGCGCGAACATGTCGACGAGATCTTTGGCGACACGCTCTCCTTTGACGAAAAGGGCGAGCTGTGTACGCTCATCTACTACCCGCGCGAGAAGATCGACCTGGTCCGCAGCCGGCGCGAGGACTCGCCAACCTGGTACAAGACGATGCTTGACCAGCTCATCATGGTCGCGCGCTCACTTTCAAGCCGCTACACGCGCTCCAAGGTGCGTAAGGCCATCCCGCGCGACTACGCCTACATCATCGACGAGTTGTTGCACACGCACCCGGACGAGAACAACTATCGCGTGCGCTATCACGAGCGCATCGTGGAGTCCATCCTGGAGACCGCCAGCGCCGACGACTTTATCGAGTCGCTCGCCTCGCTCATCAAGCGCCTGGCCGTCGACCACCTGCACCTGGTGGGCGACATCTTCGACCGCGGCGGCGGCGCGGCCAAGATTATGGACCGTCTGCTCACCTACCATTCACTCGACATCCAGTGGGGCAACCACGACCTGCTGTGGATGGGCGCTGCGGCCGGTGAGCCCGCCTGCATCGCCACGGTGTTGCGCAACAACCTGCGCTACGACAATTACGAGATCCTCGAGAACGATTACGGCATCTCGCTGCGTGAGCTTGTCGCCTTTGCCGATGCCACCTACACCGCCGGTGAGTCCATCACCCCGCTGATCAAGGCCATCAACGTGCTGCTCTTTAAGCTCGAGGGCCAGATTATCCAGCGCCACCCCGAGTTCGATATGACCGACCGCCTGTTACTCGACAAGATCGAACGCGACAACGGCACGGTCACGCTCGCCGACGCCAGCGTATGGCCGCTCACGACCAACGACTTCCCCACCGTCGACCCGGCGGACCCCTACACGCTCACGTCTCAGGAGCAGCACATCATCGACAAGCTCGTGTCAGAGTTTGTCACCGCCGATCACCTGCATCGCCATATCGATTTCCTCTATTCCCACGGCTCGATGTACAAGGTCGCCAACGGCAACCTGCTCTTCCACGGCTGCGTTCCGCTCAACGAAGACGGCACCTTTAGCAGCATGAACTGCCTGGGCACCTGGCACGCTGGCCGCGATTATCTCGATTTTTGCGACCACATCGCCCGCCGCGCGTGGCGCGTGGGCGACCGCGATGCCCTCGACTGGATGTGGTACCTGTGGATTGGCTTCAATTCACCCGCCAGCGGACGCCTGGTGCGTACCTTTGAGCGCGCCTATATCGCCGATAAGAGCACCTGGGTCGAGCCGATGGACCCGTACTTTACCCTTACCAAGTCGCCCTCGGTCTGCGACGACATCATGCGCGAGTTTGGCGTCGCGCCCATGGCATGTTCACCGACCGGCCACATCATCAACGGCCACACGCCCGTTAAAACCACCAAGGGCGAGCAGCCCATCCGCGCCGAGGGCAAGCTGTTGGTCATCGACGGCGGCTTCTGCCGCGCTTACCATCCAAGACGGGCATCGCCGGCTATACGCTCATCTCGAGCTCGCGCGGCTGCCGCCTCAAGTCGCACCGGGCCTTTACGACGGTTGCCGAGGCACTTACGCGCAACGTGGACATCGAAAGCGAGACCAACCGTTTTGACCAAGCAGACCGTCGCCGCATGGTGAGCGACACCGATACTGGCGCCAAGATTCGCAGCCAGATCCAGGATCTGCGCCAGCTGCTCGATGCATATAGAAACGGTGCTATCGAAGAGCGCGTCTAGCCCCACCCGCGGGGATTGGCTAAACTTGCTGAGTTTGTCATCCCCACGCGTCCCCGCGCCACCCTAAGGCAGGTACCATGCAAAAGCTCCTTGCGCAGATCATGAAATTTGGCGTCGTCGGTGTCATTGCCACGGTTATCGACTTTGGCATTATGAATCTGCTCCACTACGGTCTGGGCCTCAACATCCTAATCGCCAACACCAGCGGCTTTATCATCTCACTCATCTTTAACTACCTCGCAAGCATGAAGTACGTGTTTGCGCACAAGGAAGGCATGAGCCGCCGCCGCGAGTTCATCATCTTTGTCGTGCTGTCCGTGATCGGTTTGGTGCTCAACGACGGCATCGTGCTGGCGCTCAACGCCGGTCTGGGGCTCGAGGCCAATATCGCCAAGATCTGCGCCACCGCGCTTGTCATGGTCTACAACTTTGTGACCCGAAAGATCTTCCTGGAGGGCGACGAGACCAAATAGCTCGACACCCCTGCAGCATTACGGCGCCCACGGACGACGCGCACTCAGCGCAGTATCGTCCGTGGGTGTCGCTCGTTTACGGGCAAATTTTCAACGTTTGCGGATTAGCTCTTGAAAATTTGGCGAGTTCATATAGTTCTTGGCAAAGACCTTACGTTTCCCTTGTAAAAGCTCTAAAGTATCCTCTGCTCGATTCATCAACGCATTGGATGTGATTACGTGCGCAAGGCGCTGGCACAACCTCATACCAAGCAGTTCCTCAAGTTTGCTGTCGTGGGTCTTATCTCCTTTGGCATCGACTGGGGCATGCTCATTGCGCTCGTCGAGCTGTTCCACCTCGACTTTTTGATGAGCACCACGGTTTCGTTTATCACGTCCGTCGTGGTCAACTACTGGCTCAGCATGAAGTACGTGTTCGACCACCGCGAGGGCATGAGCCGCAAGCGCGAGTTCACGATCTTCACCATCCTGTCGGTGATCGGCCTGGGCCTCAACGACCTGTACATGTTTGTGGGCGTCACGTTTTTGAGCATCGGCTACCAGGCCATGAAGGCCATCGCCACGTTCCTCGTCACCTGGTACAACTACTTCAGCCGCCGCTTCTTCCTCGAGGGCGCACGGTCGTAGTCGATTCACTATTTGCTTGAATGTATAACCGGTTGGAATTCCCATTCCAACGGTTTTTTGTTTGCCGAGAGACCCGGCGACCCAGTCCAATTCGCGTTAAAAACGGGCGGCCCGGATGTTTGTCCGAACCGCCCGTCTGACGCGCTATGTCGAGGCCTCTAGCCTGTAACGTAATACCAGACTACGTTGTCGCCGTTTGAGAGAACGTAGTTACTACAGGCCGTCATGGGCGTTGTGCCGTTGACGGAGTACATCCACCCGCTCGTGCCGCCGTACTGTTTCTCGGCCAAACCACCAATCGCGGAAACATACGTGCCGTACGACGAGCCGTGTGCGTTGACAGAAAGGCCTAGCGCGCACAGGGCATCGTAAACGGTAGCGCCTTCGTTAAAGGTAAAGGTGCCACCAGAGGACACAGGATTGCCCACAGCGCTCGATGTGACCGAAACCGTCACCGTAACGTAGTTGGACTCCTGTGAGCCGCTTTGGCTGCCCGAGGAGGCGTTTCCACCATTAGAGGATGAGGCTCCATCAGACGACTGGCCACCGCCCGAAGAAGCACCGCCAGACGCATTGGAAGTATCACCGGCTCCCGTATTTTGGGCAGCGGATTTATCGCCAGACTTCTTGCCGCCCCGGTCCTCGGACTTCTTGCTATCCGAGTTTTTGTCCGATTCCTTGTTTGAAGACTCGGAATCGTCCTTGGCGTCGTTCGAACCCTTGGGCTCGTCTTTTGCATCATTCGAAGATTTGGAATCCTTGGAACTGGCCTCGCCCGAAGTCGTAGTCGAGCCAAACCCCTTGGTGTCCTTGGCGACGACGCTCTCCCCCGTCACGGTCTGAACGATCCAGTCGATGGACCAGGCGCCGCTCTCGGAAGGATGGACGAAGCCCAGCGAGACGACGATCAGAATGGTGCACGCGGCAGCAAGAACGCCAAGGAGCGCCTTGCGACGAGAGGCGGACGCCGCCGAAGCGGCGCCCTGTTGCTTTGCATCGTCGAACTGAATGAACGAGGAATCTGGTTGCTTGGGGTCAGCGTCCTTGGATTTATTGGACACAGCCCTCACCTACCGACGTTTGGTGAACACGAACACGCCGACGATGGCGAGACCGATGACGCCGGCGGCAACGCCAACAATGGCGAGCGGGTTGGTGCCAGTCTCCTGCTCGGAAGCACTAGAGACTTCTTAGCAGTGGTCGTGGAAGCAGCACCCGTATCGGACTTGGAATCGGACTTCTTGTCGGACTTCTTGTCGGACTTGCTGTCCTTCTTGTCAGACTTCTTGTCAGACTTCTTCTCGTCCTTCTTATCGGACTTATCGGAGTCCTTCTTGTCGGACTTGTTGTCCTTGGTCTCGGTCTTGGTCGACACCGTCGTCTTGGTCACCGGCTTCTTGCCCGGGGCAATAGCGCCGCCCTTCGAGCCGGAGCCAGAACCCGCGCCAGCGCCAGTGCCGGAACCAGTACCGGTACCAGAACCGCCGCCGCCATTCGAACCAGCGCCGCCATTACCGCCAGGGTTAACGGCATTCTTGGTCCACTTGGCATACAGCGTCAGATCGGCCGTCACCGGCGTGCTAAAGTCATACGCCTGCGTGCAAGCCTCATCGGTATACCAACCGCCGAAAGTGTAGCCATCGCGCGTCGGATCGGCCGGCTTGACCAGCTTGCCATCGGCCGTAGCAACAAACTTAGTGTCGCAAGCAGACCCGCCGTTGGAGTTAAAGGCAACCGTCCAAGACTCGACAGCTCCAAGTTTAAACAGCGTGCCCGAATCATTAATGTAGTAGAGATTGCCAGAAGCATCGGCAATGACCGGAGAGTCACAGTACTGGTAATGGCCAGCCGCATCATAAATCTGCGTCGCCTCTGCATCGCCGAGCGTATAGCGATACACGCCACCACCAGCAGAGTAGTTGACGTAATCCTTGCTATCCGCGCTGTTAACGGTGAAGTACACATAGGTCTTGCCGCCCTGAACACTCACCAGCGGAGTAGCAGCAATACCGTTGAGGCCAGCCGGCAGCGCCTTGCCGTCGGCAGCAGCGACCATCGTGGTCTTACCCGTCTTCAGGTTATAGAGAACCAGAGCAGAGCCAGTAGCCGTCTGTCCGCCGACAATCAGATTGTCACCAGACACCGCAGGGGCGCTCAGATTATTCGTAAGGCCCAGATCAACCGTCTTCTGTTCACTCAGCACGCCCTTCGCCGAAAGCGAAATCACATGGAGCTTTCCGTCGTGCGTCATCTGATAGAAGGTCGAGCCATTGGACGGATCGGCGACGCAGTCAGCGTTCGCAAGGGCGCCGAGCTTCATGGTCGAAACGACATCACCCGTTGCCTTATCAATGCACTTAAGCGTACCTGCGCTCGTAGGAACGATGGCATACTTATCCGTCAAAGCCGCACCAGTCCAGTAATAGCCCTCGCAGGGTCGATGTTCTGCCAAGAAACTTCGCCCGTGGCAATCTTAATGCGCACAAAGGAGCCGTTGCCGTAGGTCGCGTTGTAATTCTCGTCATACGAAATATCGACCGAGCCTACATAGACGTACTCGCCGTCCGAAACGACGGTGCAGGAGCTCTGCGTCAAGTCCGTCAAACCAGGCGTCAGCCACTTGCAGATCAGCTTGTCTGCAGTAATCGCCTGGACCGCACCGCCGTTGAGCGGAACGATGATAAGGCCATTGGTATAGATCGGACGAGAGGTATAGCTCACCTTGGAGGCAAGCGGCGCAGAGGCAACCTTTTTGCCCGTGGACGAATCGATCTTAATGAGCTCGTTCTCGGTCGCGATGTACACAAAGCCGTTAGCAATGACAGGCTCGCTGCAGTTGGCATACTGCTGACCAGACTCGGCCTTCCAATCGAAGGCCCACTTAAGACCGGCGGCCTGCGCAGGCGTCTTGGCATCCGTTACGGTCGAACCGTTGCCACTGTTGCCGTAGCCGGCCCACTCGGCATCCCAATCAGGAGTCGTCGCGCTCGGATCCACGACAATCTTGTCGGGATCGGGCATGGGCGAATTATCGGTGGTGTAGGCAAGCGTGACCTTATCGCCGCTCTTGAGCGTAATCTGATTGGCGCAGAGTAAGGAGGACTCTCCGTTGATATACAGATGCCAATATTTATTGGTCGCAGCATCCCAACCATACGGCTTGTGATCGAACGGCGAAGTAATGGAATTCAGGAACCAGTACTCACCACTCTGGGAGCCGTTGTACGCAACGCCCTTGGCCTTCAGAACTGCCTCAATAAGGTTCTGGGCCGTGGAGCCTTCGGGCAGAGAAACATTGCTTGCCGTGCCCCAACGCGTATTGTTCCCGTTGACATCGGGACCGATAACATCGGCGGATCCAAGCACCTGACCGGGAGGGCATCGGCGTCAGCACCATACATAAAGGTGACGGCGTCACCCTCCTGGAGCTTGTAGGCACCGGCGCAACGTCGGCGAACTTGCCATTTACGTAGAAGCGCCAATAGCTATTGGTCGCAGCATCATAGCCACAATAGGACTTACCATCGAAGGGCGAATAAATGCCGTTGAGGAACCAGCCCCAAGACGATTCGCCAGCATCGAGAGTAAGGCCGACCTGCTCAAGGAGATCCTTGGCAGTGGAGCCTGCCTTGAGACTCGTCTGACCCGTCGAAGCCCAAACCTGCTGCTTGCCGTCCTTGTCCTTACCGAGAACCTGAACAGAAGCATGGACAGAATCGGACGGCAACTGGTCGCCCCAGCCACCGTAGAACCACGTGACGGTATCGCCGGCATGGATGGTGACATTGTCCGCCGTATAGTCACTCGACTTGCCGTTGATGAACAGCTGCCAATAGGTCGAATAATCTTGGGGCGTACCCAGCTCAACACCGTTGTACTTAAGGCTCAGAATGAAGGAGCCCGCAGCAACGGCGTCAATGTCGTTCGCCTCGAGTGCGACCTTCGTAAGATCAAGCGCGCTCGAACCGGACGTCACCACATACTGCGCATTATCGACCCAAGTCTGAGTCTTGCCTGGGCATCGCGACCAATGACGGTCACATTTGCGGCAACCTGGTCCTTAACGACAGGGGACGAGCTACCAGCCGTATAGGCAAACTCAATCTTCTGCCCCTGGGTGAGCTTGACGCTGCTCGCGCCAACCGAGGAAGACGCGCCGTCGACGAACAGCTGCCAGAAGGCATAAGTCGTCGGATCGTAGGCAAGCGTGCGACCATCACTCGGGGATGTGATGCTTTCGAGGTAGAAACCGTATGCCGTGTTCGGTTCGTACTTCGCCTTGAAGCCCGTCTTCTCCTGCAGCTTAATGAAGCATCCGCAGCCGTCGCGCCCTCGTCGAGCTTGAGCTGCGTAGGTGCCACCCAGGTCTGAGCCTTGCCGTCAGCATCGGTGCCGATAATCGAGAACGAGACCTCGACCTGCTTCTTGGCGACATCGCCGGTTTCTGTCGGGTTCTCTGTCTGAACGGCAGCCGCGGCGGCAGATCCCGCTTGGCCAGCGGATGCCGTCGAAGACTGCTCGCTCGTGGCAGGGCTCTCCCCCGTCGCCGAGCCTTCGTCGCCAGTTGCTGCCTCTGTTATGGCTGCACTAGCTGCAGGCGCGCCCTCGGAATCCGAAACCTCGGCGCCGCTCTGCTCAGCGGTACCGCCCCGCAAGCGCTGCGTCCTCGCCCCGGCGTCGCAGCCTGAGCCACAGCCTCGGCAATGCCCTCGGCGCCCTCGGCCCACAGCTGAGCCGGCGTGGTGCCAAAGGCCATCGCGAAGGCCAGGAATGCCACCAGGCCGCGCTTGGCTACGCCGCGCGCAATTGCGCCACGGCGATGCGAGACGCGCTCGCGCTCGTCCTCAAACATATCCAATTGTCCCCCATTGTCTGTACTTGGAGCGTTGCCTTGAGGCTGCCCCACGTCATCGCGCATGTTGCGCTCGAGTTCCCCCATCGGGTCCTCCTTCCCTCCAGAGCCCTATGCACACCGGCGGCATACGCCGCGGCAACGTGCAAGATGGGAGGCGATCCGACTTAACCTTAACGGCTCAGGCGCGCCGTCCGATCTGCGACGCGAACATCCCGAGCCAAGAGGAATTACGGTTACTGGTACAGCCGGGGACTTGCACCCCGATTCTCCCAAACGCGCAGGAAAACCGCGCATTCGTGCGTCTCCGCACCACCATCTAGGCCATCGATTATTACCGTCAAAATGGTATCACGCAAAAGGGCCTCGCACGCAGGCGAAGCCCATGGTAAAAGCTATTGTTTGCGATAGGAAAATGCGGTGACGGTCGCAGACTCTAGTGCTTGCCGCCGTGGCTGTTGAGCCAGATATTGCGGCCCAGCATAAGTGCCAGCACCAGCGCGCTCACGTAGCCCATAAAGCCAATGACTGGGATACCAAACACAACCGGCTCGATGCGCGCGTAGTACACCACCGACGAACCGATAAACAGGCCGGCAATCACAATTGCCATCGACATGCGGTCGATAATTCCGCCCAGCTGTCGCAGCGCCTTATCGCTGCTCATGATCTGCGTGTTCACCTTAAGCTGGCCGCGCGTGAGCATACGCGAAGCCAAGCCCAGATACTCGGCCGCCTCGAGCGAGCCCTTCGCCGCGCGATAACTGCTCGCTGCAAAGTCGCGGCTCATCTCGCGCATGCGGGCGTAGGTGCTCTTCTCGTTTTTGATGTGCGTCTGGATGATCTGGATCATGTTGACGTTGGGCATGTACTCGGTCAACAGGCCCTCGAGCGTCACCATGCCGCGGGCGAACATCGTCACCACGCTCGGCAGCTCAACGTCATTTTTGCGCGCGAGGTTTAACAGCGAGGTCAAAAACTCGCCGATATCCAGGTCTTTAAGGTCGAGCCCGGCAAAGTCGGCAACAATAAAGTCCAAGTCGGACAAAAAGGCCGAATGGTCAAGCTCGGCCGAATCGCCGCGCGTCACGGCAAAGCGCATGAGCGAATCCTTGAGCTTGGGCACGTCACCCTCGGCCACGGCGAAAATCATATCCTTGACGATACCGCGATCGTGACTCGACATGCGTCCGACCATGCCCAAGTCGATAAAGTAGACGATGCCGTCCTTGAGAATGATGTTTCCCGCATGCGGTCGGCATGGAAAAAACCGTCATCGAGCACCTGCGTCGAGTAGTCCTCGACAATCGCGGCACCGATCTTTTCCAAGTCATAGCCCTCGGCCACCAAGCGTTCGGGATCGGCGATCGAAATGCCGTCGACGTAGTCCATAACCACCACGTGCTCGGTGCACAGGTCCAGATAGGATTTAGGCACGTCACGCCATGAACGCTCTTATGGAACTCGTAGAAGTCGTTGAGGTTTTTGGCCTCGGCCAAAAAGTTGGTCTCCTCGCGAAACGAGGTCCACAACTCCTCGACTACGCCGTGCAGGTCAACGAATTGATCGGTGTTGACGAACTTGGAAACAATGCGCACCACCGAGCGGATGATATCGATGTCCTGCGCCATAACCTGCTGCGCACCGGGGCGCTGCACCTTGACGGCTACGTCCTCGCCCGTCACCAGACGAGCGCGGTGCACCTGCGCGAGCGATGCGCTACCAAGCGGATTGGGGTCGATCGCATCGAACATCTCCCCCAGGCGCAGGCCGTATTCCTCTTCCAAGCAGCGGAGCACTACCTCGTACGGCACCGGCTCCACGTCGGAGCGCAAGCGGCGCAGCTCATCGCAAAAGCGTTGCGGCAGAATCTCGGACCGGTTGGCCAGAATCTGCCCCATCTTGACGAACATGGGGCCGAGCTCCTCGAGCAGGCGGCGCAAGCGAACCGGCGTGAGGTTATCCCACACACGGTACTTTTTGACCAAGCGAACAATCTGCCCAATGCGTTCGCGACGACCCGCCGGTGTGAGCTGATATTCCTCGTCCGGCGCCATCGCGTCGGGCTCCTCGGGGACCATATCGACAGCGCGCGGCTTTTTGCGAGCGCCCGAGACGGCGGCATCAACCTCATCGACAACCGCCGCCTCGTCACCCAGGGGATCTAGTTTGTTGTAATCGGTGGTGGAATCTGCCATCTGCGCTGCTACTCGGCCTCTTCGGTATCCTTCGCATTGTCGGGCTCAACGGACTCGACGGGCACCGAGGTCACGTTGTCCTCGACCGAATCGACGATGTCGCGCACGTGGGCCAGGAAGGCCGTGCGCTCGGACGCGGTCATAACGCGGACGCGAGCAAGGATGAGCTCATCGAGCACGCGCTGGGCCGCGGTCTCGCCCTGCATGCCCAGACGCTCGGTCAGATCGGAGATGGTACCGCCGGCCTGCTCGAACATGTCGGACACACTGCGGGCGATATCGGGAGCGCCGGCGTCCTTGCGAACCTGCTCGCCCTTGGTATTAAGGTCGTCGAGAACCTTCTTGCCGCCTTCGACAGCAACGGCGGCAGCGCCAAAGCCCACGTTAATGGCGCCGTTAACAAGCTGATCGAGTTTCATAACCATGGTTGTCTCCAATCACAAACAACTGCATTGGCGTTCTTGTACCCAAGATTGAGCGAAAGCGACAAAGCGTTTTAGCGCTATTCAATCGACGGGAAATCCCTACCTCACGTTGTCGTTCATCGCGAAAGAGTTCTTCATGGCGCAGCTCGTGGTGTAGAGCACCTTGCCCAGTAGAGCATCGGTCTCCACGCGAACACGCTCGGCAAAGGCCTCATTGGCGCGTGCAAGCTCGGCAGGTACCTCGGCCTCGGGCAGAGCGGCTACGGCAGCATCGACGTCATGGATCTGCTTGTGGCCCATGCCACCGACCTTCTCCTGATAGTCCTCCACAGCGCGGCCGCACTCATGGAAACGGACGTCGGCCAGGGCGCCGATCAGGCGGTTGGCCCAGTAGAAGTTTTCGGACGTCACGCGAGCCTGCGTGTCGGCATAGTACTCGGGCATGGTCTCGACGTTGGCGTACAGAGGGACCAGCGCGTTAAACGAGTTGGAGCCAAAGGCCATCCACTGCACGGCGCGATACGCCGGCTGCGCATAGGGGCGCAGCTGCAACACGGCGAGCTGGCTGTTGCGGTTGATGCCGATGGGGCGATAGCACCACGCGTAGCGGGCGTGCCCTTGCTGCCGTAGCAGTCGTACTCCGTGCCCTGGTAGTGGCTCGAGAGCACGTACTTGATGTCCTCGATGGTCACCTTGCGCTCGGGCACGCGGCTCCAGGGGATATCGTCGCTCTCGGGCGTGTAGTCGCGTCGGGGCCATCCCACACGTCGCTGGGGTTGAGGCAGCGCTGCATGTACCAGGCGCGCGGCGTGTTGTAGACATGGTCGCTGTCGCTGTGCGAGCCAAAGGCCTCGCGCGGGTTAAAGA
>ENA-OQAA01001168-OQAA01001168.1-human-gut-metagenome-genome-assembly--contig:-NODE-1168-length-14317-cov-1.574912_pt1 | contig 14317 bp, 22 predicted proteins | sample MGYA00242489_ERZ504515 | MGnify/ENA primary metagenome ERZ504515 (study PRJEB26092, sample SAMD00036237) | human gut metagenome | host: Homo sapiens | study: EMG produced TPA metagenomics assembly of...
GTGGAGGTGATGTGGATAATCTAAAAACCTAGGGTTTATGCGGCTTACAGAAGAAATTTGGGATACTTGGGGATAACTATGTGGATAACTGGGTAAGTTATCCACAAATATCCCCAATCAATCCCCAAAGCTCAGCCAAGAGCCGGGTTGATTTTTTTCTGTAAAACGTCGATGGTATCTTGTAAAAACTGGCTGTTTTTGAGATCCTCAGTAATCTTTTCAATTCCGTGCCGGACAGTCGTGTGATCACGATTTCCGAGTTCCTTTCCGATCTGCTGAAGAGACAAATCGGTCATTTGACGGCATAGATACATCGCAATTTGGCGGGAGTAGGCGATATCCTTATTACGCTTCTGTGAAAGAAGCTCATCTGCCTCAAAGCCAAAGTGTGATGCAATGACCTCAACAATCAGAGGAACAGTAATCGTAACCTCTTTGTGGTTGTTGATGATGTCGCGAAGTACATCTTCCGCCATATTAAGCGTGATTTCTTTATTAGAAAGACGTTTAAAAGCGGTAATTCGATTGAGCGCACCTTCAAGCTCACGAATATTAGTATTGATATTTTCAGCAATATAGTTGATAATATCGTCAGAGATCTTTGTGTTCTCTGTTTCTTCCTTTTTATGAAGGATTGCCACACGAGTCTCATAATCAGGAGCAGAGACATCGACTGGAAGACCTACAGAAAAGCGGGAGCGAAGACGTTCCTCAAGGTTTGTGAAATCCTTTGGAGGTTTATCAGAAGTAATGATAACCTGCTTGCCCGTTTCATATAAGTAGTTGAAGGTGTGGAAAAACTCCTCCTGTGTGCTTTCCTTTCCAATTAAAAACTGTATATCGTCAATCATAAGGACATCAATGCTGCGGTATTTCTCTTTAAACTCAGCATTCTTCTTGCCTTTAAGAGAGTCGATCAGGTCATTTGTGAATGTCTCACTAGTGACATATAAAACGCGTACACTTGGATCATTTCGCAGAATATAGTGGCAATAGACTGCATCAGATGCGTCTTGCCAAGACCTGCGCCGCCATAGATAAATAGTGGGTTGTAGAGGGTTCCAGGAGATTCAGCAACAGCAAGTGAAGCAGCATGTGCGAATCGGTTATTGGAGCCAACAACAAAGGTATCAAATGTATAGCGTGGGTTTAAGTTGGCATTCATCACAGCAGCATAATAGGAGTTTAACTCGGGGGTTACAATGTTAGAAGCTTCTGCAGTGAGGTTTGGACGCTTCTCAAGGTCCTCCGAAGTAACAAAGATCACATTGCAGTGTAGGCCGATCTTCTCCTCAATGACAATCTCAAGAATCTGCTTGTACTTCTTCTTGATATAGTCTAGTATATTGGGGATACCTTTTGTATCTGCCAAGATGTAGACCTGGTCATTGTCTACATTGTGGATTTCCATAGGGACAATCCAAGTATCGTAAGATACCTTTGAAATATCATAATTTTCCTTCAGGGTGTCTTTTATGGCATCCCAGTTTTCCTTTAATCTGTCAATCATTTGTTACTCCTGACGTCGGTATATGGTAATTTTCGAGAAAAGAGCCTATTAGCCCATATAATGATATTATACTAAAAATAATGAAGAATTTCAAGAGAGAAGAGGAGAGCAGTCTGTAAAAAATATCCACGACATTGGAGAAAAATGTGGATAATATTGTGGATAGGCTGTGGATAACATGTGGATAAGTGGAAAAAAGCTGTGGATAGAGTGTGGATAACTTAGAAGGGGGTATGGCATATAAAATTGTGGATAATGTGGATAAGATTGTTTATATGTAAAAACAGAATGAGTTATCCACAGAGTTATCCACCAAACACATGTACTTATCCCCAATATCCACAAAAAAAAGTTTGTCGTAAAATCAAGGGTTTGAGAATGGTTTTTTGTATTATCCCCAAAGTTATACACAAGTTATCCACAATTTGGGGATAACTTTTATCCACAACATTTCTGAATGAAAAAGTTGGGGATAACTTTGGGGATAAGTTGGGGATAACTTTTTTGTAATAAAAAATAAAAAACACTAAAAAAAACCTTGACGAAATGCGAGTTTCTTAATATAATGCGTATGATGTCCAATTTTTGCAACGGCGTTAAAAAACGCCGAAAAATCGCACTTTTGGTGCAAGCTGTGGGACTGATATCCACAGTGTAAGAAACAGTATTATTTGAAAACTAACACAGAAAACAAGGAGGTGTTTTGTTATGAAGATGACATTTCAGCCAAAGAAGAGATCCCATGCAAAGGTTCATGGTTTCCGTGCAAGAATGAGCACAAAGGAGGAAGAAAGGTTCTGGCAGCAAGAAGAGCAAAGGGAAGAAAGGTTCTCTCTGCTTAATTGAGCAGTATCAACTCTCTTAAAAAGAACAGAGACTTTCAGAGAGTCTACAGCAAACGGCAGTCTTTTGCAAATCGTTCGCTGGTCATGTACAAGATGCCAAACGACCGCGCTGATACCCGCATTGGCATATCTGTCAGTAAAAAGGTAGGAAACAGTGTGGTCAGGCATCGGGTTACAAGAGTGATCCGTGAATGCTGCCGCTTACACGAAAAAGAATTAATACAAGGATTGGACATAGTGATTGTTGCCAGACCGTTGGCGAAGGAACAAGGATTAATGGAAATTGAGGAAGCTTTTTTTTCATGTAGGAAGAAAGCTGAATATTTTTTTAGAATCGAAGTAGGGTCGGGACTATGAAGAAGATTATGATTCATATGATAAGGTTTTACCAGAAGTATTTATCACCTCTCAAAGTCCGGACCCACTGTATATATACCCCAACCTGTTCGCAGTATGCAATAGAAGCGTTGGAAAAGTATGGAGCTTTGAAAGGCTCCTTACTTGCTATATGGAGGATATTGCGCTGCAATCCATTTTCAAAAGGGGGGTACGACCCTGTTCCGTAGGTAGCTTAAGGAGGAAAACAAGTGGATTTTTTATCATTAACACAAAGTAACTGGTTTCTTGTAGGGCCAGTTGCGAAGGTGCTTGGTGTTGTCATGAATGGAATTTACGAGTTCCTGGATATGTTTGGCATTGCAAGCATTGGATTGGCGATCATTTTATTCACGATTATTATTAAAGCATTGATGCTTCCGCTTTCCATCAAGCAGCAGAAGTTTACAAAGCTTAATAGTATTATGGCGCCAGAACTTCAGCAGGTTCAGAAAAAGTATGCAAATCTGGACAAGTCAAGCCCGAAGTACAATGAAATGCTTTTGAAGCAGAATGAAGAGATGAAGGAAGTCTATGCAAAGTACGGAACAAGCCCGACAGGCGGTTGTGTTCAGATGCTGATTCAGATGCCGATTCTGTTCGCTTTGTATCAGGTTATTTACAAGATTCCGGGCTATATCACAAAGGTAAGAGCGTTCTATGAGCCGATTGTTGAGGCACTGCAGAACATTCCTACTTACATGGATAACGCAGATTTCGTGACATTGGCACAGCAAAACGGCATCAATGCAGCAGGACTGAGTGATTCTAACAAGCTGATTGATCTGCTTTACAACTTCGATAAGACCGAGTGGGCTAAGTTTACCGAGATCTTCCCGAATTTGAATGAGTACGTAGCCAAGGCACTGCCAAGTATCGAGAAAGCAAATTATTTCCTGGGAATGGATTTGGCAACTGCACCTGCACAGCAGCTGTGGCCTGGTGTTTTAATTCCTATTCTTGCCGGTCTTACTCAGTGGCTTAGCTCTAAGATGATGCAGACAGATAATGGAAGCAAGAATTCAGATGACACAATGGGAAGCACAATGAAGACCATGAACATCATGATGCCTCTTATGTCAGTGTTCTTCTGTTTCACATTCTCTGCAGGTATCGGTGTATACTGGATTGCATCTTCTGTTGTTATGATTCTGATTCAGATGATCGTAAACAAGTATATGGAGCGCATTGATATTAATCAGATGGTTGAAAAGAACATTGAAAAGGCTAATGTAAAGCGTGTTAAGAAGGGTCAGAAGCCGCTTAAGGCAAAGGCTGTTATGAATGTTCGTACTATCGAAGAAGAAAGAGAACTCGAAGAAAAGAAAGAAGCTGAGCTGAAAGAGCGTGTGACAAAGCAGGTTGAGAAATCAACTGAGTACTATTCCACCACCCAGAAAAAGAAGGGTAAGCTGGCATCTAAGGCCGGAATGGTTCAGCAGTACAACGAAAAGAGTGAAAAGAAGAACAGAAAGTAATCAGTGATTGTAAGGCTGATTACTTGCTTGGGGAAGCTTGCAGATTCAGAAAGGTAAGGTTTGTTATGACAGAGTTTGCTACGTTCACTGGAAAGAATGTAGATGAAGCCGTAAACAATGCACTGCTTCAGCTTCAGATCACCAGTGAAAAACTTGAGTATGAGGTTGTTGAAAAAGGTTCGAATGGTCTGCTTGGTTTTATCGGTTCTAAGCCGGCGGTGATCCGTGCACGTAAAAAAGTCAGATTTTATCGATGAGGGAGAAGAATTTTTACAGAATATTTTCCACGAGATGAATATGGAAGTTGATATCGCAGTTGCCTACAATAAAGAAGAACAGGTTGTTGATATCGTTCTGACCGGAGAAGACATGGGCATCCTGATCGGAAAAAGAGGACAGACACTGGATTCACTGCAGCATCTGGTGAGCCTTGTTATAAACAAACACAGCGAAGAATATATTCGTGTCAAGCTGGATACTGAGAATTACCGTGAAAGAAGAAAGGAAACTCTCGAGCAGCTGGCAAAGAATATTGCCTACAAGGTAAAGAGAACAAGACGTCCGGCATCGCTTGAGCCGATGAATCCTTACGAGAGAAGGATCATCCACTCTGCACTTCAGGACGACAAGTTTGTATATACCAAGAGCGAGGGCGAGGATCCATTTCGTCATGTAGTGGTACTTCCTAAAAAAGAAGCAATTCCGCAGAGAAGATACTACAAAAGCTATGACAAAGGATACAAAACAAATTATGACAGAAGCGCAGCTGGTACAAGAGAAACAGCTGAAAAGCTGACTTCTGAGGAATAATAGAGAAAGTGCCATTCAAAGTTCATACGGACTATTGAGTGGCATTTTCTGTATCATTCTTGGAAACTTACGAAAATCGAAGTGAGGTAGAATATGAAAGAAAATAGTACAATTGCGGCGATTGCAACGGCACTTAGTCCAGCAGGAATTAGCATTATTCGAATAAGTGGACCTCAGGCGCTTGATGTGATTGATCGTATTTATAGAACAAAAAAAGAGGTAGAGTCGATTAAAAAAGGAGCATTTGCTGCGGCAGCGTCATCTTCAGCGAAAAAGCTCTCAAAGGCACCTACACATACCATTCATTACGGCTATATTTGTGATGAAAATGAGGTAATTGATGAGGTTATGGTATCCATCATGAAAGGACCTCGTTCCTTTACTGCAGAGGATACAGTAGAGATTAACTGTCACGGAGGCATTCTTGTTACGAGACGTGTATTAGATTGTGTGTTTAAAAATGGGGCAGCACCGGCACAGCCTGGTGAGTTTACAAAGAGAGCCTTTTTAAACGGACGAATTGATCTGTCTCAGGCAGAGGCTGTTATGGAGCTTATATCTGCAAAGAATCGTTTTGCAATAGATGCATCACTAGAACAGCTATCTGGAAAAATTAAAAACCGCATACAAGACCTCAGAAGCACGCTTTTAGACGAGATTGCTTATATAGAGGCAGCACTTGACGATCCAGAGCATATTTCGCTTGAAGCTATACAGAGGGCCTCACAGAACGTGTTCAAAAAATTAGAGCAGCAGTAAAGAAGATGGCAGACTCCTTTGATAATGGAAAGGTTTTAACAGAGGGGATTCGCACTGTGATTGTAGGAAAGCCAAATGCCGGAAAGTCATCTTTGCTCAATGCGTTATCAGGAAGACAGAGGCAATTGTCACAGAGATTGCCGGTACGACGAGAGATACTCTTGAGGAGCAGATTATGCTTGGCGATTTGAGTTTAATTTTGGTAGACACAGCTGGTATTCGTGACACATCTGATGTTGTTGAAAAAATCGGCGTAGAGAAGGCACGTGAGGCTGCTGCAAAGGCAGACCTATTGATTTACGTGGCAGATTCCTCAAGAAATCTCGATGAAGATGATCATAAGATTATGCAGTTGCTAAAAAACAAAAAAAGTATTATTCTGTTAAATAAGTCCGATTTATCTTCTGTAATTCAGCCGAAGGATTTAAAGGAGGCTGGAGTGGATGCACCTGTTCTTTGGATATCAGCGGCAAATGAAGATGGATTAGATGCGCTTGAGCAGACAATACGTGACATGTTTGAACAGGGAATGATTGCAGGAAATGATGAGGTTGTTATCACGAATGCACGTCAAAAAAACATGTCTGTTAAATGCCTGCGAAGCTGAGGCTTGCAGAGGAGGGCATTGAAAATGGGATGCCGGAGGATATGCTGACAATCGACATGATGGATGCTTATACCAGTTTGGGAGAAGTAATCGGCGAGGAGATTGAAGAAGATCTGGTAAATCGTATTTTTTGCAAAGTTCTGTATGGGTAAGTAACTAGATAGTGGAGGCAAAATATGGCTGTTTTAGAAGAATATTATGATGCGGTGGTGATTGGAGCAGGACATGCCGGCTGTGAGGCGGCGTTAGCTTGTGCCAGACTGGGATTAGAAACGATTGTTTTTACTGTGAGTGTGGAAAGTATAGCAATGATGCCGTGCAATCCGAATATAGGAGGAAGCTCTAAGGGTCATCTTGTAAGAGAAGTGGATGCGCTTGGCGGAGAGATGGGCAAAAATATTGATAAGACGTTTATTCAGTCTAAGATGTTAAATACATCAAAAGGACCATCTGTGCATTCACTTCGTGCACAGGCGGATAAGCGTGCATACTCGCAGGAGATGCGCCATACCATGGAAAATACCGATAAGCTGACAATACGACAGGCAGAGGTATGTAACTTCTTGTTGATGAAAATAATAATATAAATGGAGTTGTAACGTATTCTGGTGCAATTTACCATTGTAAATGTGTAGTGCTTGCAACTGGAACATATTTAAAGGCACGCTGCATTTATGGTGATATCAGCAATGAAACAGGTCCAAATGGATTGCAGTCAGCGACACATCTGACAGATTCATTAAAGGAACTCGGCATTGAGATGTTTAGATTTAAGACTGGAACACCAGCGAGATTGATAAAAGAAGTATTGATTTTTCAAAAATGCAGGAACAAAAAGGTGATGAGCGAGTTGTTCCATTCTCATTCACAACAGATCCTGAGAGTGTTCAAAAAGATCAGGTTTCCTGCTGGCTGACGTATACAAATGAGCAGACACATGAGATTATCAGAAGTAATCTGGATCGCTCACCGCTTTATTCTGGCGTGATTCATGGAACTGGACCTCGTTATTGTCCGTCTATTGAGGATAAGGTAGTGCGGTTTGCTGATAAGGATCATCATCAGGTGTTTATTGAGCCGGAAGGCTTGTATACAAATGAGATGTATCTGGGCGGTATGTCAAGTTCTATGCCGGAAGATGTACAGTACGAAATGTACCATACAGTAGCAGGTCTGGAAAATGTAAAAATTGTGCGAAACGCATATGCAATTGAATATGACTGTATTAATCCAAGACAGCTAAAGCCGACGCTTGAGTTTAAAAAAAATAGGAGGATTATACAGCGCAGGACAGTTTAATGGAAGCTCTGGATATGAAGAGGCAGCGGCACAGGGAATTATAGCAGGAATCAATGCGGCGCTGCATGTTTTAAAACGTCAGGAATTAGTGTTAGACCGTTCACAGGCATATATTGGTGTTTTGATTGATGATCTTGTGACAAAGGAGAATCATGAGCCATATCGCATGATGACATCACGCGCAGAATATCGTTTGCTGCTTCGTCAGGATAATGCAGATCTTCGTTTAACTGCAATTGGTCATGAAATCGGATTAATATCTGATGAGCGTTATCAAAAACTAAATGATAAAAAAAGAACAGATCGATGAAGAAATCAAGCGTCTTCAAACGGCAACTATCGGCACAACACCGCAGGTACAGGCATTTCTTGAACAGCATAACAGCACACTTTTAAAGAGTGGAATGACACTTGAGGAGCTGTTAAAACGTCCGGAAATCTGTTATAATGATTTGAAAGAAATAGATACAAAGCAACCAGAACTGCCAGAGGCAGTGACGCAGCAGGTAGAGATCAGTATAAAGTATGAAGGCTATATTAAGCGTCAGCTGCAGCAGGTAGAACAGTTTAAAAAGCTTGAAAAGAAAAAGCTTTCACTTGATTTTGACTACAGTCAGGTACCGAATCTGAGAAAAGAAGCTATTCAAAAGCTTAATGAATATCAGCCGGCATCAATCGGACAGGCGTCAAGAATATCAGGTGTTTCACCAGCTGATGTATCAGTATTACTTGTCTATTTAAATAGATAAACAAGAACACTTTATTCGATGTTTTTGTGGAAAAGATAGTTGATATCGAATAGTAAATATAGAATAGTGGAAATAAATGCATAAACAGGAGGAAATAAATGGCAGAAACGATACAACAGGGAGAATGCATTGAAAAAATTATGAATGCGTTTGCCAAGATTGGACACGAACTGACTAATAAACAGGCAGAGCAGTTTTTTCAATATTATGAAATGCTGGTTGAAACAAATAAGGTAATGAATTTAACCGCAATCACAGAGTTTGATGAAGTGTTGCAGAAGCATTTTGTGGACAGCGTGCTAAAATCAGAGATTTTTATTAAGGAAGACACGAAGACTCTGATTGATGTTGGAACTGGAGCAGGATTTCCAGGTGTTCCATTAAAGATTATGTATCCACAGTTAAAGGTAACATTGCTTGATTCTCTGAATAAGAGATTAAACTTTTTAAATCAGGTTATTGAAAAGCTTGGTCTTGAAAACATCGCCACTGTTCATTATCGTGCAGAGGATGGCGCCAGAAAGGCAGAACTAAGAGAACAATTTGATTGTGTTGTATCAAGAGCTGTTGCCAACATGTCTACATTGTGTGAATATTGCCTTCCATATGCAAAAGTAGGAGGATGCTTTGTAGCTTATAAATCAGGTAATGCAGAAGAGGAGATTGATAAGGCAAAGAAAGCAGTTCATCTGCTTGGTGGAGTAAAGGAAAATGCAATCTACTTTGATCTTCCGGATTCAGATATTGGACGCAGTCTTGTTATAGTGAAGAAAAAAGAGCCTACATCAAAAAAATATCCTAGAAAAGCTGGATTGCCAAGTAAGGAACCGCTTCAGTAGGGAAAATTATAGTTCACAGGACGCCCATTCGCAAAACGCGAACAATGTTCCACGTGGAACATTTTTTTATGGCATTTTGAAGAAAGAAGTGCTATACTGTAGAAAAGATGCAAAAACGTTACAGTTCACAGGAAACCCATTCGCAAAAACGCACGTTCCGTGTGAATTGTAATAAAATCATGCTATTTAGCAGAAATGAGGATATTATGGGAAGAATTATAGCTGTTGCAAATCAGAAGGGTGGAGTTGGCAAGACTACTACTGCAATCAATCTGGCAGCTTCATTAGCAGAATACCAGAAAAATGTACTTATCATTGATATGGATCCTCAGGGAAATACAACCAGTGGATTCGGCGTTGATAAAAATGAACTTGAGCATTCACTGTATGATCTGATTACAGATAACTGTACAATACAAGAATGCATTCTTGAAAATGTATTATTCGATACCCTTTCACTTATTGGGTCAAATGTGAACCTGTCAGGAGCGGAAATCGAATTGATTGATGTGGAACGTAAGGAATTTATTTTAAAGGATGCACTTGATGAGATTAAGGATCAGTATGATTTTATTGTAATTGATTGCCCGCCATCTTTAAGTATGCTCACTGTTAATGCGCTTAGTGCAGCTGACACAGTACTTGTTCCAATTCAGTGTGAATATTATGCACTTGAAGGCTTGACACAGCTGTTACATACAATCAATCTGGTAAAGAGCCGCTTAAATCCAGACCTGGAAATGGAAGGCGTTGTATTTACCATGTATGATGCGAGAACTAATCTGTCACTTCAGGTAGTGGAGAATGTAAAAGACAATTTGCAGGAGCGAGTTTATAAGACAATTATTCCAAGAAATGTGCGTCTTGCAGAGGCACCGAGCCATGGACTGCCAATCAATTTGTATGACGCAAGATCAACAGGAGCAGAAGCATATCACCAACTGGCAGAAGAGGTTATAAACAGAGAGTAGTTAAAAAATTATTCGCAAAAATTGCAAATGGTACTGAATGATAGAAAGGATGAAAGAATGGCAACTCAATAAAAAAGGTGGTCTTGGAAAAAGGTCTCGGCAAAGGTATCGATTCCTTGATCAGCAATGCGTATGCAGTAGAAACAAAGAAAAAAAGATTCAGCAGCTCGATAAAAAAGAGCCAGAGACAACAGTAAAGCTGCGTCTTGTGGAGCCGGCATCTTCTCAACCAAGACTGAAATTTGATGAGGATACATTGACTGAACTTGCAGAATCTATCAAAAAATATGGCGTAATTCAACCGATTGTAGTAAAGAAGGTAGAGGATCATTATCAGATTATTGCTGGAGAACGCAGATGGAGAGCAGCAAAGCAGGCTGGATTGAAGGATATTCCAGTCATTATAAAAGATTATGATGAACAGCAGATCGCAGAAAATTGCGCTGATTGAGAATTTACAGAGAGAAGATTTAAACCCTATTGAAGAAGCAAAAGCATATCAGTCAATTGATTGAAAAGTATCAGCTAAAACAGGAAGAGATTGCAGAGAAAGTATTTAAAAGCCGAAGTGTAATCACAAATGCACTTAGATTGCTTAAGCTAGATGAAGAGGTTCAGCTTATGCTGATGGAAGGTAAGATTACAAACGGACATGCGAAGGCGATTTTGGGACTGGAAGATAAAGAAGAACAGCGTGCTGTTGCACAGAAGGTTGTGGAAGAACAACTAAGCGTGCGCGATACTGAAAAGTATATTAAGAGTTTGTTGGATAAGAAAAATGAGCCAGCTGTTAAAAAGCCAGTTTTAGAGAACCAGACATTATATGAGACATTGGAGAGTCGTATGAAGTCTCGCATGGGTACGAAGGTGCAGATTAAGAGAAAGTCTGATGACAAGGGCAAGATTGAAATTGACTATTATTCAAATGATGATCTTGAGCGCATCATTGAACTAATGGGAATTACTAAGGATACAATCGAGTAAATTAGTTAAAACTTAGAAAAATAAAACTGAACAGAGGATAACTGTTCAACTAGAGGAAAGGAAAATAAAATATGGAAATTCTGAATCAGGCGATGGAATTTACACAGCAGTATAGCCTGTTTTTTCTGGCAGGAATGTTCGCTGTGATTTTGATTCTTGTGATCTGCATGACTGTTATGAACAGCAGAATGAAAGAATTGCAGGCAGCATATGATGATTTTATGCGCGGTAATGATGGAAAATCACTTGAGGGCATTTTAAAGACAGTAGTAGAAGATAATAAGCGTGTAAAGATTCAGTGCAAGCGTGATATTGATGAGATCATTAGCATGAAGAAAGGACTTAAGGCAACATACAAAAAGATTGGTATTATGAAATATGATACCTTTCGAGGAATGGCTGGAAAGCTGAGCTTTTCACTGGCACTTCTTGATGGTGATGACAGCGGTTTTGTATTAAGCAGTATGCATACGCAGGATGGCTGCTACAGCTATTTAAAAGAAATTATTCATGGACAATCACATGCAACACTCAGCAATGAGGAGCGAGATGCTTTGGAGATGGCATTAAATTATAATATCGATGCAGCTAAATTAGAAGAGAAACAAGCGCAGCAGGCAACTCTAGTACAGCAGGATATAGATAAAGATAAAAATTAAATAGAATAATCATCATTATAAAGAAAACGGTTTCTAAGAAAAAATTCTAGGAAGCCGTTTTCTTGCTTTATTTGAAAATAGAGTGTAGCTGCCTATAAAATCGAAAGCAGTTCATTTAACTGTTTGATTTCATAGGTTGGTTTCTGCAACATGGTATTTACAGCTTCTTTGGGATTAAACCAACATGTATCAATGCCATATTGGATTCCACCGATGATATCAGAAGTTAAAGAGTCACCAATGACAAGTGCCTTAGAAGTAGGAATTTGAAGCTTTGAAAGAACAACATCGAAAAATTCTTTTTTAGGCTTTTGACATCCGAGTTCTTCAGAAATGAATAGGTCGGAAATCATTGGTGTCAATTCAGAGTGGGATAGTCGGCTGTGCTGAGTGGTGCTTCGTCCATTTGTAATGATGGAAAGCTTATATCCTCTTTCATACAGAATGCGGCATACACGAAGAGCATCGTGAATAGGCGTGCAGTCTTCGCCAAGGCTTGTCTGATAAAGCTGGCACATTAGAGCCGGATCACCATCTTTGCCAACAGCAGCAAGAAAATCATGAAATCTGGCAATTGCTAGTGCTGCAGAAGTAATTTCACCGCGCTCATATGCTTTCCAATAGGAAAGATTTATGCGCTGATATAAAGAAAGTACTTCGTCAGAGTATGGAATATGAAAAGTATCGCACATCTTATGAAAAGCATAAGTTTCTCCAGCATCAAAGTCAAAGAGCGTACCATCAAGGTCAAATAATAAATGGGTATAAGTCATGTTAGTTTCCTTTCTGGTGATGATATATGCTATCTTAACACTAAAGCAGACAATTGACAACAGGTGATGTTCCACGTGGAACGTAATGCTACCCGGAAGTTTAACAAAGCGGTTCGACGATTGTTTTGTCGGCGTCTCTTTTCCGCGGACACCTGTTACATTTCTTTTTATTATACATTATTTTGAAAGTCCCGCTACAACGTTCCGCCTCGTAAAATCAACTCGTCTCACCACTAATCTAGGTTACAATTGACAACAGGTGATGTTCCACGTGGAACATGCGGTTTTGTGAATGGGTGTCTCGTGAACAGCGACAATATAATCAACCCCACAACCTACTTTACAAAAGAGAATCCGTGGTATATAATAAATAATGTCTGTTTTCCTTATAAAACAAGGCATTTATTGAGTATGAGAGTAGAGACAGAAAGGTTTGGAAAACTATGTTAGATATCAAGTTTGTCCGTGAGAATCCGACGTTGTCAGACAGAACATCCGTAATAAGTTTCAGGATGCAAAGCTTCCGCTGGTTGATGAGGTAATCGCTCTGGATCTTCGCAACCGTGAAATCAAAAAGGAAGTTGAGACCCTTCGTGCAAATCATAAGAAGGCATCTAAGCAGTATGGTGCACTTCGTGCACAGGGAAAGTTAGAAGAGGCTGAGAAGCTACGTGCAGAGGATGCTGCGTCAGAAGAACGCATGGCAGCATTGAGTGCAGAGGAGAAGCAGGTTGAGGCAGATCTGAAGCAGAAGATGATGATTATCCCGAATATCATTGATCCATCTGTTCCGATTGGAAAAGATGACAGTGAGAATGTAGAGTTGAGCGCTTTGGCGAGCCAGTTGTTTCCGGACTTTGAGGTTCCGTATCACACTGATATTATGGAGTCTTTCAACGGTATTGATCTGGACAGTGCAAGAAAAGTAGCTGGAAACGGATTCTATTATTTAATGGGTGATATCGCAAGACTGCATTCAGCAGTAATTTCCTACGCAAGAGATTTCATGATCAATCGTGGATTTACTTATTGCGTACCGCCTTTCATGATCAGAAGCGATGTTGTTACAGGTGTTATGAGCTTTGCAGAGATGGATGCAATGATGTATAAGATCGAGGGTGAGGACCTTTACCTGATCGGAACAAGTGAGCATTCCATGATTGGAAAGTTTATTGATACTGTTAACAAGGAAGAAAATCTTCCATACACTCTGACAAGCTACTCACCATGTTTCCGTAAGGAAAGGGAGCTCATGGTTTGGAGGAGAGAGGTGTATACCGTATCCATCAGTTCGAGAAGCAGGAGATGATCGTAATTTGTAAGCCGGAAGACAGCATGATGTGGTATGACAAGTTGTGGAAAAACACTGTAGATTTATTCCGCAGCATGGACATTCCAGTTCGTACACTTGAGTGCTGCTCTGGTGATTTGGCTGACCTTAAGGTAAAGTCTGTCGATGTTGAGGCATGGTCTCCGCGTCAGAAGAAGTATTTCGAGGTAGGAGCTGCTCTAATTTAGGCGATGCACAGGCACGTCTCTGGCATCCGTGTTGTTGGACCGGATAAGACAAAGTATCTGGCTCATACTTTAAATAACACTGTAGTAGCTCCGCCGCGTATGTTGATTGCATTCTTAGAGAACAATCTGCAGGCAGATGGA
>ENA-OQAA01001169-OQAA01001169.1-human-gut-metagenome-genome-assembly--contig:-NODE-1169-length-14308-cov-2.123757_pt1 | contig 14308 bp, 17 predicted proteins | sample MGYA00242489_ERZ504515 | MGnify/ENA primary metagenome ERZ504515 (study PRJEB26092, sample SAMD00036237) | human gut metagenome | host: Homo sapiens | study: EMG produced TPA metagenomics assembly of...
GATTAGACGATTTACTATTTACGATTGGTGTTACCGCTACTCAACGGCCCACCTTCAGGTTACATGTATTCACTCCGCCTATGCCTCCTTTAGAAATGTCAGCATGCCCGGCAGTTCCGCTCAAAGTGACGTCACCCACACCACTCATTCTGGCAGTCAAATAATCGCAGACTACATGAATATCGGCGCTACCTACTCCGCGCAAAGCAACTTTCAGCTCGTCACACGTCAAATCGGATACATTCACTTCACCCACTCCCTTTACCTCAAATGACACCTCATCCAGTTTCAAGGGCTTCTCACAATTGAACTCCCCTACACCGGTAAACTCCACCTTCTTCAAATCAGGAGCCGAAATCCAAATGGTCACGCCATCTTTCTGATTTCTCATGCTCTTGTTTTTCCTATCCTTGAAGCCTATCAGCAGACAGCCGTCCTTCACTGTGGTTTCTGTATTCTTCACGTGCTTCTCCTTACCTTCAATCTTGAAAGAATAAGTGTCACTCTGTGTAAAATAAATTGTTCCCACAGACGTTATCTCAATGGACGAAAAGGCATCCACTTTGCGCACTTCACTCACTTTGGTATCTTGTGCATAAACACTCAGCATACCTACAAATGTCAATATCAATGCAATGATAATACCTACTATATTAGTTTTCATTTTTCTTCTTTTTTTATTGTTAATCCTCTATTGTTTTTCATACTACTCTTCATGCAACGCCTCTGCCGGCTCAATCTTCATAGCCTGCCGTGCCGGAAACCATATTCCAATCACTACCATCAGAGCTATCAGTAACCAAGCCCCTAGAGAACCTGCAAGGAAGCGTATCACACTCCACTCTATCGGCCAAGTGGATATGAGAGAGGTACGTCCTATAGTAAATTCCGCCATCCCCACATTGTAGCATACAACCATGGCAGGCAATGTCACTAACGCCAATAACAGTAACCCCTCACCTATCAGTAAACGAAACACACCGCCACGCGTACTGCCCATCGCCATCCGTAGAGCTATCTCCGAACGGCGGCGGCGAGTACGGAACCAAAAGGTGCCTATTAACCCCAAAAATACATTCACCAGCAGGAAGAGCACCACCACAGCCTGACTGTTCACCTTATCCGTATCGCCATTCATCACCTCGAACTGCAACTGTTGTTCAGTATAGGGAGCGGCATCTGCCACAAACGCATTGTCCGTGTCCAGTTTAGGCGCTATTTCGCGCAGAAACTTCTCCCGATCAATCCGGTCCGTCGGCAGCAGGCTTCACGCGGAAAACAATCCGCGACCAATTGTCGGCAAACTCTGCCTTAATCATATTCTCTCCCAAATGATAAAAGAACCAAGGTTCCTCAACTCCATAACGATAGGAACGGAAAGCACCGGTCTTCCCCATCTGCTTGATGATTGTAACAGAATCACCATTACCTAACGGCGTAGTCTGCGAAAACTCCGGCATTTTCTTACGAAAACGTTCAAAAGCGGCATTACTCAGTGTCACATTGTTCCATCCTGCGGGAGTGTCCCGGAACGGGTGACGCGGGTCCTCACTTATCCGGAAAACATCCATATATCCTCCAGTCGTATAAATACAGCGTCCTTGCACCCAGGAAGTATCTTGCACAACCAACGCATTGTAACTATTACTGCCACTCATCGGAAGGCTCCAATAACAAAGGGCAGCTGCCTCTACGGAAGCTCTTGTTCCAATTTCGCCAATATACCCAGATATTTATCGGCATCAGTCAGACTCGTATCCCGACTTTCTCCACCTACAACGGTGGATAATTTATAGACATGTTCAATATTATAACCCAGCGGACGGTAGAAAGTATATTTCATGCATCCCAGTGAGTCACAGAGGAACCACATCACGATGAATACCAAGAACAATTCAGCCAATACCCAGCCGTTACTGCTGAAGCGTGCCTTTATCATACGTAAGTTATGTATCGTAAATTTCATATCAAGTACCTCCTTCTATTTATCATTCAAAGAATCTACAATAGTGTGCCGTGCCGCTATCCATGCAGGCAGTGCCGCACTCAACAGATTGATGACCACACAGAAAACAAATGCCAGCAGGAATACCCACGGACTAAACAGTGCCTCCATGTTCAAGCTGAACTCGCCCGACGTACCCACATTCTGATTATTGGTGAACAGCCACATACGCATGGCATATACTGCCAAATAACTGAAAAGCAGTCCCACTACTCCACCCAGTAATGTCAACATCAGATTTTCGTTCAGTATCTGCCGCACAAGCACACTTTTCGTTCCTCCAAAAGCCTTACGTACACCTAATTCGGTAATACGTTGCTGCATGCGGCTGTTACTCAAGCCACACAGATTGAGTGACGGTACCAACAAAATGATAAATAAAGCTACGGCATATTGAAGATAAAGCATTGTCAAGTCTGGCCCTACATTAGCCCATACGTGGTTGACGTGCGCCACGATATTGTCCGGCTGTTCCATGATGTCTATCTGTTTATTACCCAATCCGGCATTAACACGTTCCACCTGCTTGGCAATGCCCTCCCGGATGGCAGGAAAGTCATCGGATGTACGTGCCAATACAGCAATCTGCATGCCTCCCAAATAACTGTGGACTCCGGTAATTTTCAGTTCGTCGGCACTGTACATACCCCATACTTGTGCATATGCATCCTTAGCAGTGACGGAAACATCTTTCACCACTCCCACGATACGCGCAAGTTCCCGGTTCAGCAGGAATTCCTGTCCCACTACATCTGTACTTCCATACAGTTTCCGCGCTACAGACGCACAGACTACTACAGCCTTGCTTTCTCCAGCACGGTCGGCTTCGCTGAAGCCGCGTCCGGCAAGAAACTGCATGCTGAACACTTTCCAGAAGTCGGGATCTGTCCGCATAGCATCCACTTTCACCCGATTGTTACCGTCAGTCAACGAAGCCAACGACAAACCGGCTGGGGAAAATGCCGTACAGTATTCCACTTCGGGCACCGGCTGCACGCATTCTTTCATAAATGCCGCCGAAGGATTACTCCAATTATTATTGCCGTCCTTTTCCTTGTCGTATACGTGCATAGCGGAAAAGTAAAGACACCGACTGCGGTTCACTTCCGGTTCCAAGTCAGCATATTTCGTCTGCCAAGTAATCACAATAGCCATAATCATGGTGATAGCAAAGGCCGTACCCAATATGGAAATCGTACTTAGCAGCGGATTCTGCTTCAAGATTGTAAAAGCTTGTCTTACGGTTTGCATTTCATTTATTGATAGTTGATAATTAATAGTTGACAGTTGGCTGTTAAGCAGTAATTATTCCACCTGACGTCCGTCGAAGAAGCGGACGGTACGTGAGGTCTGTTTGGCCTGCTCTTCATTGTGGGTCACCATCACGATGGTACGTCCGTCTTCCTTGTTCAGTTGATGCAACAGTTCCATGACTTCGGCACCCATCTTGGAGTCCAGGTTACCGGTGGGCTCATCGGCGAGGATTATCTCCGGGTTGCCGATAATGGCACGGGCAATGGCTACACGCTGGCACTGACCGCCGGAAAGCTGTGTAGGCATGTGACGCATGCGGTGGCTCAAACCGACCTTCTTCAATACCTCTTCCGCCAGATGACGGCGTTCCTTGGCAGACACCTTTCTATACAGCAAAGGCAGCTCCACATTATCCAGCACATTCAGCGAATTAATCAGATGGAAAGACTGGAACACAAAACCCAGCTTCTGGTTACGGAAAGCAGCCAGCTCCTTGTCCTTCATGCCGTCCACTTTTGTACCGGCTATTTCGATGGTGCCGCTGGTAGGTGCATCCAGTAAACCCATAATGTTCAGCAACGTAGATTTTCCACAACCGGAAGGTCCCATGATACTGAGAAATTCTCCCTTGTTCACTTCGAGGTTCACATTTTCCAATGCCACGGTTTCAATCTCGTTTGTACGATAAATCTTGTTGATGCCAGTTAACTTAATCATAATGGTAAGTATTTAATTGTTATTATTCTGTTCCGTTTCTATTCCGCACAATTTCTGCTTCAAGAGGTCAAAAGTTGTGCCAAAACCGTTTATCATTGATTATCTGCTATTTATACATGCAGTAAGGTGTCCGAAAATGAACACTTTGTCCGTTTTCATCTATTCGTCACGCAGGGCTTCCGTAGGTGGAATGCAGCTGATGTTGCGCGCCGGGATATAGATTCCCACCAACACTACCACCAGCAGTATCAGAAAGATGACGAGCGACACGAGCAGATAATGCGAGGTGAAATCCGACACCCAATAGCTCTCTGTACTCTCCACCCAATTCTGTCCTTTGGCCAGCCCTTCTTTCAGTGCATATTGCAAATAAAGCAGAAAACCAGTCAGTGAAGCGACCACGGTCAATACCGTGCCTTCGCCCATCAGCAGGCGGACAATGTCACTACGTGTAGCTCCGAAACGACAGCATCACTCCCACTTCCTCGCGCCTCGTACGTGTCTGCAACCAGAAGGTACCGATGACACCCAGGCAAAGATTCACCAGGAAGAAAGCCGCCATCGCCAGATTACGGCGGTAAATCGGTGTGGAATTGCTGGCTTCGCTCTCCGTTATAATCTGCTCATAGGAACGGACACTACGGGCAAACAGATTACCCCGCCTCATCTCCTTCACCATCCAGGGACGGAAATCGTGCAGAAAACGCTCCATGCTGACACCCTCTTTGAGACGTACCAGGATATGGGCACTTTCAGGGATATAACTTGTATCGATGGTAAGCATCGGCATAAATGCAACGGGGACGGGACGCCACTCGCTATACATCTTCATGGCTCCTATCGTACCGACAACCGGCATGTACAAGGTATCTCCATGGTCTCTGCTTATACAGCGTTTGCCATGCGCGTCTTTGGTATGGAACAACTGTTCGGCAGCATTCTCCGTCAGTACAATGTCATTCGGGGCATAGGCGTAGTCGGACAGCTGTCCGGGTGTCCGCCCCTTACCGGAACGGAAACCATACGTATCGAAAAAGTTCGTATGAGGCAAAAATTGTATCATCATAATAGATAAGGGAATCGTATCCCCTTCGGCAAACAATTGACTATTCGAACTTCCCGAAGAATTGGGATAACAGAATCCCAGCACGGGAGTGGCCGATTCCACACCGTCAAAGTCCTTGACATAACGCACCAAATTATAATAGTTGTCCACCAACGTAGCAGAGTCCTGCGCTTCGGCATCGTATCCCGGTGCCTGGGGCTGCAATGCGCCCAATGAAATGAGGCAAAGCCGCTCCGCATCATAGCCCAACGGGATATTACGATCGTGCGTGACCACAATCACCGGGTCCAATACAACCCAACTGATGATACTCACCAATATCAATTCGGCCAACAACCATCCGTTCTTGCGGCGGCGCGCCCAAAGATTCTTCCATATTAACTTAAACATACCAACCTCCCGTGTCTTATCGTTTTTCATTCAGTGAGTTCACAATCGGTTTCCGCAAGGAATACCACGCCGGTATAAGGCCGACAACAGATTCAGCACGACGCACAGCGCCAATGCGGCGAGAAAAACCAGCGGAGCAAACAGCATTTCACCCGATACGCGGACCTCCACTCCTTCGGGTACCATATTCGGCCAGCTGTCGAATACCGTAAATATCCACTCGCGTCCCACGTAAAGTGCCAGCCATGCCAGCAGCAAGCCCAATGCTCCGCCCAGTGCGGTCAGCAGCAGGTTTTCCCACATCACTTGTGAAAGCAGTATCTTACGTCCGGCTCCAAACGATTTCCGCACGCCCATCTCTGCCAGACGTCCCTCCATACGGCTCGATATCATGCCGCTCAGATTCAGGGCAGGCACCAACAGCAATACGAGCAGGACAAGCAGAAAGTGGCGCACTGTGCCCAAAGGTCAAACTCCATACTTGCATAAGTCTTGAAGACACTCAACAGATGGGAGGTGGGCTGCTCCCAGAAATCTACTTTCCATTCATCGGGATGCATAAGATTCTCCTTGCGGCAGATTTCCTTTATCTCAGCCCGCAGAGCATCTCCCTGCTTACTGTCCTGCACCAGAAAGGCAGCACTGAAAGCTCCCAGATAGGGAAGGTCGTACTTGGGAGTGCTGTAATCGGGCGACACCGTATAAGGTATATAAAGCTGTGCATAGGATTTAGAGGTGAGGTAACTGGCACTGCGCACCACCCCACAAACCCGATAGTCGATATAGTTCAGGCTGAACGAGCGTCCTACTACCTCTTCCGTCGTACCGAACAAGCGGCGTGCCAAATCATCGGTAATGACAGCAGTGGAAATGCCACTTGCCAGGTCGGATGCCGTGAATGGACTACCTTCCAGGAATTGGAAAGAATATATCTTGAAAAAAGCAGGGTCTGTCAACTTTACCATAACCGGAAAATCACCGCTGCGGTCGGCAGGCTGTATATAACTGTTTTCCGACAAATCATTATGCAGCTCGGCCGAAACGACAAGGGCATTCTCTACGGGATAGAACCAGTCTTGCAGTGCCTTGTAGGAAACAGCCCATTGCATGGTCCTGGTATTGTTGCCGCTTCCCTGCGTGAATTTTGAATTGCTGAGGTAAAGCGTATTCATGCGGTTTGCCTCTGGATAGACGGGCGCAATCTTCACATAATACACCACCGCCATAATCATTGTCATGGCAATGGCCAGCCCCGTACCCACAATGTAGAGCATGCTGAACAGTTTATTCTGCTTCAACAGCTCCCAGGCTTGTTTCAAGTAAACCTTTATCATTTTAGCTTCAACTTATTCTTGTTCTTATAGTTACTCATATCGCTCACCACCACTTCATCACCCGGTTGCAAGCCACTGACCACTTCTACAAACTCAAAGTTGGAATCGCCCAGCTGCACCTTGCGCTTTACAATTTCCTTGTCGGAATTGCGTACAAAAAGTTCATACTCCCCACGTCCCACATAATAGCTGGCATTGGCTATGCGCATCACGTCTTCCTTCACTGCATTCATCACATAGACGTCGGTTTTCAGACCGGAACGCAGTCGGCGGTTGTTGTCCTCATTCAACTGCACGGTAAAGGAGATGACGCCATTCTTTGAAAGCGGAGTAACACTGCTTACGGAACCTTCCAGCTTTTCGCTGCCAATCTTCACAATGGCCTTGCCGCCGGCAGCCACACGGTCACCGTAAGTATCGGCAATCTCGCTTCCACCTTGAAGTGACTCAAGTCGGAGATGACGGCAATCTGTGAGCCTTCGGGAACCTGAGCACCAATCTGATTGTTGATATAAGTAAGGATGGCCTTCCGGGGCGAACGCACCTGCGCATCGTCGAGCGTACGTTTGGTTTCGGCCAGTGTCTTTTGGAACATGCTGAATCCAGTTCCTGCACTTGGTATTCTGCAGCCAGCACTTCCTTCTCGTTGGCATACTGCTGCTGTAATTGCTCGTATTCCAGTTGTGCTACGTTGTAGCTCAGTTCGGCTTGGCGCACTTTGTCGGTGGTGCCCGAACCGAGGCTATCAAGGTACTGCTCGTTACGCAGCTCCACCTTCATGCGGTCCAGCTTCATGGCGGAGACTTTGATTTTCATCTGAAGGTCGGTCAGCTTGGTCTGGTTGTCGAGTTTCAGCTGTTTCAGCTTGTAGCTGCGCATCTGCTCTTCATCCAGCATCTTTTTGTAGTCGGTTTCGGCGCTCTGCAAGTCCAGTTTCAGGATGGGGGTACCTACATCCACGCTGTCGCCACCTTTTCTGTACACTTCCAAAATGCGGGTATTGATGGGCGAGTTGATAATTTCCTCGAATGCCGGGACTACCTTGCCGGAGGCGCTAACGCTGACTTCAATCGTGCCTTTACCCACTTGGGAGAAAACGAGGTCTTTCTCCTTCACTCCCGTACGCATCAATGAAATGAGTACACTGACCACTACGATACCTGCCACGCCGATAGCACCGTAGCGGATGATTTTCTTATTGCGTTCTTTATTACGCACTTCTTTCGGAATTTCTCTATCCATATCTTTTAATTTTATTGTTTGCGAACATAACGCTTAATATATACTAAATCCATGCCAAAATCATAACCCCCTGAAAGTAAGCGAAAAGACAAAAAAGAAGGGTGTCCGTTTTCGGACACCCTGTACATTTTCGGATAGCTTCTTTATCTTAATCTCAATCTGTCGCCAATCTCCGGCACGTATTCCGCATCCTTGCGATTCATCTTATAAAGGTTCTTCAGACGAATGCCGTACTTTTGGGAAATGGTATGCATGGAATCACCGTCTTTCACTATGTAGACGGTATGGGGTTTGGCGGCTTTCTTGCGCTTTTCTTTCAAGTAAATAATGTCTCCCGCCTCCAGTGTGTATTCTTTATGGAGGTCGTTGTATTTCACCAGCTTCTTCCAGCTGATGTCAAACTCCTTGCCCAACACCTGGAAGGTGTCTCCGTCGCGCGCCACGACATAAGCTATATCGTTGGCAATGTACACCTGATGCGGATTGGCCAGCCAAGGTTTCTTTTTCAGTTCCTTCTCCCAACTGCGGACATCGCGCTTGCTCATGCCACGGCTGTCGTACTTATACAGTTCATAGTCCTCAATAATGGTTATCAAGCGGTTGGCATACGACGGTCGGTAGCATAGCCGGCCTTCTTCAAGCCGCGCGCCCAACCCTTATAGTCCGTAATCTTCAGTTTGAAAAGAAAAGCATAACGTGCTCCCCGTTTCAAGAAATCGGAATGGTCTTCATAAGAGTCTTTCGGATTGCGATAAGCGCGGAAACATTCATTGCGGGCATCGTCATCATGCCTCACCGTCCGTCCGCGCCAGTTGCCTCCACACTTGATGCCGAAGTGATTGTTGCTCTTGCGCGCCAGCTCACTGTATCCGGCACCGCTCTCCAACAGCCCTTGGGCCAGCGTGATGCTGGCAGGTATCTTATGACGTTGCATCTGCTCCACGGCAAGGGGAGCATACTGTTTGATATACTCATTGTAGCGGGCATTCCGGCGTTGTGCCTGCACTGTTGTTATGGAAATAAAAAGAAATGCTATGATAGCAGTCAGTCTGAAATCCGATTTCATGCTTAAAATGTTGAGTTCTGCACAAAAGTCCGTAAAAGAATTGAAATAACCAATCTCTTTTCTATCTTTGTAACATTAATTACAATATAACCCTTTGCCTTATGAAAGAATTAAATATCGAAATCGCCGTCAAGATATACGACTATGAAGAACTGGATGCCGCCGACCGCGAACTGATGGATGCCGCCCGCGAGGCTACCAACCGCAGCTATGCCCCTTACTCCCATTTCTCGGTAGGAGCTGCAGCCAGACTGGCAAACGGTATTGTAGTGACCGGCACCAACCAGGAAAACGCTGCCTATCCTTCCGGGCTGTGTGCAGAACGCACCACCCTATTCTATGCCAACTCCCAACATCCCGACCAGGCAGTGACCACCCTCGCCATTGCCGCACGCAACGAGCACAACGAGTTCCTGGAGTCTCCCATTCCTCCTGCGGTGCCTGCCGGCAAGTGATGCTCGAAACGGAAAAGCGCTTCAAGCATCCCATGAGGGTGTTGCTATATGGCAAAAAGGGAATCTACGAGCTGAAGAATGTGGGAGAATTACTGCCACTCTCGTTCGATGCTTCGGCCATGAAGTAACAGAACCAATAAAGTACTAACATCGTGTCTGCAGGAAGTTAATTTCTTGCAAACACGATATTAACTTCTTGACGACACGATATTAATATCGCAAAAAACCTTTGTTATTCAGTGGAAATCATTACCTTTGCACCCACTAACCAATTAATTCCACCGATGAGAATATCTGACTAAAGACAACATATTTCGGTAAACATCACTATCAACATGCTTTTTCAGACTGAACGCTGAGCATCACCTATATAGATGTTTAGCCAATACTGTGTTTGTCTGTACCCCTCCCCTTCGAGAATTTCAATTTCGGGGAATGCTTGCATCCCCCCTATCATTCTTACTTCTAAAAACACAGTAGAAACTTATGAGCTTTATCATTAAAGACCTTAGCTATATCCATGCAGATAAGGAAATCTTGTTTTCACACCTCCACTTGAGTATCAACTCCGGAGATAAAATAGCCCTGACCGGAAATAACGGTTGCGGCAAGTCTACCCTCATGCGCATTTTGGCAGGAGACTTGTCACCAAGTTCGGGAACGGTGCTACGCCCCGAACATCTGTACTACGTGCCCCAGCACTTCGGACAATACGACCGGCAGACAATAGCACAAGCTTGGGAATCAGCCACAAGCTATCTGCCCTGCATGCCATCCTAAGCGGTGACGCTACCGAAAAGCACTTCAATACGCTCAATGATGACTGGAACGTGGAAGAACGCGCCCAGACTTCTCTCGACAGCTGGGGACTGGACGGTATCCCACTCTCCCGTCCGATGGAAGGACTTAGCGGCGGCGAAAAGACCCGCATCTTCCTGGCAGGCATGGAGTTGCACAACCCAACAGCCATCCTGCTGGACGAACCGACCAACTATCTGGACGCGGATGGACGGGAACGTCTGTATAACTTGATACGACGGACATCGGCTACCGTGCTCGTCATCAGTCACGACCGCACGCTACTGAATCAGTTGCCTGCCATCTGCGAACTCTCCTCCCAGGGATTGACGTATTACAGCGGAAACTACGACTTCTACAAAAAACAGAGGCCCTGCAACAGAAAGCCCTTACCCAACAACTGGAAGAGAAGCAGAAAGCCCTGCGCCTTGCACGCAAAGTGGCACGCGAAGTAGAAGAACGGAAGGCCAAACAGAATGTGCGGGGAGAAAAAAACTCCATTAAAAAGGGGATTCCCCGCATCATGATGGGAGCACTGAAAAACAATGCGGAAAACAGCAGCAGCAGACTCAGCAGCATTCATACGGAGAAAACGGAAAAATTGCAGGCAGAAATGTCAGGTATCAAAAGTTCACTGCCACAGACAGACAAACTGAAAACAGACTTCAATGCCTCTCATCTGCATGTGGGGAAGGTTCTAGTCAAGGCAAAGGACGTCAACTTTCATTATCCCAGCCTCGTGGCTTCTCCTATGGAGACAACCCGTCCGGAGGCAGTAAAGGAGCTCTGGTCTTCCTCCCTCACCTTCCAGTTGAGAAGCGGCGACCGCCTCAGCCTGAAAGGAAAAAACGGCAGTGGAAAAACAACCCTGCTGAAACTCATCATGGGCGAATTGCACCCCACCGACGGAGTGATGGAGCGTGCCGGCTTCACCTCCGTCTATCTGGACCAAGAATACTCCCTCGTCCGTAATGAGCGCAGCGTACTCCAACAAGCAGAAGCTTTCAACCACCGCCACCTGCCGGAACATGAAGTGAAAACCATCCTCAACCGTTACCTCTTTCCCCGCGACGTGTGGAACAAGCCGTGCGGCAAACTGAGTGGCGGCGAAAAGATGCGCCTCTCCTTCTGCTGCCTGATGATTGCCGACAATACCCCGGATATGTTCATTCTGGACGAACCCACCAACAATCTGGACATCGAGAGTATAGAAATAATAACGGCAACGATACGCGACTACGCCGGCACCGTAATTGCCATCAGCCACGACCGGGAGTTTCTGAAAGACACCGGCATCGAACGGGAGATACTTTTGGAATGAATCAGTAATTTAGGTAACAACAACCGTAATTTGTATACTGCCATTCTCATAAAACCTGCCTATTTTTGCAGCACGTAATCATTTACTAACTAACGAACAACGAATATGAGCAAAAAAGTATTAATCCTCTCCTCCAGTCCCCGCAGGAATGGAAACTCCGACCTCTTGTGCAATGAATTCATGCGCGGTGCCGCAGAGGCCGGACATCAAGTAGAAAAGATTTTCCTGAAAGACAAGCACATCAACTACTGCACGGGATGCAGCGTATGCAGCATGTACGGCAAACCCTGCCCGCAAAAGGACGATGCCGCCGAAGTGGTGGAAAAGATGATTGCCGCCGACGTCATCGTCATGGCAACCCCCGTCTACTTCTACACCATGAGCGCGCAGATGAAGACACTGATTGACCGTTGTTGCGCACGCTACCTTGAAATAAAGGACAAGGAGTTCTACTTCATCATCGCCGCCGCCGAAGAAAGTGTCCCCATGATGGAGCGTACCATCGATGGTTTCCGTGGCTTCCTCGACTGCCTGGAAGAGCCCAAAGAATGCGGCACCATTTATGGCGTGGGTGCCTGGAAGGTGGGCGAGATAAACGACAAGCCTTCCATGCACGAAGCCTACGAGATGGGAAAAAAGGTATAAAGAACGAATACTAATCGCTATACAATACATTTATGCTACGTACCATCAGACTGACCCTTGCCGTCATCTTCTTCGCACTCATCACGCTGTTGTTCCTCGACTTCACGGGAACACTGCATGCCTGGTTCGGATGGATGGCGAAGATACAATTCCTGCCGGCCGTGCTGGCACTGAACATCGGTGTAGTACTGTTTCTTGCAGTGCTGACCTTGGTATTCGGACGCATCTACTGCTCCGTCATCTGCCGTTGGGAGTATTCCAGGACATTGTTTCCTGCTCTCCGCCAAACGGAAGAAAAACCGTTTCCGCTACTCGTCCGCACTGAAATGGCTACGCTACGGTGTGCTGGGAGTATTCGTACTTGCCATTATCGGCGGACTGAACTCTTTTGTCGTGCTGCTGGCCCCTTACAGCTCATACGGGCGCATCGTTTCCAGCCTTTTCTCCCCACTCTACCAGTGGGCAAACAACGGACTGGCCTACCTGGCCGAACGTGCTGACAGCTATGCCTTCTATGAACGGATGTATGGATGAAGAGTCTCCCTACCTGCTGATTGCCACGGTCACTCTGGTGGTCCTCATCGTGCTGGCATGGCGAGGCGGACGTACCTATTGCAACACCATCTGTCCGGTAGGTACAGTGCTTGGCTTCCTCTCGAAGTATTCCTTGCTGAAACCGGTAATTGACACAAAGAAGTGCAACAGTTGCGGACTTTGTGCCCGCAACTGCAAGGCATCGTGCATCAACATCAAGGCACACGAAATAGATTACAGCCGTTGCGTGGCATGTATGGACTGCATCAACAAGTGCAGGAAAGGTGCCATCACTTACACACGCCGCAAGTCGGTCTCCGCTGCAGTCTCCCAGGAAACCTCCGTGGCACCGGAGCAGGTAAACGACGCCCGCCGCGCATTTCTCTCTACAACCGCCGTGTTTGCTGCTGCGGCAGCCCTCAAGGCGCAGGAGAAGAAAGTGGACGGTGGACTGGCTGTCATCGAGGATAAGAAAATCCCCGAGCGCGCCACTCCCATCACTCCTCCGGCTCACTGAGCGCCCGCCACTTTGCACAACACTGCACAGCCTGCCAGCTCTGCGTATCGGTATGCCCCAACCAAGTGCTCCGTCCTTCTTCAGACTTGACAAAACTGATGCAGCCAGAAATGTCCTACGAACGCGGTTACTGCCGCCCCGAATGCGCCAAGTGTGCGGAGGTGTGTCCTACCAATGCCATCCATCTGACGAGCCTCGCCGAGAAATCGGCCGTCCAAATCGGTCGTGCCGTATGGATTAAGGAGAATTGCATCTGCATCACAGACAAGATGGAATGTGGGAACTGTGCCCGCCATTGTCCGGCCGGTGCCATACAGATGGTTCCTTCAGACCCGGAAGACGAAGCCTCCATCAAGATACCGGTAGTCAACGCCGAACGCTGTATCGGATGCGGAGCATGCGAGAACCTTTGTCCATCGCGTCCGTTCAGTGCCATTTATGTGGAAGGCCATGTGATGCACAGAACTGTCTGAAGCAGCTTTATCACCCTAATATCCATTTATAATTTCAGTCCTATTACAATGAAAGAAGACAATAAGAACAAGATAAACCGCCGCGATTTCTTCAAACTCGCCGGTGCAGGAACGCTTGCCTCGGCAGCAGCCCTATACGGCTGTTCGGGCAACAAGAACAACGGGGAAAGCGAATCGGCCGCACTGGGCGAGATACCAACCGGCAAGATGACCTATCGTACCAATCCCAACACGGGCGACCGGGTTTCCCTGCTGGGATACGGATGCATGCGATGGCCCACCCGGAAACGCGCCGACGGGAATGGAGACGAAATAGACCAGGAAGCCGTGAACGACCTGATAGACTATGCCATTGCCCACGGAGTGAACTATTTCGACACCTCCCCGGCCTACTGCAAGGGGCAGTCCGAGCGCGTCACGGGCATCGCTCTCAAGCGCACCCCCGCGAGAAGTATTTCATCGCCACAGAAACTCTCGAACTCGCCCTTCGA
>ENA-OQAA01001170-OQAA01001170.1-human-gut-metagenome-genome-assembly--contig:-NODE-1170-length-14306-cov-1.746597_pt1 | contig 14306 bp, 17 predicted proteins | sample MGYA00242489_ERZ504515 | MGnify/ENA primary metagenome ERZ504515 (study PRJEB26092, sample SAMD00036237) | human gut metagenome | host: Homo sapiens | study: EMG produced TPA metagenomics assembly of...
CTGTGATTGATCGACCAAAATTTTATTTCCTTCTTTAGTTATCAATCCTTGTTCTGATAGCTTTTTTACTGATCGATTGATCGTTTTTAAGCAAAGCCCTGTTGAGTTAGATAATCCCTGCTGACCACCTCGGACCTGCAGAAGACCATTTTTTGCGTAACGCTCAAATCGTTCCACGAGAAGCATCGAAAGTCTGTCCGCCCCTTGAAGAAATAATAAAGTCCGCCCTTTTCTTCCCTCCTCCAGAAGATAGTTTGCAACTTGCTTTGCCTCCTGTTTTAATGCATGAATATCCGCACTCATCCATTTTTCAAAATTTGCTCTCGACATTTTTACAACGGTACATCTTGTCACTGTTCTAAGCGTTGTCCTATAAGTCTTCATATCCATGATGTACTCCATCCCACCCATTGCATACACATTATCGAACCGCATAAAACTCATACGCTACTCCATGCACTCTATAGTCAATGGCTTCGATAATTCCTTTTCCGATGAAATAAATATTTTCTACAGGTGCATTTTCGCGTACGAATATCACACCCTTATCCATCTCCTCTATATGAAATGAATCCATCACCCAAAGTGGCGCCGTCCTGAAATATTCTTTAAACTGTTCCTGACGTTTTTTATCAATGTCTTTTAAAAATGGAAGTGCATCATATAAAGTCTTATATCCCACACACTATTCACCTCTCTTTTATCGTCTTCGGCTGAATAGTCCTGTCTTTTCCATTTGTTTTTGAACAATCTCAGCTAAAAACTGAATGACCGGTCCTGCCGCCAATGCTGTCAGAATCGTAATGATTCCAAGCTTTCCTCCAAGCACAAATCCAAGCACAATACAACAGATGTCAAAACATACCTTTACTACACGGAACTGTTTGTTCACCTTGTCTCTGATTGTCATTACAAATCCGGTAAACGGATCTAGTCCGACATCTGCCGTAATGTACATTGCAACCCCCATATAAAGCAGGAAACAACCGATTGCTGCACCTGCAATCTGTACCGGAAGTGTCTGAACCTTAAACAACATGTGATATAATCTTCCACCCAGATCTACAACGAACCCATATGGAATAATATAAATAAATGTTCCAATATTTACATAGTGTCTTTCCCAAAAGAAGATTATTACTACAAGAACAATATTTACAATGTTAGATGCCATTCCAAGCTGTTCTGAAGAAAGATTTAAAGCGCTTCTGATTCCGTCATAGACAATTCCAACCGGATCATTTCCAAGTGCTGCGGCGGCATTGAATGCTACACCTGTCCCGACTAGAATAATTCCCAAAATTGCCAGAATAATTCTTATCCCTTTTTCTCTTTTCACGTTTTTTCTCTCTTTACACTAGTTTATTTAAAATAGATTTTCCGATTGTTCCATCCGGCATCGCAACGCCAAAATTTTCTGCTACAGATGCCCCGATTACCGCAAATGTATCTTCATTTTCAATTGGACCTCCATGTCCCATCTTCTTTGCATAGGCAACAAACGGCACATATTCTCTTGTATGATCTGTTCCGCTATATGTCGGGTCATTTCCGTGATCTGCCGTCAGAATCAGTAAATCGTCTTCCCTTAACTGTTCCAAAAGAACACCCAGATTTTTATCGAATTTTTCAATCTCTTTTCCGTATCCTTCCACGTCTCTCCGATGTCCCCAAAGAGCATCGAAGTCAACAAGATTAAACAAAGCAAAGTCCGTGGAAATCCTTTTTACTGATCTCGATGGTCTGCTCCATTCCATGAACCGAACTGTCTGAATGATGTGTCTCTGTAATTCCTTCGCCGCAGAAAATATCATTGATCTTTCCTACGCCAATTACATCAAAACCTTTGTCTTTTAATGCATTTAACGCTGTTCTTCCCGTTGGTTTTAAAGCGTAATCATGGCGATTGCTTGTACGCTTAAATTCTCCTTTTTTCTTTCCAACATATGGTCTTGCAATGACACGTCCCACTCTCCACTCATCTTTCAGCGTGATCTCTCTTGCAATTTCACAGCAGCGGTACAGATTTTGCAGATCAAATGTCTCCTCATTTCCACAAATCTGAAGAACCGAATCGGCAGATGTATACACGATCATTGCCCCTGTGTTGATCTCTTCTTCACCAAGCTCCTCAATAATCTCTGTTCCGCTTGCACTTTTATTTCCGATGACTTTTTTGCCACACTGTTTTTCTAATTCTGCAATCAGTTCCGGCGGAAATCCGGTATCTGTAAATGTCTTAAACGGTCTTTCTGTCTTGATTCCCATCATCTCCCAATGTCCGGTCATCGTATCTTTTCCATTGCTTGCCTCACCAATCTCATATAACGTCCTTTGGTTCTTCGACTTTTTCCATCTTCCCTGCCGAATGCAAATTTAACATTCCTAATTTTTGCAGATTTGGAATCTCCAATGTGCCCATTTTTTCCAAAATATGTCCAAATGTATCTACGCCTTCATCTCCGAATTTTTTTGAATCCGGCATTGCTCCGATTCCAAGTGAATCAAGAACAATCACAAATATTCTTTTATACTCGTTCATTTATTCTCACCTCATTTTATTTGTTAGATTACGCCTAGTTTTTTATAAAGTCTGTGTTTTAGTTCTTCAGATGCAAATGCTGTCTCCGCCGCATTTCGCATCATCAAAAGGATCTCCTCATCACTTACTCCATACATACTTTGAATAAATTCAAGCTCTTTTGTCATGGACGTACTGCTCACCGTCCGATTATCTGTATTAACACTGACAAGCAGACCGGCATTTAAAAATTCTTTGATTGGATATTCTTCCGGTCTCTTGACTGCTTTTGTCTGAAGGTTGCTGATCGGACATATCTCAACTCCAATATGGCGCTCTTTTACCAATTTTTGTATCTCTTCATGACCTCGCATCGCAATACCATGTCCGATTCTTTTTGCCCCGGCTTCTATCGCATCTACAATATTCTGGGCATTTCCACATTCTCCGGCATGAATAGTAAAAGGCATACCAAGCTTCTTTGTCTGTTCAAAGAGTTCCATAAACTCTGTCATTGGATATTGTGCTTCTGCTCCTGCTAAATCGGCTGCACACACACCCCTTCCAAGAAACTGGCATGCCGTTTTTATCATCTGATAATTCTGCTTCGCACTATGATGTCTCATAGCACATGTTATTACATTATATTCTACTCCAAAGTCTTTTTTCCCTTTTTCGAGCCCATTTAAAAGTGATTCTATCACCTGCTCTGTGTTCATCTGTTCCGACACATGAAAAAGTGGTGCAAAGCGAATCTCAGCATAACACACATTTTCCTGGCTCATTGTTCGAAGTACATCATATCCCGCTCCAAAAAGTCCCTCTTCATCTGTAAGACACTGCCCCGGAAGATCAAATTTTTTCAAATATTCCACAAGGCTTGTACACTCATCGGAAACACTGAGCTCTTCGCAAGACACAGCTCTTTGAAGCCGTGTCTCTACGAACTCTTTACTTAAGGAACCATCCAGATGACAATGCAGTTCGATTTTTGGTAACTGTCTCAATTCGTTTACTGTCATATTTTTCTCCTCTACCTCAGATTTTTAGGTCCGAATCCAAGTGGAAGTATCTCTTTTAACGTAAATACTTCATATTGCTCTTTCCCTGTTGCAAGGATAATCTGAAATGTCTCCGGATCACAAAACTCCATCATTACCTGCCGGCACACACCACATGGCGATGCATAATCGGTAAGAATCCCGTCTTTTCCTCCTACCACACAAATAGCTTCAAATTCTCTTACGCCTTCACTGACCGCCTTAAAGAATGCTGTTCTTTCTGCACAGTTTGTCGGTGTGTAAGAGGCATTTTCAATATTACAGCCTGTGTAATATTGTCCATCTTTTGTGCGAAGCGCCGCTCCAACCTTAAAGCCTGAATACGGTACATATGAAAATCCAATTGTTTTATGGCAAGTTCAATCATTTCTTCTGCAATTTTTTATCCATTCACAGTTCCTCCGTTTTTTTAATACCCGGACGCCTCTTCATTTTTCACAAGTTTGATCATTCTGCTTGTTCCAAGGCGATCTGCTCCCAATGCAAGGAATTTTTCCGCATCATCCAGAGAAGAAATTCCTCCTGCTGCTTTCATCTTCACATCTGGTCCGATATGCTTTGCAAACAATTCAATATCTGCAAAGGTTGCTCCTGCAGTTGAAAATCCGGTAGAAGTCTTAATATAATCTGCGCCTGCATTTGTCACAAGTTCGCACATTTTAATCTTTTCTTCTTCTGTCAAAAGACATGTCTCAATAATCACTTTCAAGATTTTTTCACCACATGCTGCTTTTAACGTACGGATTTCTTCTTCTACAAGATCATATTTTTTATCTTTTAACCAACCGATATTAATGACCATATCAATCTCAGATGCCCCGTTTGCAATCGCATCTTTTGTCTCAAATTCTTTGGTCTTTGTTGTCATATATCCATTTGGAAAACCGATTACTGTACAAACCGGAATCTTTCCCTGCATATATTCATTTGCCTGCTTCACATAGCTTGGAGGTATACATACAGAGGCTGTCTCATATTTTACTGCATCATCACAAATCTGCTTGATCTCTTCCCATGTAGCAGTCTGTGTCAAAAGTGTATGATCTACATGTTTTAACATTTCATTTACGTTCATTTTTTATCTCCTATTTTTCTTTTTTCTGGTCTTCCTGAATCAGAGAGCGGATTGCCTCAACTGCGACCTGAATTGCCATATCGGTATCGTGTACGACCGGATTTTCCAGTCCCAGTTTTTCTCTTTCCTGATTTGCAACTACAAGAAAGCAGGAGCCGGCTCTCACACGAAGATAACTTGCCACAATAAACAATGCGGCTGATTCCATCTCAGATGCCAGACAGCCAAGTCTTTTCCATGCTTCCCACTTATTCATCAATTCATAGCTGACCGGTTTTGTCTCCGGCTCATGCTGTCCGTAAAAAGCATCTTTACACTGAACAACACCTGTGTGGAAAGGATACCCTTTCTTTTCAGCTGCATGCACAAGTGCATTTGTCACAGACAGATCTGCAACTGACGGAAATTCCATCGGCGCATATTCTCTTGATGTTCCTTCCATGCGAATCGCACCTGTTGCAACTACGACATCTCCGCTTTTTACTTCTGTCTGCATACCTCCGCAAGTTCCAATACGGATAAATGTATCTGCTCCACAGCGATATAATTCTTCCATCGCAATAGCTGCAGACGGACCGCCGATTCCGGTAGATGTCACACTTACTTTCACTCCATCCAAAGTTCCTGTGTAAGTGATATATTCCCTGTTATCTGCAACTAAAATCGGATTGTCAAAATACTGTGCAATCTTAACACACCGTTTTGGATCTCCCGGCATGATCACATAGCGTCCGACTTCACCTTCTGCTACCTGAATATGGTATTGTCTGCTTGCATCTTCCGAATAATTCTTCATCGTCATCTTCCTCCCTTTTTCACTTTTCCGTCTCTATTTTTCTAACGTTGACCTTTATCGTAAGGAATTCCTTCTGCTTTTGGCGCTCTTGATTTCTTCGATACAAATATAAGAACAATCAGAGAAATAATGTATGGAAGCATGTTGTATACGGTGCTTGGAAGTTTTAACGCAACAAGTGCATCAAATCCTGTGTAAACATTAGAAAGTGCACGGAACAGCCCGAACAATAATGCTGCAAGTCCGATATTGACCGGTTTCCACTGACCAAAAATCATAACGGCAAGAGCAAGGAAACCAAATCCCGCAACACCATTTTCAAATTTCCACTCACTTACACCGGCTGTGATATACACAAGTCCTCCAAGTCCTCCGAGTGCTCCCGAAATCAAAACACCCGCATAACGCATCTTATATACATTGATACCAACTGAGTCAGCTGCCTGTGGGTGTTCACCACACGCACAAAGTCTAAGTCCGAATTTTGTCTTGTAAAGGACAATATATGCCGCAATCAAAACAAGTAGTGCTATAAGCATGAACCAGTTAAACTCAAAACCTCCAATATTCATAACAAATGCTTTTTTAGAATGTCCATATGCTACTGTTGAAGATACATTGTCTACACTTTCTGCTGTATTGATTGCTCTTACTAATACAACTGCTGCTGCAGGTCCTAATAAGTTTAACGCTGTACCTACCAGTGTCTGGTCTGCGTTAAATTTGATTGCTGCCACTCCAAGTAACATTGAAAAAATCATACCGATCAGAACACTTGCCAGCACAACAAGCAAAATTACAAGCGGTGCAGCCATTCCTGCCGGAATATATTTCATCATAAGCGCTCCTCCTAAAGCACCCATAACCATGATTCCTTCTAATCCGATATTGATAACGCCACTATGTTCTGAGAAACATCCTCCAAGTGCTACGAGAACCAGAACAGAAGCAAATATTAACGTATACTGAACTAAATAACAACATTATGCTTCTCCCCCTTTCTGCTCTTTTGCAAGACGTTTTTCTTCTCTTTTATTGAGAAATCTATTCAGCCACATTTTGAAGAAAAGTACGAATCCGCACAGATAAATGATAAATGCTGAAATCAAATCAGAAATCTGTGTACAATACATTGTTTTGTCTACATAAGTACCACCACTTGTGATGTGCTGGATAAAGTATGATGAAAAAATCGCTCCAATCGGGCTTGAGCCACCAAGAATGCCGCTGCAATTCCATTGAATCCCATTGCCGGAACTGTTGTCTGCTGAACCATCCACTGCTCAATTCCAGTCAGATAAAAGATTCCAGCACCAAGTCCTGCAAGTCCGCCTGCAATTACCATTGTTAAAATAATATTTCTTTTTTCACGCATACCGCAGTATTTTGCTGCATTTTTATTTAATCCGGTTGCTTTTAATTCATATCCGAATTTTGTTTTTTCCAAAATTACCCATACAACAATTGCCATTACAACGGAAAGTACAAGACCAATTGTAACAAACTCATTATTGGCAAACAGTTTGTCTAAACCTGCATTCGGAAGCAACGCGTTTTTATTTGTACTGGATAATGGCTTTGTATATGGTGTCGATGCATCTTTTACTTTTGTCAGCAACATGTTGACACTGTAAAGTCCAATCCAGTTCAGCATAATACACGAAATAACCTCATTTACGTTAAAATATGCTTTCAATAACCCTGAAATTCCTCCGACGATTGCTGCTGATACAACTGCTGCGATCAAACATACATACCAAGGCATTTTAAGTTGAAGTCCAAAGTAAAGACATGCCCCTGCGCCGATTACATATTGTCCGGCTGCTCCGATATTGAACAATCCTACTTTATATGCAAACAATACCGAAAGAGAACACATCAAAAGTGCAGATGCTTTTACAAGTGTCGTTCCGAAATATTTCTTCACCGCAACTTCACTCGGGTAATAGAAGAAGTTCTTTAAAATTGCTGTGATTGCTTCTCCCGCACCACTTGGATTAATGATTAAAAGCACGATATAACCAATCAAAAGTCCAATAATAATACAGAGCAGAGACGCAATGATTGTCTGAAACCCATTGTTTCTTACGATACTTTCTTTCTTTTTTATCTGATTATTCATTTGTTCCTGCCCCCTTTCTCTTAGAACCTGCCATGTAAAGTCCAAGTTCTTCTACCGTCACTTCCTTAGGATCAAATTCTCCTACAATCTCACCTTCATACATTACGAGAATTCTATCAGAGACATTCATAACCTCATCAAGTTCCAGACTGACAAGAAGAACACCTTTTCCGGCATCTCTTTGTGCCACTAATTGTTTGTGGATATATTCAATCGCTCCTACATCCAGACCACGTGTTGGCTGCACTGCAATCAAAAGTTCAGGATTCTTATCTATCTCACGCGCGATAATCGCTTTCTGCTGATTACCTCCTGACATAGAACGAGCTTTTGTGATTGCTCCCTGTCCGGATCTTACATCATACTGTTCAATCAGCCGATTTGCATACTTACGAATCTCTTTTCGTTTTAAAAATCCAAATTTGTTTGTAAACTGTGGCTCAAAATATCTTTGAAGCACAATATTATCTTCCAATGAGTAATCAAGTACAAGACCATGTTTATGTCTGTCTTCAGGAATATGACTCATGCCGGATGTCAGTCTCTTTCGGATTGACATCTCTGTGATATCTTCCCCATTCATTGTGATCTTACCGCTCTTTAATGGCTCTAATCCGGACAATCCATATACAAATTCTGTCTGTCCATTTCCATCGATTCCTGCAATACACACAATCTCTCCTCTGTGCACCTGAAGAGATACATTGTTTACCGCATTGTTTTTATGGTGTTTTGAAGCAACCGTCATGCCTTCTATATCAAGGACAACCTCACCTGGTTTTGCAGGCTTTTTCTCCACTACAAAATTAACATCACGACCTACCATCATTGCTGAAAGCTTTTCCGGTGTTGTATCTTTGATGTCTACCGTTCCGATATATTTTCCTTTTCTGAGTACACTGCATCGGTCTGCCACCTGCATGATCTCGCCAAGCTTATGTGTGATAAAAAGAATACTTTTTCCTTCTGCCGCAAGGTTCTTCATGATTTCCATAAGCTCCTGAATCTCCTGTGGAGTCAGTACCGCTGTCGGTTCATCAAAAATTAAAATCTCGTTGTCTCGATACAGCATCTTTAAAATCTCCGTTCTCTGCTGCATACCTACTGTGATATCTTCGATCAAAGCGTCTGGGTCTACTGAAAGACCATATTTTTCAGAAAGATCCATGACTTTCTTTCTCGCCGCATCTTTTTTGAGTAAACCTCCCTTTGTCGTCTCCACTCCAAGAATAATGTTGTCCAAGACACTGAAACATTCCACCAATTTGAAATGCTGGTGAACCATTCCGATTCCAAGTGCATTCGCATCATTCGGGTCATTGATAGACACTTTTTTTTCCGTCTTTTCGTATCTCACCCTCCTCCGGCTGATACAAACCAAAAAGTACACTCATCAGTGTTGATTTTCCCGCGCCATTTTTCTCCTAAAAGCGCGTGGATCTCACCTTTTTTAAGCTGTAAAGTGATATTGTCATTTGCAATGATTCCCGGAAAACGTTTTGTAATATTCAGCATCTCAATTGCATAATTTCCCATCCTTTACATACCTCCTCTCCCTTTTCTTAATGAAAAAAGGAAGCAGGCGTCACACCTGCTCCCCCTTATTTCAACTCAGTATTTATTTAATGCTACCGTAGTCGTTTACTGTAATTTCTGTCTTTGGCATTGCTGTAATGTCGTTAGAAACTTTGATATCTCCATCGTACATTGATTTTACAAGTGCATGATAATCATCTTCTGTAAATCCATCATTCCACTGTGTAGATTCCACTGGAAGCTGTACAAAGTTTTCATCTGCATTTTCAGATACTAAACCAAGTTTATCAATTTTTCCTCCGTAGTTGCTCCATTTGTCTGCTTTGATATCTGTAAGAACTGTTGTAACTGTTGTTCCAAGTCCTTTCATAGCAGATGTGATTGTTAATCCTTCACCAGCTTTGTCGATAATCGGAGCCTGATCTGTATCTACACCGATTACTTTTCCGCCAACTTTTGCTGCTGCTTCTGCTGCTGATGTATAAATACCACCACCACATGCAAATACAGCTTCTACACCTTTTGTTCCATACCATGTATCCATGTAAGCTGTGATGTCAGCATCTCCATAGAACTGACCTCCACATACATATTCTACCTGTACCTGATCTGTAATTCCAAGTTCTTTTGCTGCTTCGTTAGCACCTTGTACGTATCCGTATCCGAAACGTGTTACAGCCGGTACTTCATTCCACCAAGGAATCCAAGATGTTTGTATCCTAATTTCACAGCTGCATATCCTGCCATATATCCTGAAAGTTCTTCCTGATAAGTAGCGCAGTAAACATTATCTGCATGATAATATTCTTTTACATCATAGTTTTCTTCGTTTCCATCATATTCATCACCAAGTGCTGAGCCAAGGATGTCTCCTGCTCCAACATCAAGTGCAACGAATTTTACATCCGGATACATCTCTGATTTTTCAATTACTGCACTCGCAAATAAATATCCTGGTAAAAGAATTACATTTGCTCCATCTGCAACAGCTTGATCAACGCTTGCTTTTCTCGCCTCATCATTGTCACTTTCCGGTTTGTAATAAGTAAATTCTACATCGTTGTCCTCTGACCAGGCTTTCCCTGATTCATAAGTTGTCTGGTTAAAACTCTGGTCTGTGATATCTCCTGAGTCTGTAACCATTGCTACCTTCATTTCTTTCCCTGATTCTTTTTTCCCTTTATCACTGTCTCCACCACCACATGCGGTCAATGATAATGCCATCACGCCTGCAAGTAACATTGCTAATAATCTTCTTTTCATAAATACGTTGTCCTCCTTTTTTTTTGTTAGAATCGGTTGTTAAATTGAACAATAACATATATTGCTTTTCCATTATAGGACTTATGTCCCTTTTTTTCAAAACAAAATATACTTTGTAAAATTTCTATAGTAATTTTTAATGTTTTTTGTGCATTTTTAACTCGTTTATAACCCCTTTTTATTTTAACCAACTTGAGAAATAATAAACAAATTTGAAAATAACATTTTTTTGCTCTATAATTTATTTAGAAAAGTCAAAAGAAAATATTATTATTGAGAAAGAGGGTTTAAAAAATGACAAAAGACGTAAATTTAGACCAATTGCAAAAAGATGCTGTTGAGATTTTTAATCAGGGCTTTGCCTGTTCAGAATCTATCATCTATGCAATCAAGAAAAATTTTGAATTGGAAATGTCTGACGATGCTATTGCGATGAGTTCCGGTTTTCCATGGGGGGCTTGGCGGTGGCGGCTGCATCTGCGGAGCTCTTGCCGGTGGTACGATGTGTATCGGATACTTTTCGGAAGAAACTCCGGGAGATCCAAAAATCAACAAATGTTTTCAACTGACAAAAGAATTACATGATTTCTTCCGTGAAACCTGCGGTGGTACATGCTGTCGTATTCTCACAAAAGGAAAAGAAAAGAATTCTCCTGAAAGAAAAGAGCAGTGTACGAAATTTGTTACCGCTACCGTGAAGAAAACAGCAGAAATTATCTTGAGAGAATTGTAAAACTTAAGGGGAGATCATAACTCATAGAGCTTTCATCTCCCCTGTTTAAACCAATTTGTGTTATTCTTTCACTATCTTCCCGCAAGCGATCATCGCCCCTGAATTTCCGGACGGCTGTGTCCGAAAATCATCTGCATTTTCATGTACGATAACCGTTCTCCCGATTACATCTTCCGGATAAAACCGGTCAGTATAAAATGCACCGAATGCGGTTCCATGGTTCGCCAATAATGGCGGCAAGTCTCCCGCATGATTCGGATGTTGTGTGTTTTTAGGATTATAGTGCGTTCCTGCATTTTGAAATGGTTCTGCTTCTGTTCCGGTACAATTTTCTCCTTCATGTATATGAAATCCATGAAATGTACTATTTTCCGGAAGTCCTGTCACTTCTGCTACAACAATCGTTCCCCCATGTACTCCATAAAAAGAAACCGTTCCCTTTAAATTCGGATATTTTTTATTCCCTTTTATCTTTGCATATGCCTCAGGCATTGTGTTCGTGATAGAAAGCATCCTCTCACCTCCTGTATCAGCATATGCAAATATTGTTGTTTTGGTTACTCTGTCTCTCTTACTTTTGCAATACTTGCAACTGTCGCATTGTCATTTAAGTTAATTAATTTCACTCCGGATGTGATACGTCCCAGCACAGAAATAGAATTACATTCCATACGGATTACGATTCCTTCTGTGTTAATGATCATAATCTCATTGTCTTCATTAACTGCTTTTACGCCGACTACATTACCGGTCTTTTCCGTAATCTTATAGCATTTCACACCTTTTCCACCACGATTCTGCGATGTGAATTCTTCCATTGCCGTACGTTTACCCATACCTTTTTCAGATACGATCAGCAAATGGGTTCCCTGTGTATGAAGCTGCATTCCGACTACTTCATCGCGATCCGCAAGATTCATTCCACGAACTCCCATAGAAGTTCTTCCGGTTGCACGGACATCTTTTTCGTTAAACCGGATACACTGTCCATATTTTGTGACAAGAATAATATCCTGATCCTGATCTGTGAATTTCACTTCGATCAACTCATCCTCTTCTCGAAGTGTGATTGCCGCAAGCCCTGTCTTTCTTACATTTGCATAGTCTGTAATCGGTGTTTTCTTCACGAGACCTTTCTTGGTAGCCATGAACAGATATTGTCCTTCTTTGTATTCATCAATTGGAATCATGGCTGTAATCTTTTCATCCGGCATTAACTGAAGCAGATTGATAATTGCAGTCCCTCTTGCAGTTCTGCTCGCCTCAGGAATCTCATATCCTTTTAAGCGGTACACACGCCCTGTATTCGTAAAGAACATGATATAGTGATGCGTCGATGTCATAAACAACTCTTCCACATAGTCTTCATCAATCGTCTGCATTCCTTTGATTCCTTTTCCGCCACGATTCTGACTCTTGAATGTATCTACTGTCATACGTTTGATATATCCAAGTTTCGTCATTGTAATGACAACATCCTGTCTTGGAATTAAATCTTCCATGGAAATATCAAATTCATCAAATCCGATTGAAGTTCTTCTCTCATCACTATATTTACCGTCAATGATTAAAATCTCTTCCTTGATCACACCTAACAGCAGTTTTCTATCTGCCAAAATTGCTTTCAATTCGCCAATTCGTTTCATTAACTCTGCATATTCCGTCTCCAGCTTTTCACGTTCCAAACCTGTCAGAGCACGAATCTCATGTCCACAATCGCCTGTGCCTGCACTTCAGTAAGTTCAAATGCTTCTATCAACCTTCTTTTGCAATCTGTGTATTTTTTGAACCGCGGATAATGCGGATTACTTCGTCAATGTTATCAAGGGCAATCAGTAACCCCTGTAAAATATGGCGCGCTCTTCTGCCTTATTTAACTCGTACTGAGTTCTTCTTGTCACAACTTCTTCCTGATGCTTTAGATAATATTTCAGCATATCAAGAATGTTCATGACTTTCGGCTCATTGTTGACGAGTGCAAGCATGATAACACCAAATGTATCCTGAAGCTGTGTATGTTTATATAACTGATTTAAAATGACATTTGCATTCACGTCACGGCGCAGTTCGATACAGATTCTCATACCTTCTCTGTTTGACTGATCGCTTAAATCTGTGATACCGTCAATCTTTTTATCTCTTACAAGCTCTGCAATCTTTTCAATCAGACGTGCTTTATTAACCATGTACGGAAGTTCTGTCACTACAATACGGTTCTTTCCGTTCTGCATTGGCTCAATATCTGTCACCGCACGCACTCTGATTTTCCCACGTCCTGTGCGGTATGCTTCCTCAATTCCGCGTGTCCGAGAATCATTGCTCCGGTCGGAAAGTCAGGACCTTTGATAATCTGTAAAATGTCTTCGATTGTCGTCTCACCATTTTCATCAATCTGATCATCAATGATTTTTACAACCGCACTGATTACTTCATGCAGATTGTGAGGTGGAATGTTTGTCGCCATACCTACGGCAATACCTGATGTTCCGTTCACAAGCAGATTCGGAAATCTTGCCGGAAGTACAGACGGTTCTTTTTCCGTCTCATCAAAGTTCGGTGTAAAATCAACTGTATTCTTGTTGATGTCAGCCGTCAGTTCCATCGAAATCTTACTCAGACGAGCCTCTGTATAACGCATCGCCGCAGCGCCGTCACCATCTACAGAACCAAAGTTTCCATGTCCATCGACAAGCGGATATCTTGTAGACCATTCCTGCGCCATATTTACGAGTGCACCATAGATTGAGCTGTCACCATGCGGGTGATATTTACCCATCGTATCACCGACGATACGGGCACATTTACGATGTGGCTTATCCGGACCGTTGTTCAATTCAATCATTGAGTATAAAATTCTTCTCTGTACCGGCTTCAAACCGTCCCGGACATCCGGGAGGGCACGGGAAGCGATAACACTCATCGCATAATCGATATAAGATTCTTCCATTGTCTTTTTCAGATCAATGTCATGCACTTTGTCAAAAATATTATCTTCCATTTTTCATTCTCCAATCTCTAAATGTCCAGGTTATTTACATATTTTGCGTTCTCTTCGATAAATTCTCGTCTCGGTTCTACCTTGTCTCCCATCAAAGTTGTAAATGTAAGGTCTAACTCCGATGTAGATTCCTCGTCCATTGTCACACGAAGTAAAATTCTGTGTTCCGGATCCATAGTTGTCTCCCAAAGCTGCTCTGCA
>ENA-OQAA01001171-OQAA01001171.1-human-gut-metagenome-genome-assembly--contig:-NODE-1171-length-14263-cov-2.225948_pt1 | contig 14263 bp, 20 predicted proteins | sample MGYA00242489_ERZ504515 | MGnify/ENA primary metagenome ERZ504515 (study PRJEB26092, sample SAMD00036237) | human gut metagenome | host: Homo sapiens | study: EMG produced TPA metagenomics assembly of...
GGTTCGAGTCCAACTTGGGGAGTTTAGAAATAATCAATTTCTAAAAGTGAAAAGACGAATAAGGCTCCTTGGTTCAAGCGGTTAAGGACATCGCCCTTTCACGGCGGTAACACGGGTTCGATTCCCGTAGGAGTCATTCACAGTTAATAATAGCTGTAAGACAAAAGAATATGCCGACATGGCTCAATTGGCAGAGCAGCTGATTTGTAATCAGCAGGTTATCGGTTCAAGTCCGATTGTCGGCTTTTGCTTATGCAAATAGTAAGCGTCTTTTAGGTAAAGACAAAATGTTTTGGACCTTTAGCTCAGTTGGTCAGAGCAATCGGCTCATAACCGATCGGTCCCGGGTTCGAGTCCCTGAAGGTCCACTTTAAGATAATTTCATATGGCCCGGTGGCTCAGTTGGTTAGAGCGCCGCCCTGTCACGGCGGAGGTCGAGGGTTCGAGTCCCTTCCGGGTCGTTTGTATCAAAAGGTACATAATTTCATATCCCATGGGATCATAGCTCAGCTGGGAGAGCATCTGCCTTACAAGCAGAGGGTCATAGGTTCGAGCCCTATTGGTCCCACTTAGCAGATAACTGCTGAAATGCCGGCGTGGCGGAACAGGCAGACGCACAGGACTTAAAATCCTGCGGGACTTATACTCCCGTACCGGTTCGATTCCGGTCGCCGGCATTACACCAAAAGGTGTAATAATTAAATATTGTGTGGGCGTAGCTCAGCTGGATAGAGCGTTGGCTACGGACCAAAAGGTCGGGAGTTCGAATCTTCTCGCCCACGCTTAAACCCCCTTATTGAAGTATCGATAAGGGGTCTTTTATATGCTGATGTTTGAATGAAACAGAAGATTTAGATTATAGCATTAGAAATAGACAAAAAATAAAAAATAAAAAATACATGGAAGCGGAAAAGATGAAGAAAATTGATCGAGAGAGAAAGTATTACTATGAAACCTATTCCGGAAAGGAATGGGGCAGCATTCAGTCTCATCAGATTCTTATGAACAGCAGTCTTCTGGGAAAAGAAAAAATTGTAGAATATCTGGCAGCTTTGTATAAAGAACAGCAAGAAGAATAATATTGCTGTATAAAGGAGTAATGGGATAGATAGAACAGCTCCATTCAAAGTAGAAGTGAAAAAGAATACATAAAAGAATTTTACAAAATTTAAGAGGAAACCGGCAGTTTGCTGGTTTCTTTCTTTGAGCGAGCAGCTTTTGAGAATAAACATAAACAATAGTAAAGGTGAAAGTATGGAGAAGAGAAAAAGAGAGAAAAAAATAACGATGACAGAAGGAAGTATTATTAAAAGTATTATGCTATTTTCGATTCCGCTTTTAATTGGAAACTTGTTCCAGCAACTGTATAATACAGCAGATTCCGTCATTGCGGGAAACTTTATTGGGAAAGAAGCGCTGGCAGCGGTAGGATCAAGCAATTCCTTGATCAATTTGATCATTGGGTTATTTATTGGCATATCTACGGGAGCAGGTGTGATCATTGCACAATATTATGGGGCAAAAGATGAAGAAAAAATGCAATGGGCAGTTCACACATCGATGATGCTCAGCATTATCGGAGGGATTCTACTGACATTTATCGGAGTATTTTTATCGCCGCAGATTCTAAAGGCGATGGGAACTCCTCCGGAAGTAATGGAACAATCCGTAATTTATCTTAGAATTTATTTTATGGGTTCTCTTTTTAATATTACATACAACATGGGGGCAGGGATTTTAAGAGGTGTCGGAGATTCTAAGCGTCCACTCTATTATCTCTGCATTACGTCAGCGGTCAATATTTTGCTGGATATTTTGTTTGTTGTAGTCTTAAGGATGGGCGTAAAAGGGACAGCGATTGCCACAGTTATTTCACAGATTATTTCGGCAGTACTTGTTGTCTGGACCTTGTGCAGGGATGATGATATTTACCGTATGTATTTTCGGAAACTTCGGATAGATGTGAGAATGATGAAGAGAATCCTGGCAATGGGGATTCCAAGTGGACTACAGTCGGCAATCATTTCTTTTTCCAATGTGATCGTACAGTCCAATATTAATAGTTTTGGAGCAAATGCGATGGCGGGAACAAGCTCTTATATGAAGATTGACGGGTTCGTGATTTTGCCGATCATGAGTTTTGGTATGGCTGCAATGACATTTACAGGACAGAATATCGGAGCAGGGAAGTTCGATCGGGTAAAGAAAGGTCAGCATCGAACGCTATTGATCAGTGAGATTTACTCTATTTTAGCATGTTCGATTTTACTGATATTTGGGAAACAGCTTTTAACGATATTCTCTTCAGATCCGCAGGTAAATGCAAACGGGCATCTGATGTTGAAGACGGTGATGCCATTTTACTTTTTACTTGCAATCGCACAGGTGTATACAGGAGTTTTGAGAGGTGCCGGGCGGTCTATGGCCGCAATGCTTCTGATGGTGGGAAGTATGGTAGGAATCCGAATGCTTTGGGTAGGAATTATGACTTCGATCATTCCGAAGCTTTCCACGGTTCTGTGGGGATACCCGGTCTCATGGAGTGCGGCTGCAATGGGTGTGATCATCTATATGTGGAGAGTGGATTGGCTTCATCTCGAGGAAAAGAAAGAAAAACATAGTGCATAAAAAATGCGTCATGAAATGATAAGGGAATCATTTCATGACGCATTTTTATAAAAGTAAAAATTGGATTTATACAAGCAAGGTATCCGCAAGTGATGCAAGAGCAACCTCTGTTTCGGGTTTTACAGTTGATTTTACAGTAATAACGTTCTCACAGATGGAGATATTTTTCAATGTCTCAAAGAATGCTTTCATCTGTTTTGCGGCCATTGGAGCCCAAGAACCATTTTCAATCAGAGCAACAGTACGTTTCTGGTAGTTCTTTGCCTTGAGGTGATGTAAGAAATCCTCCATACATGGGAACAGTCCACCATCATAAGTCGCACATGCGACAACAAGTTTAGTGAAACGGAATGCATCTGCCAGTGCTTTGGACATATCATCACGAGAAAGATCAGTCAGGACAACATTTTTCGCACCTTTTTCTTCCAGATCTTTTTTTAATAATTCAGCTGCTTTTCTTGTATTGCCATGGATGGAAGCATAGGCGATCAAAACACCATCCTCCTCAGGCTCATAGCTACTCCAAGTGTTATACTTTTCAATGTAATATCCTAAGTTTTCTTTTAAAATCGGTCCGTGAAGCGGGCAGATCATCTGAATGTCAAGTGCAGAAGCTTTCTTTAAGAGCGCCTGTACCTGCATGCCATATTTTCCGACAATATTTAGATAATAGCGTCTTGCTTCTTCAGCCAGTCTTCCTCTGTGTCCAGAGCCCCAAATTTCCAAATCCATCTGCGGAGAAGAGAATTTTCTCACTCTGCTCATAAGTAACCATGACTTCTGGCCAGTGAACCATCGGTGCCATAAAAAATTGTAATGTGTGGGTACCAAGAGAAATCGTGTCTCCTTCTTTCACAATAATGGAACGACCAGAGAGGTCTAAATCAAAAAATTGAGCGATCATATTGAAGGTCTTTGCATTCCCGATTACCTGGAGTTCTGGGAATTTTCAATCAGAGTTGCAACGTTGGCTGCATGGTCCGGTTCCATGTGGGAAACAACAAGGTAATCTACTTTTTTCCATCGAGGGCGGTGTCAAGATTTTGAAGCCATTCGTCTGTCGCGCGGGCATCCACAGTATCCATAACGGTAACTTTCTCATCCAAAATCAGATAAGAATTGTATGAAACACCATTCGGAATGACATACTGACTTTCAAAAAGGTCTAATGTTTTATCATCTGCACCAATGTAAATAACAGAATCTGAAATCTTTGTATCTTTCATAATATTCCTCCTACAAAACTATGTGATCTGTATTATAAGCTATCGTATCTGTTTGAAATAGGTGTATTCAAACAGATCTGCCGCAATCTATCCTTTATAGAATTACGCTGCAGAGACTAAATGAATATCTTGTATACAATAGTAAATTATATAACAGATATCGTTAGATTTCCACAAATAAATGTAAAATATTTATTTCGGACGGATTCTCATGGAAGAAAACAAAAGTTCTATGCAGAATAACGAAAAAGCAGTTGGAAAAACTTATGATTTTTTTACAAAAAACAGTAGACAAATTAGCGAAAAAATGACAAACTTAAAATAAGTAGAACGAAAAAGGACTTTAAGTCCTTTTCGAGCCAATATTATTTCGATATGATACAAAAAGAGTTATTAAATATCAACAAATAAGGACGGAAAAAGAATGGAAAATAGGAGAATTTTTTTAATCGTACTGGATAGTTATGGGATCGGAGCACTGCCGGATGCAGCAGATTTCGGGATGAAGGAAGCAATACATTAAAGACGATTACAACTTCCAAAGCCTATGATACACCGAATATGAAGAAACTAGGCTTGTTTAATATTGATGGTGTGGACTGGATGAAAAAGGAAGAGAGTCCTGCTGGAGCGTATGGAAGGATGAAAGAGCGCTCTCGGGGAAAAGATACGACGATCGGACACTGGGAGATTGCCGGAGTTGTATCTCCAAAACCACTTCCGGTATATCCGAATGGATTTCCAGAAGAGATTTTAGAGAAGTTCCGGGAGGCAACCGGAAGAGAAGTGCTTTGCAATTTGCCATATTCAGGAACCGATGTCATTCGGGACTATGGCGAGGAGCATATGAAAACAGGAGCTTTGATTGTTTACACATCCGCAGATAGTGTATTCCAGATTGCTGCGCATGAAGAGATTGTTCCTGTAGAGGAACTTTATAGATACTGTGAGATCGCGAGGGAAATCTTATGTGGTGAGCATGGGGTAGGGCGTGTGATCGCACGTCCGTTTATCGGAGAAGCGCCGAACTTTCAGCGAACTGCAAACCGTCATGATTTTCACTTCTTCCGCCGAGAGATACGATGCTTGATGCAATCTTAGAGGCAGGATATGATACTTACGGAATCGGAAAAATTTATGATATTTTCGCAGGCAAGGGGATTGCACACACACAGAGAATCCAGAATAATGTGGACGGCATGGAGAAGACACTTGAGATGCAGGAGAAGGACTTTAAAGGACTCTGTTTTGTAAATCTTGTTGATTTTGATATGATGTATGGTCACCGCAATGATATTGAGGGATATGCAAATGCTGCAACAGTTTTTGACAGACAGTTAAAAACATTCCTGGAGCGCATGAGACCGGAGGATATTCTGATGATCACAGCAGACCATGGATGTGATCCGGGATTTAGAGGAACAGACCACTCCAGAGAGCATACACCACTTTTGATCTGCGGGGAAGATATCAAAGAAAATGTAAATCTTGGGACAAGAGAGACATTTGCGGACATTGCTGCAACAGTATTGGATCTTCTTCATGTGGAAAATAATACAGACGGAACGAGCATGAAGGAACTTATTATAAAATAGTAACAGGGAAACAGTAGGAGAAAGAAAAAAGAAACGGAGGTAGGAGCGTGGAGTATGTAATCGAGATGAACCATATCACCAAACAGTTCGGGAATTTTAAAGCGAATGACGATATCACCCTGCAAGTGAAAAAGGGAGAAATCCATGCACTGTTAGGTGAGAACGGGGCAGGAAAATCCACACTGATGAGCGTTCTTTTCGGCCTGTACCAGCCGGAAGAGGGAGAAATCAAGATCAATGGGAAGGCAGTTAAGATCAATAACCCAAATGATGCCAACGATCTTGGAATCGGAATGGTACATCAGCATTTTAAATTGGTGCACAATTTTACAGTCCTTGAAAGTATTGTCCTTGGAAGAGAGACTACAAAATTTGGCACATTAAAGATGGATGCCGCAAGAAAAAAAGTGATGGAGCTTAGTGAAAAGTATAAATTTAAGATCGATCCAGATGCCTATATCTCTGACATTACAGTTGGAATGCAGCAGAGAGTGGAGATTTTAAAGATGCTTTACTGTGATAATGATATTTTGATCTTCGATGAGCCGACAGCGGTATTGACACCGCAGGAGATCCATGAGCTGATGAAAGTGATGAAACAGCTTGTGGCAGAAGGAAAATCCATTATATTCATTACGCATAAGCTGAATGAGATCAAGGAAGTGGCAAACCGGTGCAGTGTACTAAGAAAAGGGAAATATATCGGCACGATCGATGTGGCAGAGACTTCAAAGGAAGCAATGTCAGAGATGATGGTAGGACGAAAAGTTAATTTCCATGTGGACAAGCCGGAGAAAACGCCGGGAGAGCCGGTATTGGAAGTAAAGAATCTGACCATTGCCTCCAAGCATGAAGGGCAGCATGCAGTAAAAGATGTGTCTTTTGCGGTGCGTAAGGGAGAGATTCTCTGTGTTGCGGGGATTGATGGAAATGGACAATCCGAGTTAGTATATGGAATTACAGGATTGACTCCGATTGAAAAAGGACAGATTATTTTAGACGGAAAAGACATCACAAAAGAGAGCATCCGGCGTAAGTGTCTGGATGGAATGGCTCATATTCCGGAAGACAGACATAAAGATGGCTGGTGCTTGACTTTTCGCTTCAGGAAAACCTTGTATTGCAGAGTTACTACACGGAACGGTTTCAGAAACATGGTTTTTTAAAATTTGATGCAATTCGGAAATATGCAAAAGGACTGATCGAGAAATTTGATATCCGTTCCGGTCAGGGAGAAGACAGCATTGTCCGGGGAATGTCTGGAGGAAATCAGCAGAAAGCAATCATCGCAAGAGAGCTTGACAGAGATCCAGAGATCGTTATTGCAGTGCAGCCGGTACGTGGTCTGGATGTTGGTGCGATTGAATATATTCACAAACAGCTTGTGGAGCAGAGAAATGAAGGAAAAGCAGTGCTGTTAGTGTCACTGGAATTGGATGAAGTAATGGATATCAGCGACCGTATCATCGTAATGTATGAAGGTGAGATTGTTGCAGATGTCAATCCAAAGGAAATTACGGTAGAGGAACTTGGTCTTTATATGGCGGGTGCGAAAAGGAGTGTGAAGAATGAAAAATAAATGGAAAAATATCTGGCGCGGAGACGGAATCGTCAATTTTAGTTCTTCCATTCTGGCGATTGTCTGTGGATTATTATTTGGATTTATTATTCTGCTGTCCAGCAATCCGCAGCAGGCATATTATGGATTTATGATGATCCTTCAGGGAGGATTTACAGACGGAATCCAGGGAATTGGGCAGATGCTTTATCTGGCAACCCCGATCATTATGACAGGCTTTCTGTCGGATTGCATTTAAGACAGGACTTTTTAACATTGGAGCATCCGGACAGTTTACCGCAGGAGCTTTTGCAGCAGTATTTGTCGGCGTGAAGTTTACATTTCTTCCACCGGGACTGCATTGTCTTGCAGCGCTTCTTGCAGCAATCCTTGCCGGAGCAATCTGGGGATTGGTACCGGGCTTGTTGAAAGCATTTTTCAATGTAAATGAGGTAATCTCCTCAATTATGATGAACTATATCGGAATGTATCTTGTAAATATGATGATTCAGAGAACAGTATACGATCAGGTAAAGAACCAAACTATGGCCGTTGCAGACGGGGCAAACCTTCCGAAAGCAGGGTTAGACAAATTGTTCCCGGGGACCAATATCAATATCGGTATTCTGATCGCAATTTTATGTGTGATTCTGATTTATATTATTTTGAATAAGACAACATTTGGTTATGAATTGAAAGCGTGCGGAAAAAATCCGAACGCAAGTAAGTATGCCGGAATCAATGCAAAAAAGAGCATTGTTCTTTCAATGGTGATCGCAGGTGCGCTCGCAGGGCTTGGCGGAGCATTGTTATACTTGGCAGATTCCGGAAAATACATGCAGGTACTTGATGTAATCGCACCGGAAGGATTCTCCGGAATTTCCGTTGCACTGCTCGGACTTTCCAATCCAATTGGAATCTTATTTGCGGGACTGTTTATCGGACATATCACAGTTGGCGGTTACAACATGCAGCTATTTGATTTTGCGCCGGAGATTATCGATATTATTATTTCTGCGATTATTTACTGTGGAGCACTGTCGCTGTTATTTAAAAATCTGATCTACAAGATTCGCATGAGAAAATCTGCGAAAAAGAATAAGAAGGAGGGCAAATAATGAGTGTAGTATATTTTGTTATTCAACAGACGATGTATTTTGCGATCCCGCTTCTTATTGTAGCAATCGGGGCAATGTATTCTGAGCGAAGCGGTGTCATCAACATCGCAATGGAAGGTATTATGGTCATGGGAGCTTTTGTTGGAATTTTCTTCATCAATATTTTCCAGGACAGAATGAGTGGACAGAAATTATTATTGCTGGCAATCTTGATCGTAGCAGTTGCCGGAGGATTGTTTTCCCTGCTTCATGCGTTTGCTTCTATTAATATGAAAGCAGACCAGACGATCAGTGGTACTGCATTAAACTTATTTGCTCCGGCATTTGCGATTTTTACAGCGCGTATGATTCAGGGGGTACAGCAGATACAGTTTACAGATACATTTCACATTGATAAAGTTCCGGTACTTGGAGATATTCCGGTGATCGGGGATATGTTTTTCCAGAATTGTTATATTACAACATACATCGGAATCGGAATCTTTCTTGTGGCAGCTTATGTGATTAAAAATACAAGATTCGGTCTTCGTCTCCGCGCCTGTGGAGAGCATCCGGGAGCAGCAGATTCTGTCGGTGTAAATGTGGCGAAGATTCGTTATGCCGGGGTTATCATCTCTGGTGTACTGGCTGGAATCGGTGGGTTGATCTTTGTTATTCCGACTTCTACAAACTTTAATGCAAGTGTTGCCGGATATGGTTTCCTTGCAATTGCAGTGTTGATTTTTGGACAGTGGAGAAGTAACAAAATTTTAATGGCAGCATTTTTCTTTGGAATCATGAAGACATTGGCAAGTGCATACTCTGCAATTCCATTTTTGAAATCGTTGCCAATTCCAAACGAATTATATAAGATGATTCCGTACATTGCGACATTGATCGTATTAGCGTTTTCATCTAAGAACTCTCAGGCTCCAAGAGCAGAGGGAATCCCATACGATAAGGGAAGCAGATAATAGAAAGGAGTGGCAGACACCATGAGAATGTATGATCTGATCATGAAGAAAAGAAATGGTGAAGCACTGACAGAGCAGGAGATTCAGTATATGATCCGTGAGTATGTAGCAGGAGAAATTCCGGATTATCAGATGTCAGCGTTTTTGATGGCGGTTTATTTCAAAGGAATGACCGAGGAAGAGACACTTGCGATGACACAGGCTGTGGCGCATTCTGGAGAGATGGTAGATTTATCCGGAATCGAGGGCGTGAAAGTGGATAAGCATTCCACGGGAGGTGTCGGGGACAAGACAACTATGATTATTGCTCCGATTGTTGCGGCTTGCGGTGTGAAGGTTGCAAAAATGTCCGGAAGAGGACTTGGACATACAGGTGGAACAGTGGATAAACTGGAATCCATTCCGGGACTTCATACATCTCTTTCCAGAGAAGACTTTTTCAACGTAGTGAATCAGACCGGATTGAGTGTGATCGGACAGTCAGGAAATCTCGCTCCGGCAGATAAAAAACTGTACGCGCTCCGGGATGTAACAGCGACAGTGGACAGTATTCCACTGATTGCGGTATCGATCATGAGTAAGAAACTTGCAGCAGGAAATGACTGTATCCTTCTTGATGTAAAAACTGGAAGTGGTGCATTTATGAAGAGTATAGATGATTCTATCGCACTTGCAAAAGAAATGGTAGCGATCGGAGAGAATGCCGGAAGAAAGACTGTGCACTGATCACAGATATGGATATTCCACTTGGACATAATATCGGAAACAGTCTGGAAGTGATTGAGGCGGTAGAGACATTAAAAGGAAATGGTCCGGAGGATCTGACAGAAGTCTGTGTACATCTTGCATCGAACATGCTTTTCCTTGCAGGAAAAGGAACGCTGGAAGAATGCAGATCACTTGTGCGGGAAGTAATCGCAAATGGTGAGGCGTTAAAAAGACTTGCAGCAATGGTGGAAGCACAAGGTGGAGACAGCTCTGTGATCTTTGATACAGATAAGTTTGAAAAAGCGGCATATCAACATGAAGTACTCGCAAAGAAAAGCGGATACATTACATTTATGGATACAGAAAGCTGTGGGATTGCCTCTGCTATGTTGGGGGCAGGCCGTGAGACGAAAGACAGCCAGATTGATTTTGCAGCAGGAATCATCTTAAAGAAAAAAGTTGGAGATTACGTGGAGGCAGGAGAGCCTATGGCAGTCTTCTATGCAGATAAGGAAGAATTATTTGCAGCAGCAGAACTGAGATATCAGGCAGCTGTGACGATTGAAGATGAGAAAGCAAACGAGACTCCGCTTGTATATGCGAGAGTAACCAAGGATCAGGTAGAACGCCTTGCATAGCAATGTGTATAAAAAAATTAAGAAAGGAGAACGTGATGACAGAAAAGGAAATCATGAGACATGTGGATCACACACAGCTGAAAGCATTTGCCACATGGGAAGACATTAAGAAACTGTGCGATGAGGCAGTGGAATATCAGACTGCTTCGGTATGCATTCCGCCATGCTACATTCAGAGAGTGAAGGAGGCATACGGAGAACAGATCAATATCTGTACGGTCGTAGGTTTTCCACTCGGTTACAGTGTGACAGAGGCGAAGATCGCAGAGACAAAGAAGGCGCTGGAGGACGGTGCGTCTGAGATCGACATGGTCATCAATATTTCAGATGTGAAAAATGGTGATTATGCGGCGGTAGAAAAAGAAATTGCGGCATTGAAGGAAGTTGTTGGAGATAAGATCTTAAAAGTGATCATCGAAACATGCTATCTGACAGAAGAAGAGAAAATTGCAATGTGTAAAGCAGTAACAGCGGCAGGTGCAGATTACATCAAAACTTCTACTGGATTTGGAACAGCAGGAGCGACTATTTCGGATATTCGTCTGTTCAAAGAAAATATTGGTGAGCATGTGAAGATGAAAGCAGCCGGAGGAGTGAAGACGGTAGAAGATCTGGAAGCATTTCTTCAGGAAGGTTGCGATAGAATCGGAACAAGTTCCGCGGTAAAATTGATTCAAGGTCATAAGACGAATGAATATTAAAAAAGAAAAGGAGAACTTATTATGAAAAAGAAAATTTTAAGTCTGATCTTAGCAGGAGTCATGGTTATGAGCATGGCTGCATGTGCAGTAAAAAAACCGGGTGCAGAGGATACTGCAAAGGACGGTGACAAGAAAGATTCCAAGGGAGGTTATGAGCTGGCGCTGATCACAGACGTAGGAACAATCGATGATAAATCTTTCAACCAGGGATCATGGGAAGGTCTGGAAAAATATGCGAAAGAGCATGATATCACTTACAAATATTACAAACCGGCAGAAAAATCTGATGAGGCATGTTTAAATGCGATCGATCTTGCTGTTAAAGGTGGAGCAAAAGTGGTTGCAACACCAGGATTCCTCTTTGAGGTGCCTGTATACGAAGCACAGACAAAATACCCGGATGTATCTTTCATCATCATCGATGCACAGCCGGTAAAAGATGGGGAAGCAAAACTCGAAGACAATGTACTTTCTATTTTCTATGCAGAAGAGCAGGCAGGATATCTTGCAGGTTATGCAGCAGTAACAGAAGGTTACAGAAATCTTGGATTTATGGGTGGAATCGCAGTGCCGGCAGTTATCCGTTACGGATATGGATTTGTTCAGGGAGCAGATGCAGCAGCAAAAGATTTAGGTCTTGCAGCAGGTGATGTTTCAGTGAAATACACTTATGTAGGAAACTTTGATGCTTCTCCGGAAAACAATGCAAAAGCAGCAGCATGGTACAATGAAGGAACAGAATGTATCTTGCATGTGGCGGTGGAGTTGGTAACTCTGTTATGAAAGCAGCAGAGACAGCAGGAAAAGTAGTAATCGGTGTCGATGTAGACCAGTCAGTAGAGTCTGATACAGTAATCACTTCTGCTATGAAGAATCTTGGAGATTCTGTATATGATGCAGTTGCAAGCTACTATGATGGAAACTTTGCAGGCGGAACAATTCTGAACTTAAGTGCAAAAGAATGACGGAATTCAGCTTCCAATGGAAACTTCTAAATTTACAAAATTTACACAGGAAAAATACGATGAACTGTATGGAAAATTAAAAGATGGATCTATCAAAGTAGAAAATGATACTGTTGCAGAAGATGCAACAGGTGTTCCGGCAGAGATCGTAAAGGTAGAGCTGATCAAATAAGCATATGGAATGCAAATATTTATATCAGGTGCTTCCGTTTCTGAATGAGATTGACAAAAAGAAACGGGAGCGGTTTGAAGAGTATTTTTACAGTGCACCGGTGTGGCTGATGGATTCTTTTCAGATTGTAGAACTTGGATGCGGCGTGGTCTTTGTCAAAGAGAACACGCCGGTTGATACCATCTATATCATTGGTCGTGGAATGATCAAGGCGACAGATTACCGAATCTATGGGATCACTTATGACTTTATGAGATTTGAGGGAGTCTATGCGATGGGCGGGATGGAGGTTATCATGGATCTAGACCGTTATTGTACAACACTTGAGACGGTTACCCCTTGCACTATCGTAAAAATAGCAAAAGAAAAATATGCCCGCTGGCTGAATTCCGATATCCGTGCTCTGAAGCTGGAAGCGAAGATCATGGGACATTACCTGTTTGAACAGGGCAAGAACAGTCGGGCATTTTTATTTTTACAAGGAGCAGACCGGCTGGCATTCTATCTTGTGGAAACTTATACAAAATATGCAAAAAATGGCATTTTGTATGTGGACAGTACCCGTCAGGAACTTTCGGAATCTTCCGGGCTCTGTGTGAAGACGATCAACAGGGCGGTAAAGAAATTCGAGGAGAATGGATGGATCACGAGAAAAGGAAGTAAGTTCTATATAGACAGTGAACAGTACCAGAAAATGAATGCAGTCGTATCGGAACTGATAGAGAGGTAGAAGTATGAATCAGATTTATGAAAAATTGTTAAATTGCAGCAATGCAGTAAAAAGTAAAGTGAAATTTCAACCGGAGGTGGCTCTGATTCTCGGATCAGGTCTTGGTGATTATGCAAAAGAAATGCAGGTGGAGGAGTCGATTGAGTATTCTGAGATTGAAGGATTCCCAGTTTCCACAGTTGCAGGACATCAGGGAAGATTTCTTTTCGGATATGTAGAAGGGGTCCCGGTAGTGGCAATGCAGGAAGAGTACATTTCTATGAAGGGTATCCGATGTCAGATGTAGTACTTCCGGTACGCCTGATGGGATTGCTTGGAGCAAAGACCGTTATTTTGACAAACGCAGCAGGTGGTGTGAATTTTAACTTCCAGCCGGGTGACCTGATGATGATCACAGATCAGATTACGACCGCAGTGCCGAGTCCGCTGATCGGTGCAAATCTTGATGAACTGGGACCGAGATTCCCGGATATGAGTGAAGTGTATGATAAGGGACTTCGTGAGATCATTAAACAGGCTGCAAGAAATGTAAAAGTTTCTATTCAGAGTGGTGTGTATATGCAGTTTACTGGACCAAGCTATGAGACTCCGGCAGAGATCAGAATGTGTCGTGCGCTCGGTGCGGATGCAGCCGGAATGAGCACTGCATGTGAGGCTATGGCAGCAAGACATATGGGATTGAAAGTATGTGGAATCTCCTGCATCACAAATATGGCAGCGGGAATGTCCAACCAGCCTTTGAATCACAAAGAAGTGCAAGAGACAGCAGATCGAGTGGCAAAGGAATTTAAGGCGCTTGTGACCGAGACGATTCGTCTGATAGGAGAACAATAGATGGATGAACGAGAACTGATCGAACATGCATACAGAGCGAGAGAGTATGCATATACCCCATACTCAGATTTTCGCGTAGGGGCTGCGCTTCTTACAAAGTCAGGCAAGTTATATTATGGTTGTAACATTGAGAGCGCATCTTACACGCCGACAAACTGCGCGGAACGAACCGCATTTTTCAAAGCGGTCTCAGAAGGTGAGCGGGAATTTGAAGGGATTGCGATTGTCGGAGGCAAAGGAACAGGGCGCAGCGGAAATGTATGTGCACCGTGTGGAGTGTGCAGGCAGGTCATGCAGGAATTTTGCAGACCGGATGAATTTTACATTGTGCTGGAAGATGGGAAAGGCGGATGGAACAAATATTTGCTGAAAGAATTACTTCCACTTGGATTTGGACCGGAGAATCTCGGATAGAAAACAGAATCAAAGAAAATAAA
>ENA-OQAA01001172-OQAA01001172.1-human-gut-metagenome-genome-assembly--contig:-NODE-1172-length-14255-cov-2.891846_pt1 | contig 14255 bp, 16 predicted proteins | sample MGYA00242489_ERZ504515 | MGnify/ENA primary metagenome ERZ504515 (study PRJEB26092, sample SAMD00036237) | human gut metagenome | host: Homo sapiens | study: EMG produced TPA metagenomics assembly of...
AAAACTGGAAAGTGACATAAACTGTCAACTGTCAACTTTCCACTATCAACTATTTTAGCCTCTTGTCGGATTCGAACCAACGACCCCGAGATTACAAATCACGTGCTCTGGCCAACTGAGCTAAAGAGGCAATCTGCTTCAAAAAGCAGCCATTTCGTCACCAAGGCGAAACGGCTGCAAATTTAGGCATTATTCTTATATACCAAATTTATCTACCGTTTTTTTATTTGGCTCTGATTTTTTCTTTGAATTTAACCAGTTGCTTCTCCAAAGCCTCAACACAATCGTCTCATCGCCCCTTCGAAAGTATCGTTTATTTTATCAGCGAAACATTCCCCGTTCTTCACGGACAACATTATACTGGCTTGCTTGTTCTTCACCGTCTCAGGCTTAACCACCTTCAATGTAACCTCTGCCAATATAATACCATCGAAGTATTGCTCCAATTTAGAAACTTTCTTCTGAATAAACGCCTCCAACTGTGCAGTTGCGTCGAAATGAATTGCTTGAATTCTAACGTCCATAATAACCTCCTTCTTTTTTTGCTCTTGGATGAGCATGATACACTTTTTTTAATTCCTCAAAGGTTGTATGCGTGTAAACACTGGTAGACGCTAAACTGCTATGACCTAATAAATCTTTCACAGCGTTCAGCTCGGCTCCGTTGTTTAACATACTCGTTGCAAATGAATGTCGTAACACGTGTGGACTTCGTTTCGCCAGCATGGGTATCTCCGACAATTGCTTTTTTACTATATTATAAACAATCCCCGTCGACAACTGGTTCCCGTTCTTTCGAACGAAAAACCATTCACCGGCTGCTTCAACCTCACGATCACGGACTTCCGTGTATGCAAGCATTAAGTTTTTTAAACCCTCCGCAAAAGGAATCAACCGCTGCTTGTTCCGCTTTCCGGTAACCTTGACCTGCATCGCCTCATAATCCACATCCACGTTTCGTATGCCGATTAACTCTGAGCGGCGCATCCCTGTATCGTATAGCATCTCAATGACCAACCGATTCCTCACACCTTCAAAATCCTCATCAAATCCGTCCCCGTCCAACAACGCCTCCAACTCGCTATCCTTAATAAAATAAGGTAAGGGTTTCTTCGTTTTCGGACCGCTCACCAATCTCAACGGATTCGCGGAGACAATCCCCCGTTTCATGAGAAACTTAAAAAAAGATTTCAAAGAACTTAATTTCCGGTTTACCGATACGGGAGAAAGCTTCTCGTCCATCAAACTGACGATCCAGCTTCTCACGAAATCCGAATCGATTTCCCCGGGTTGAATACACCTTCTCGATGCTCTCTTACATACCTCTGAAATTGGTCCAAATCTTTCGAATAGGCACCAATCGTATAATTGGAATAGTTCCGCTCATACCGGAGATAGTTTAGAAAGTCATCGATCAGCATATTCTCGTTGCATCAACATTCATGCAACGAAAATAGGAATAAGAATTCAATAAAACAAGCCCGGAAGCTATAATTATTCTTCTACTTGTTGCAAATGCTGTACGTAGATAGCACGCATAGTCTGCTTTCTCTTCGTAACAGACGGTTTCTCGAAAGCCTGACGGCCTCTCAATTCCTTGACTACACCTGTTTTCTCGAACTTTCTCTTGAATTTCTTAAGCGCCTTCTCGATGTTTTCGCCTTCTTTTAATGGAACTACGATCATAATTTAAATTGTTATATTGTTTAATTATTTATATCCTCAAATTGAGCGGCAAAATTACTGATTGTTTCGGGATTAGCAAAACTTTCAGCGATTATTTTTATAAAAGATGCCTTTCTCCGTAATTATAGCCGTGATTAGCTCGTGGGGAGTAATGTCGAAGGCGGGGTTGTAGACTTTTACGTCTTTCGGGGCCATACGCTTGAATACCACATCTCGGTGACCTCATCGGGGTTACGTTCCTCTATTACAATGGAATCGCCGTCCGGGCACGAGCTATCGATGGTGGATGTCGGGCCTAATACATAGAAGGGGATCTTGTAATGCCGGGCCAAGATAGCCACTCCGGACGTGCCGATCTTATTCGCCACGTCGCCATTGGCGGCTACACGGTCGCAACCTACGACCACGGCATGCACCCAGCCTTTCCGCATGACGATAGAGCCATATTATCGCAAATCAGCATCACGTCCACGCCGGCCCTGCTTAGCTCATAGGCCGTGAGCCGGGCGCTTGCAACAAAGGACGGGTCTCGTCGGCGAAGACCTTGAAACCATAACCTCTCTCCTGCCCCAGATAAATCGGCGCCAAGCGGTGCCATACTCCGAGACCGCCAGATGTCCGGCGTTGCAATGCGTAAGGATTCCCATCCCAGGACGGAGTAGCGCCAGACAGTTCTCGCCGATCTGCCGGCAAGCGGCGGCGTCTTCCTCCCGGATCGCGATCGCTTCCTTATATAATAGCTCTTTCCATTCCGGGACAGACAAGGTTGGATGAGCGACCAATACCCGCTCCATCCGGTTCAGCGCCGCCACCAGATTCACCGCTGTCGGACGGGAACCGGCCAGATACTCCTTGATCTTCCGAAACTCATTCACGAAAACGGATTTCTCCGCCGTATCGATCCGACGGGCGCAGACATAGATACCATAAGCGGCCGCTATCCCGATAGCAGGTGCTCCACGTACCTTTAATTTATAGATGGCATCCCATATCTCCTCGGCAGTGGTAAGGGTCAGATACGCTTCCTTACCCGGCAGCAGAGTTTGGTCCAAAATGATCACACCGTCCGCTTGCTCGTTGAAACGCACGGTCTTTAAATCAGATAGAGTTTGTATCATTCGATATGAATATATTAATAGTTCACGGGACCCAGCGTAGCTTCTATCGCCACCCCTGCGGCGGTAACCGCTATCGCCCCTACGACAAGGCCTGCCGTAGCCCCATGAGTCTCTTTCACGTAAAAGAAATCGCCGGATTGCTGCTGTCCCTCATCGAAATACCGGGGAGCCACGTCGCCGACCTTGATCAATTTCGCCAGATAGAAGTTCCGCTCAAAAGAGGAATGCTTCAAGGGCTTCCCATTGGTCCCTCCGGCGAACAACGTCAGGTAGCTACGGAATCTCAGCGGAGAATCTTCTTCCGTAAAATCCTTCACTCGGATATTTACGGTGGTGTTTGCTTTCGTTGTCATTTGCTCCTTTACATACTCTTCCTTCGGGATCTCGTTAAACGGGAAGTTGGCTAATTGCAAAGGCGTATTGACTAATTTGGAATGCGGCGGGATAAACTCAACGCCCTTCGGCAAACTCACATCACCGGAGAAGGAACCTTCCGAGTAGCTCCACCCGCTGCTGCTCCTATCGCTCCAATGAAAGGAGCTACCGGATGCCACGTTAGAGCTCTCGCCTCTCACCGAGGCCACTTTCGGATCGTAGGTGGTAGCCACGTCATCGATAATCAGCGCCGACCGCCCCCAATCCACATACAAGGGTTCATCCAATTTATTATAAATGGTAATAGTAACCGGGGCGTTCTCTCCCCAGAAACGATAAGAGATACGTACCGTATCGTTTTCCTGCACAAAATCACCTCTCTCATTCTTCTCCCAACGGGGTCATTCGAGTTCAACATCGAATAATAATAAGAAGAACATGCGCTCAAGCCGAGAAGCAGAGCCGCAAAGACAAAAAGATAAAGCAGATTCCTCATGGCACTTCTTATTTGTTTCTACAAAGCTAGCAAATTATTCCTTGATATCTATTGGGTGCCTTATCTTTAACTTGATTTAAAGGGATCGGTTCACAAGGTTGTGGACCACAAGGCTGTGAGCCCATACACGTTTATCATAACCTTTAGCTCTTTTATCCGGAATCCTTACCCTTTTCTCTTTTATATATTGTACCTTTGAAGCTGAAGTATTCATCATCTACATCTGTTGGACAATCATCCAACAGATGGTAGATGATCGTCCAACAGTTGGTGCATGATCATGCAACGGCTGTTGAAAGATGAATTCTTCTTGAAGAAACCGCTAAGCTCGCCTATAAAAACGAGTAAGCGATCTAGAAAAATCGGACAAAAGATCTATAACCATTTAAACACAGCACAGATGTCAGCAAATTACAAGTTAGTCAGAAATCCCAACCCGAATCCAGAGGAATCCGGGAAGTCATTACCCCTACATCCTCGTTTGGTCTCTTGCGGGACGATACATACGGATGAGTTCATCAGCAGAGCGAAGTCCCGGTCTTCTTTCTCTCCCGCGGATATGAAAGGATCTTGCAGCTTTTCCAAGACATGATGGTGGACTTCCTCATGTTCGGTTATAACGTGGAGCTAGAGGGGATCGGTACTTTCAGCGTCTCACTGAAAAGCCGGCCCGTGATGGAAAAGAATGAGATCCGGGCGGAATCCATCCATTTCAAGGACGTGAAGTTCAGATCGTCCAAGGAACTAAGAGACCGGCTGAAGACCATGCCGGTGTTTCGTGACGAGTACACGGTTAGCGATCCCGCATATCCCTCCGCCAAGGAATGCGAGCAAGAGGTATTCCGTTATCTGGAGACGAACCCTTTTATCCACCAGAAGAAGTATATGTCGCTCTGCGGATGCTCCAGAAGTAAGGCTTCCCTCGACTTGCGGCGGCTGGTAGAGGAAGGGAAACTGCGGTGGGAAAAGCTGGGTACTTCCCATCTATATTATAAGGTAGAAGAGCCGGTTTCCGGCGAGACAAATCCAAAATAATTCATTAACTTTGCGAGTATTAATGTTGACTAAAATAAAATGCGATGAAAACAAACATTCCTGAACGTATCGCCGCCCTACGGGAGGCTATGAGGCAACAGAAGGTTGACGCTTACATCATACCCAGTTCCGACCCGCATCTAAGCGAGTATCCGGCCGATCGCTGGAAATCGAGAGAATGGATATCCGGCTTCACCGGCTCGGCGGGAACGATCGTGGTCACCGCGGACAAGGCGGGCTTATGGACTGATTCCCGGTATTTCCTGCAAGCGGCCAGCCAGCTGGAAGGTTCCGGTATCGAACTCTATAAGTTGGCGCTTCCGGAGACACCGTCTATCACGAATTCCTCTTGCATGAGTTACACGCCGGACAGGCCGTAGGGCTGGACGGGCAAACCTATAGCGCCGCCGAAGCGAGTGCTTGCAAATAAACTAAGCCGTAAAGAAATCAAGCTGGATACCTCAGCCGACCTGATCGAGGGTATCTGGAAGGACCGTCCCGCCGTTCCCGGAAACCCGATATTCGAGATGCCGGAAGCATTAAGCGGAGCCTCCGTGCACGAGAAACTAGACCTAATCAATAACCAGTTGCGGAGCGAGGGCGCCGACTGCTTGATCCTCGCCGCCTTAGACGAGATCGCGTGGACATTCAATATCCGGGGTACGGACGTGACCTATAACCCGGTCGTAGTCAGCTACGCCTTCGTATCGGAGGATGAGAGCGTGCTTTTCATCAAGCCGGAGAAGCTGACCGCCGAGATCACCGAGCATTTGAAGAAAGAAGGGGTTACGCTGGCCGAATACTCCATGATCCAGAGGTATCTGTCCCGCCTACCGGAAAATAGCCGGGTATTCGTGGATATGAACAAGACGAACGTCTCCTTATACGACGCGATCCCGGGAAGCTGTACGATCGTGGAAGGGATCTCCCCCGCCAACCACTTGAAGAGCATCAAGAACGAGACCGAGATCAAGGGATTCCAAAACGCCGTGGTAAAAGATGGTGTCGCCTTGACAAAATTCTATATCTGGCTGGAGAAACAAATGGCGGAAGGAGCCCAAGTTACAGAGATCAGCGCCGCGAGAAGCTGACAGCCTTACGTGCGGAACAACCGCAATACATCATGGATAGCTTCGGCACGATCTGCGGCTACGCCGAGCATGGAGCGATCGTTCATTATTCCGCTACGCCGGAGACGGACGCGACCTTGAAGCCGGAAGGATTGCTTTTGATCGATTCCGGCGCGCAATATCTGGACGGTACGACGGATATCACCCGCACGATCGCCCTTGGAGAGCCGACGGAGCAGATGAAAAAGGATTTCACCCGTGTGTTGAAAGGTACGATCAGCTTGGCGAAAAGCAAGTTTCCCGCCGGTACACGAGTCCCAGATCGATATCCTTGCCCGTAAAGCGCTATGGGATTCCGGCATTAATTACTTGCACGGAACCGGTCACGGTATCGGCCATTGCCTGAACGTACACGAAGGCCCCCAAAGCATCCGCATGGAGGAGAACCCGGTGACCTTGAAGCCCGGAATGGTGATCAGCGACGAGCCGGCCATGTATCGTACCGGCGAATACGGTATCCGTACGGAGAACATGATCTTGGTACGTGAGGACAGCGAAACGGAATTCGGGAAATTCCTAGGATTCGATACGCTGACGCTTTGTTTCATCGACACGAGCTTGATTATCATCCCCATGCTCTCTGTCCGTGAGCACGCTTGGCTGAACAAGTACCACCAAATGGTATACGACAAGATCAGCCCGTTCTTGAACGAGGAGGAGAAAGCTTGGCTGAAAGAGAAAACAACAGAAATTTAAACAACTAAAAATGGCATTAATTAAATCCGTTCGTGGCTTTACCCCGAAGATCGGTAAAGACACTTTTTTAGCAGACAACGCCACGATTATAGGTGACGTAGAGATCGGTGAAGGTTGCAGTATCTGGTTTGGCACCGTGCTTCGCGGCGACGTGAACTCGATTCGCATCGGCAACGGCGTAAACGTACAGGATGGTTCCGTCCTTCACACCTTATATGAGAAATCGACGATCGAGATCGGCGATGATGTATCCATCGGCCATAACGTAACGATCCACGGGGCGAAGATTTGCAATGGCGCCTTGATCGGAATGGGCTCCGTGGTATTGGATCACGCCGTAGTAGGCGAGGGAGCGATCATCGCCGCAGGTTCCGTAGTACTAAGCAAGACGATCGTCGAGCCGGGCAGTATCTACGCCGGAGTTCCCGCTAAGTTCGTCAAGAAGGTTGATCCCGAGCAAGCGAAGGAGATCAACCAGAAAATAGCCAAAAACTACCATATGTATTCTTCTTGGTATAAAGAATAAGGACATGTATTTGATTATTTGAATTATAAACCATATATTTGTATCTATGAAAAAAAGGACAATAATATGGAGTTAGTAATCTTTCTTGGAGTTGTCGGGATTATTTGCCTAATAGGCTTAATTTACACGTATACCCCTTCAGGCAAAAAGTGGTTACATGAAAAATAATTCAAATAAAGGAATTCAAAACAATAAACACTATTTGTCTCGAAGCGTGAGATGGATAGTGTTTATTTTTATAGTAGGAATCGGAGGGTATCTAACGTTACCCTCCAATTATTATTTGCGCAGAGCGCTTACTCATTTATTACCCAAGATCGATCAATATCCGATTTTCGAGAACCGGGTCGTAAAAGCAGGTTCGCCCCGCCCTTGGGAACTATCGGAAGCTTACAATACGAAAAGTATTCCAGAGCGTTATCTTCCCCGGTTTGAGGAGCTGGGTACGGTTGCCTATGTAATCATCCAAGACAATCGACTGCTATTCGAGCAATATTGGGAAGATTATTCCCCGGAATCGCATAGCAACTCCTTCTCGATGGCGAAAAGCATCGTCTCGTTAGCGATCGGCTGCGCTATCGACGATGGATTTATCCGCGATGTCGATCAACCGGTAAGCGACTTTTTCCCGGAATTCAAGGGATACGACGGAAAGGCCCTAACGCTTCGCCATTTGCTGACCATGAGCGCCGGCGTGGATTTCGACGAGGCTTACAGCTCTCCTTTCTCTCCTACCACCCAGTTGTATTATGGCGATGACCTACAGGAAATCGCCTTCGGGATGAAAGAGATCGACGAGCCCGGCGTAAACTTTATCTACCAAAGCGGCGTGACACAACTGCTGGGCTTTATCGTGGAGAAGGCTACCGGGGAGAAACTCAGCGATTATGTATCCCGCAAACTATGGACTCCGATGCACGCTGAGGAAAGCGCCCTTTGGAGCCTCGACCGGAAGGACGGCATGGAAAAAGCCTATTGCTGTTTCAACAGTAACGCCCGTGATTTCGCCCGCTTCGGACAATTATTACTCAACAACGGTCAATGGGATGGCCAGCAATTGATCTCTCCCGCTTATTTGGCGGAAGCGACAAGCCCCGATACCCGTCTTGTCTATAAGGATCTCGGCAAACCCAACCATTGTTACGGATTCCAATACTGGATTCTCGATTACAAAGGGATGAAGATCCCTTATATGAGAGGAATCTTGGGGCAATATGTCTTCACGCTCCCGGAAAAGAACGCCGTGATCGTAAGACTCGGGCACAAACGCAGCGATACTTATACCGCCGACCAACATTATCCGGACGATATAAATACATGGTTGGACGCGGCGATGGACTTACTTCAATAAGAATCTATTTATCAAACGATCTAAAAATAAACGCACATGAGAAAAACGATTTTAACGACAGCGCCATTGGCGGCACTCCTATTGCTTTCTTGCGCACAGAAACCCAGTACGCAAAAGCCGGACATCACGTATATGCCGCAACCACCGTTCAATCCGCCGACGTATGTTTGCTACAAGGCCCCCGCTCCTATCAAGATCGACGGAAAGCTTTCTCCCGGGGAATGGGACGCGATACCTTGGACCAGCGACTTCGTGGATATCGAAGGAGACAAACGCCCGGCCCCTCACTTCCAGACCCGGGCCAAGATGACTTACGATGATAACGGAATGTACTTCGCCGTCCTTATGGAGGAGCCGCACGTATGGGCGACCATCACGGAACACGACGCCGTGATCTTCCATGACAACGACTTCGAGATCTTCCTGAATCCTACGAACGACACCCATAATTATCTGGAGTACGAGGTGAACGCCTTAGGTACGGAATGGGACTTGTTCTTAACCCGCCCCTACCGGGATAATCCGCAAGTATTGAATAACTGGGAGTTCGCTGGAATGAAATCCGCTGTTTATGTGGACGGTACGCTGAATAACCCGAAAGACACGGATAAATCATGGAGCGTAGAGGTATTCATTCCTTGGACTTCCGTATTCCAAATGGACAGAGGAAAAGAAAAGCCGGAAATCGGCGAGCAGATCCGTGTGAACTTCTCCCGTGTGGAATGGACAACGGACGTGAAAGACGGTAAATACGTGAAAGTCCCTATCCAAGGAGAGGATAAGATTCGCGAGTACAACTGGTATGGGCGCCTACCGGGGTAATCAATATCCATATGCCCGAATACTGGGGTTATGTTCAAATATCGGATAAGATTGCGGGAGAAGGTGAGACTCCTTTCGTAAAACATCCTTCGGAGGAGACGAAATGGATCTTGCGTAATTTATATTACCGTCAGAATGAGTTCGCCGCGACCTTCGGGCATTATGCCGATAACATCAACGACTTGAAGGCAAACGAGTTATGCCCGCAAGAGATCGCCAATCAACTGGAAATACATACGACACCTTCCATGTATGAGATATCGCTACCCGCACCAGACGGTACGGTATGGAAGATCCGGCAAGACGGTCTGGTATGGCCTAAAAAGAAATAACACAATTTATTAATCAACTAAAATATCATGAAGCAAAAGAATTTATGGATAGCGGCCTTGGCTTTAGGCATCACGCTATCGGCTCACGGACAACAAAGCGGTGGAGGCATCTCACCCACGATGTTGCAGCAAATCAAACAGTCTTATCAGGGAACGCCGGCCGATAAGGCGATCCGTAACGCAATCACCAATAACGACATCAACAAGCTTGCCGTTAATGGGGAGAGCAAGAACAATTTGGATACTTACTTCTCCAATAAGGTAGAGAGCAAAGGGATCTCCAACCAACGTTCCTCGGGCCGTTGCTGGCTTTTCACGGGATTGAACGTATTCCGTGCGCAGGCGATCCATAAATACGACATGGGTGAATTCCAATTCTCCCAGAATTATTCTTTCTTCTGGGATCAATTGGAGAAAGCGAACCTTTTCTTACAGGGCATCATCGATACTCGTCTGAAACCGATGGACGACAAGATGGTGGAATGGTTATTCAAGAACCCGATCGGAGACGGAGGGCAGTTCACGGGTGTCTCCGATATCTTGACCAAGTATGGCGTGGTTCCCGCCGAGGTCATGGTAGAGACCAACAGTAGCAACAGTACCGGACGCATGAGCAACCTGATCGGATTAAAGCTGAAAGAATACGGCTTGCAACTTCGCGACCTGTCTACGACCAAAGGCACGACCGTAGCGGATCTGGAGAAAAAGAAAACAGAGATGCTAGGTACGATTTACCGTATGCTCGTATTGAACTTGGGAGAGCCGCCTACGAAATTCACGTGGACTCGCAAAGACGCTAAAGGGAATCCGGTAGAGACGAAGGAATATACGCCTCAGTCCTTCTTCCAAGAATATATCGGGGACGATTTGAAAAACAACTATGTCATGTTGATGAACGATCCGAGCCGCGATTATTATAAGCTGTATGAGATCGATTACGACCGCCACGCTTACGATGGCAAGAACTGGACGTACGTAAACCTTCCGATCGAGGATATCAAACAAATGGCTATCGCTTCCATCAAGGACAGCACCATGATGTATTTCTCTTGCGACGTGGGCAAGTTCTTCGATCGTGACAGAGGTATTCTGGATGTAAACTTCTACGATTACGGTTCACTGATGGGTACGACTTTCGGCATGGATAAGAAACAACGTATCCAAACATTCGCCAGCGGTTCCTCACACGCCATGACCTTGATGGCTGTTGACCTCGACGCAAATGGAAAGCCGAAGAAATGGATGGTTGAGAATAGTTGGGGCCCGGAGCGAACGCCGGCCACCTCATCATGACAGACCAATGGTTTAATGAGTATATGTTCCGTCTGGTAGTCAACAAGAAGTACATCACGGATCAAGTAAAAGAGATCTTGAAACAAACACCGACTCGCCTTCCCGCTTGGGACCCGATGTTCGCTGAAGAGGATTAAAATAAAATACGGATGAGATAGACAACGCGAATCGTTCAATTACCAATCCGTACATCTATCTCATCCGTATTCCATTGCTATATCAAAAGAGTCTGGGCATACAATCACTCGAATAGCAAACCCGGCTTTATCTATTAACGGATATGGATTTGCCGCAAGATTTGATCCGTCGCTCCTACACTGTTTTTCACAAAATCACCGGCAGCTTGCCCGGAGGTTTCCAAGGCTGTCGGTCGGTCAATAACTCGTCCATCTTCGTTCGGAAAGAGGAATCGTCTGTGATGGAGAAACCACCACCTACGGCGATCAGATCCTTCGCCTCCTTAAACTTATGGTATCTCGGGCCGAATAAGACCGGCATCCCATAAACGGCGGCTTCCAACGTGTTGTGGATACCCGCTCCGAAACCACCACCGATATAAGCGATCTGTCCATAGCGATAAATGGAAGATAAGAGTCCGAAACTGTCGATGATCAAGCAATCCTTATCGGCCAGATCATCCTCATGCGCCTCCGATAGACGGACGGACGGACGTTTTAGCATCGCCTCGATAGAAAGGAGATGTTCCCGGTGAATCTCATGCGGGGCGATAATCAACTTCATCTCCGGATGCTCATGGAAATAAGGGATAAAGATCGCCTCGTCTTGAGGCCATGAACTGCCGGCCACCATCACGATCGGCCTCTTACCCTCCTTGCTTTCCAAGAAACGTTTGATAAACGGAAGCTCACGAGCTTGCTTACGGACATCCAACACCCGATCAAAACGGGTATCGCCGGTCACCGTCACATTCGTGATACCGAACTCGTTCAAGAGTTTCATCGAACGCTCGTCCTGAACAAAAAGATGATTAAAATAAGATAGCATCTTCCGGTACGGCTTTCCGAACCATTGGAAAAATAGCTGGTCGGGGCGGAATATAGCGGAAATGATATAAACCGGTATTCCCCGCTTCCGCAACTCACGCAAATAGTTCCCCCAAAACTCGTACTTGATAAATATGGCGATCGCCGGGTTCGCCAAATTCAGGAACTTCTTCACCCGGAAAGGCGTATCGAAAGGAAGGTAGCAGATCACGTCCGCTCCCTTGTAATTCTTCCGTACCTCATAGCCAGAGGGAGAAAAGAAAGTCAGCAACACCTTATACTCCGGATGTTCCGCCTTGATCTTCTCGATCATAGGGCGCCCTTGCTCGAACTCGCCCAGCGAGGAGGCATGGAACCAGATGTATTTAGCGTTCCGGTCGATCTTCTCACGAAGTATGGAATTTGTTTTCCATTGCCCGAATCGCATCAGTCTCGCCTTTTTATGGAAAGGCGAGATCAAAGCGACTACAAAAGCGTAGAGATGTATTGCTAAACTGTACATGATTATTTTAATATCTCGATAGCCCGTTGGATACGGCGGATAGACTCCTCTTTACCTAAAGCCTCGGTGATATCAAAGATGCCGGGGCCCTTGCCCTCGCCAACCAAGGCCAGACGGGCGGCGTTCATGATATTCCCCAAATGATATCCCTTGCTCTCGATCCAAGCCTTGCACTCGTTCTCGGTACCTTCTACGTCGAACGGCTCACGGGCACGCAATTGCTCGATAAACTCACCCAATTGAACAGCCGAATCTTCCTTCCAGCGTTTCTTGCGAGTCTTCTCATCGTACTCCGTCGGGGCGATAAAGAAGAAAGAGCAAAGATCCCATAACTCACTCACGAAATTGACACGGCCTTTCATCATACCGACTACTTTCTCTACATAAGCATGGGTAGTCTGGATACCGTGGCTTTCCACGATCGGCAAGAATAGGTCAGCGATCTCCGTATTACTCTTCTCCAGCAAATAGTGATGGTTAAACCATCTGCCTTTCTCATAATCGAACTTAGCACCGCTCTTGCTGCAACGAGACAGGTCGAACAAACGGATCAAATCATCCATGCTCATCACCTCTTGATCGTTACCCGGATTCCAACCCAGCAAAGCAGGAAGTTTACGACAGCTCGGGGAAGTAGCCACTCTCACGATAGCCCGATGAGACATCACCCGTCTTCGGATCGTGCCATTCCAAGGGGAATACAGGGAAGCCCAGACGATCGCCGTCACGCTTGCTCAACTTACCATTACCTTCCGGTTTCAACAGCAACGACAGGTGGGCGAAACTAGGCATCGTATCTTCCCAACCGAAAAAACGATATAATAATACGTGAAGCGGCGCGCTCGGCAACCACTCCTCACCACGGATCACATGGGTAACCTCCATTAAATGGTCGTCAACGATATTCGCCAAGTGGTAAGTAGGCAATTGGTCAGCCGATTTATATAATACTTTATCATCCAAGATAGAGGAGTTGATAACGACCTCGCCACGGATCAAGTCATTCACATGGATATCCTCATTCGGCTCGATCTTGGCACGAACCACATACTGATGACCGGACTCGATTAGGTTCTGAACCTCTTCAGGGGAAAGTGTCAACGAGTTGCGCATTAGCGAACGGGTAGAGGCGTCGTATTGGAAATTGGCGATCTCCTTCCGTTTCTCCTCCAACTCGGCAGGCGTATCGAACGCTATATAAGCATGGCCATCGTTCAGCAATTGATCGACATACTTCTTGTAGATCTCACGACGCTCGCTCTGGCGATACGGGCCGTAGTTGCCGCCGAAGCTCACGCCCTCGTCGAACTTGATACCTAGCCAAGTCAAGGCCTCGATGATATAGTCTTCCGCCCCGGGAACGAAGCGTTGGGAATCCGTATCCTCGATACGGAGAATCATATCACCGCCATTCTGTTTAGCGAATAAATAGTTGTATAAAGCCGTGCGGACACCTCCGATATGCAGCGCCCCCGTAGGACTAGGCGCAAAGCGTACTCTTACTTTTCTTTGAGTCATAATACTTACATTCTATAATAATGCGGCAAAAGTACGCCTTTTTTTCCGCTTAGTGAAGTTTTTTACGTATATTTCGGACGCTAAAAGGAATCTATATGAAACAAAAGAATTACAATATACCGACCGTGGTCTACTTCGTGGTGACCGCATTACTTATCGCCTACTTCTTCCCCCGGGAGGAAAATTCCGTTATCAGTTCTATGAAGGCAAGCCTTGGAGGTACGGATTGCTCACCGCCCCGAGCGATTTCCCGATCTACAAGACCGACGAGAGGTAAAAGCGGAGAAAGACAGCGTACTCCGTAAGTTCGAGCCTTATTACCGCATAAACCCCGGCATCCAAAAGGAAGAGATCGAGAAACTGCGCGCCAA
>ENA-OQAA01001173-OQAA01001173.1-human-gut-metagenome-genome-assembly--contig:-NODE-1173-length-14248-cov-1.880108_pt1 | contig 14248 bp, 17 predicted proteins | sample MGYA00242489_ERZ504515 | MGnify/ENA primary metagenome ERZ504515 (study PRJEB26092, sample SAMD00036237) | human gut metagenome | host: Homo sapiens | study: EMG produced TPA metagenomics assembly of...
GTTTGTACAACTGGTAGCCGATACACCAGTTAATGGCGATAAACAGCAGGGCAAAGGCAAGGAACCGGCGGTTTCACCGAAAACGGGCATGAGGACTATATTGTATAAGAATCCGTGTATGCTGATGCTGCTGTTTCCCCACGGGAAACTGATACTACCGAAAAGTATGCTAAGTACGCCGCCCAATACATACATGAACAGCGGATTCACACCGAATGCCTCGAAAAACATGCTCCACTTCTTATAGCCTTTCACATCAATAATCCAGATAAGCAATGCCAGAAAACTGGATGCCAGTCCGCAAGTGACGAGTACGTAGGTAGGAGACATATTTTCTTGTTGATGGGGCAACCGTAGCTTAGCAGGAACCGGAGAAAGTAAGGATAACACCTACCAGCAACAGTGTGATAAGCTGCGAATTGAGAAATGAGGCACGGTCTTCCGACTTGTTGCCATCCAGCATCAGCCGCCCTACACAGAAGCCCAGCAACACATGTGCAATGGCAGGAATGGTGCTTAACAAACCTTCGGGATCTATGCCGTTATCCTTGTACATGTGTGCAGGGGTCAGGATGGCACGGTCTACCACGGAAAGAATGTTTGTTTCATTATAGGCGAAACCGTTGCCGCACATCAACAGTATGAAGTAGCCTGTCAATAGGCCGGCTATCAGATAAGGTATATGTTTATGCTTCATGGTTAGTGCAATGATGGAGGCTGCTCCGTAGCAAAGGGCCAGCCGTTGCATGACACCCAGAATACGGATACGGTCGAATGTCCAGACGGAAGCCCATAGCTTCTCTCCGAAACTGAGGTCGTCCGGAGCGGAGGCCCAGTAATAGCAGAAACGCGAGAACCAGCCGATAGCCATGCCTATAAGGAAAATGACGATGGTGCGTTTCAGTATCTTCATGCCGGCGGCGTGGCTGAACTCAAAGTTGTATTTCTTCAGGGAAATGTATGTGGAAATTCCCATGATAAACATGAAGAAGGGAAAGACGAGGTCGGTGGGGGTCAGACCGTTCCACTCTGCATGCCGCAAGGGGGCATAGATATGTCCCCACGAACCGGGGTTGTTTACCATAATCATACCTGCGATGGTGACACCACGGAGAATGTCGAGTGCAAGGATGCGTTTACTTACTTTTGTACTGTTCATTGTAATATTTGTGTGTTAAGTTAATTATCAATCCTAATTATCAGCTGCCTTTGTACATTCGTCTACCAGATAGGCAATGGATACATAGGGGATACCTGAGTTTGTTGTCAATCCGATTTCACAAGTACGGCTGTTAGAGTAGCCTATATTCACTCCGGACGCTTCTATTTGCGGGCGGAGTTTGCGTAGGGCGTACGAGTTCAGCTCAGGATAGGTGAATCCCCGGTCTCCGGCAAAACCGCAGCAACCTACTTCTTCCGGCACGATGACTTTACTGGAGCAAAGGCGTGCAAGGGCTATAATGGTATCTGCCAGTCCCATTTTCCGCATGGAGCAGGTGATGTGGATTGCTACGGGGCGGTTAATAGGTGTGAAATCAGCTTCTCACGTAAGAATGTATAGATGAATTCTGCAGGTTCATACAGTTTCATCTTCTTGATACATTCGCGCATGCGGTGCAGACAAGGGCTTTGGTCACAGAGGACGGGGTATTTGCCTTGTTCGCTGGCTTCCCAAAGTGCGGCCTCCAGTTCGGCTGTCTTGCGATCGGCAATGTCCAGCATCCCTTTACTTCCCAAATGGTGCCACAGCAAAGCTTGTCCATATCTTTCGGGAAGATGATTTCGTAACCGGCTTTTTGCAACAAGGACACCATTTTATTTACCAATGGCTGCTCTACGGGAGACTTCTTTGCCAGACCCATAGTCTGGTTGATGCAGCTGGGGAAGTAGACGACTTTGTAGTTACGAGTTACAGAGCTACGAGCTACAAGTGCTGCGCTATTATGCTGCATAGTGCTTGTAGCTTGTAACTCCGTAGCTTGTAACTGATAACTTTTCGGCATAGCGGCGTCCATAGAGGTATGCCTAATGCATTGTGCAGCCCCTTGGTAATGCCGCTCATCGCCTTTGTCCCTAATAGTGAATGTCCGAAGTTGGCTAAGGACAATACGGGACGCAGTGCACTCTTGACACCAGCGAAATGATTGGCGACAAAGTCTCCGGCTTTGTATCCCAGACTGCCTTTGGGTAATGCTTCCTGGCGGATTATATGGGTAAGGTCGCCCGTATTGATACCCATCGGGCACGACATGGAGCAGAGGCCGTCTCCGGCACAAGTCTGGTTGCCGGGATAGCGGTATTGTTTTTCGAGCAGTGCAAGGCGTGTCGGGTCCTCGCCGCTTTGTTTCAGCCGGGATATTTCGCGCTGCAACACGATACGCTGGCGCGAGGAAAGGGTAAAGCCGCAGGAGAGACAGTTGACTTCGCAGAAACCGCACTCGATGCATTTGTCAGCTACGAGTGACGTAGCTTGTCTCTTGTCACTCATCACTAATAAAGGCAGCGGCTTGAAGTTCTTGATATGGCATTGCGGGTCATCATTGAAAATGACACCGGGGTTTAGCAATCCTTTTGGGTCAAACAGCTCTTTGACGGCTTTCATGGCTTTGTAGGCGTCATCTCCCCATTCATGGCAGACAAAGGGAGCCATATTCCGGCCCGTGCCATGCTCGGCTTTCAGGGAACCGTCATATTTATCTACTACCAAGGTCTTGATGTCATTCATCAAGTCTTCGTAGCGTTTCACTTCCGCTTGGGTACTGAAGGACTGGTTGATGATGAAGTGGTAGTTGCCTTCGAGAGCATGGCCGTAGATGCAGGCGTCATTATATCCGTGGCGGGCTATGAGCTGTTGCAGTTCTGCCGTTGCCTCCGGAAGGTCTTCAATGTGGAAGGCGATGTCTTCGATGAGGCAAGTGGTTCCCGGCTGGCGCGTACCTCCACAGAGGGGAAGATGCCGGAACGGATGGCCCAGTATTTGGAATATTCCTCCGGACGGTCGGTGAAGCGTACCGGAATATAGGTGGTGAAGGCTTGCAGGCAAGCTTCAATGGCAGATATGTTCTGTTGCAGTTCTTCCGGGGTACGGGCTTTGGTTTCGGTCAGCACTGCTGTCAACCCGGTTTCGTCGCCGGGCTCCACGCCGGGGAGGGCAGAGGAGGCAACTTCGCCTTTGTATTTTAGGAATACGGGGTCGTTGACGGAAGAAAGGCTCTTATAATCTAGCATTTCAGCCCCTTTTACTGTCCATTCGCCGGTTTCGTCGACCAGCTTCTTCATGGCTACCACAGCGCGGCTCGCTTCTTTGATGGTCTTGAAGTAGAGCATAGCGCTGGCCTTGTAGGGATAATCATATTCAGTCTTCATCGTCACTTCCGAAAGGAACGCCAGTGTACCTTCGGAACCTACCATGAGGTGGGCAATGATTTCGAATGGGTCGTCGAAACGGACGAAGGGCAACAGATTGAGCCCGGTTACATTTTTGATGGAATATTTGTAACGGATACGTTCGGCCAGTTTTTCGTTGGTACGTATTTCATCGCGCAGTTCGCAGATGCGGCGAATGAAGTCACGGTGACTCACTTCGAAGGAGGCGCGGCTGACGGGATTTCCGGTATCCAGCAGGGTACCGTCCATCAGGATAATACGGGCGGAAATAAGCACCTTGTCGCTATTGGCGTGCGTACCGCAGTTCATGCCGGAAGCATTGTTCATGACAATACCGCCTACCATGGCGCTTTTCACCGAGGCGGGATCCGGTGCAAACTTACGGCCGTAGGGAGCCAACAGTTCGTTCACACGTTGTCCGATGATGCCCGGTTGGAGGGTTATCTGTTCGTAGTCGGCGGATATGCTGTATTTTTCCCAATTCTTGCCGGCTACGATGAGGATGGAGTCGCTAATGGCTTGACCCGACAAACTGGTCCCTGCCGCTCGGAAGGTGACGGGCAGCCCGTGGCGGCTCGCCAGTTTCAACAGTTGTGAAACTTCATCTTCGTCTTTCGAACGGATTACAATCTGGGGAATCAGTCGGTAAAAACCGGCATCCGTACCCCAAGCCAGCCGGCGAAGTTCGTCGGTGTAAATCCTTTCCTGCGGAATGAATTGTTTTGCTTCCTGCAGGAAAGCCATGTAACTATGCTCTTTCATGTTCTCTTTTTTTATTGCATCACTTCGCTTCAAAGTGCTCTGTAAACGTGTCTTACGAGGGGGTACATTCAGTCTATACTGAATATATTTAAGTATACGACTGAATGTGGTTCTGTATACGACTGAAATAGTCTCCGTATCAGGCTCTTTTCCCTTCCTTATTTATCTGTAAATTTATTTATATAAATAATACTTTTTCGACAACTTACGGAAGTCTTCGGCATCTTTATACCAGTAGTCGCGTATGTCCTCCCAACGGTTCCGTTCGAGAAGCGCTCGCGTATCTGCCGCGAACCGCTTACTTTGTCGAACATGTTGAAACGCCCCTTGTCGGCATGGTCAAACACGGCACGGTCAGGATAGAGGGCGGCGACTTCCTGCATGACCAGGAATTGCAGGTCGCTCAACGGTGCTTTGCCGAAATCCATGATGTGCACTTGCACACCTTGCAGCAACTCGCCTTTGCCTACGCTATAGAACGGCTTCAGGTACATCGGTCTGAAGATGACCCCCGGTACGTTCAGACGGTTCAGGTTTCCGGCCAGCTTTTCCGCTTCCATCCATGGTGCGGCAAACATCTGGAACGGAATGGTATACCCCACGCCGATAGACATATATCCCAGTTCGCCCAGAATGCCGCTGACGGGGTAGAAGAATGCAGAATAAGGATGTGGAATGTGTGGAGAGGAGGGAACCCATTGCAGTCCGGTTTGGGTATAATCCATCTTGCGTTTCCAGCCTTTCATCTTACTACGTGGAGATTGCATTGTTCCCCATCCTTCAACATCTTCTCGCCATTGAGCATCAGTGCCAGCTCACCGCAAGTGAGGGCGTAAAGGTACGGAATTTTAAACTGGCTTACAAAAGAAATGCAATCATCTTCAACCAAGTTGCCTTCAATCTTCAATCCGCCTACGGGATTGGGCCGGTCCAGCACAATGAATTCCTTGCCGTTTTCGGCAGCGGCTTCCATGGCCAGTCCCATGGTGCTGATGTAGGTAAAGGAACGGCAACCGATGTCTTGGATATCATACACTAATACATCCACATCTTTCAGCATGTCCGGCGTGGCCTTGCGGGTCTTTCCGTAAAGCGAATAGACGGGCAGTCCGGTAGTCGCGTCTTTGATGTCCGTCACATGGTCGCCTGCGTGCACATCGCCGCGCACGCCATGTTCGGGGCCGTAGAGTGCCACAAGGTTCACGTTGGGCGCCTCGTGCAGGATGTCAATGGTGGACTCATCCGGTTGTCCCACCCCGTCGTTGGTAATCAATCCTACACGCTTACCTTCCAGGCATCGGAAATTCTGTTCTTTCAGTACCTCGATACCGGTCTTTATTCTGATCTTCTGTGCTTGCATCGCACCTCCGCAAAGGAGGCAGAGCAAGGATATAATAATAGTCCTCTTCATAACCAATCACTAAATATTACTCACAAAACATTAATCATTAACCATTAATCATTTTTTTCCATATTCCGGGTCTATCCTTCTGTCTGCAAAAATGGTGACAACAACCGTGGCGAAACAGCATATCATTACCAACCAGAAGAAGTCCGTATATCCGATAGCCTCCTGGATATATCCCGCAAACATACCTGGTATCATCATGCTTAGTGCCATGAATGCGGTACAGATGGCATAGTGGGATGTTTTGAATTCACCTTCGGAGAAGTACATCATGTAGAGCATGTAGGCCGTGAAACCGAAGCCGTAGCCAAATTGCTCGATGGCGATGGCGGTTGAGATAGCAAACAGATTGTCGGGCTGGGCAATGGCAAGATAGACAAACGTCAGGCATGGCAGAGTCATGCATCCTGCCATCCACCAGATGGATTTTTTCAAGCCAATGCGTGATGCGAACAATCCTCCGAGGATACCGCCCAGGGTGAGGAATATGACTCCGATGGTGCCGTATACGATACCTACTTCTGCTGTCGATAGTTCCAGACCTCCCGATTCTTTGGAGGCAACCAGGAAAGGCATACACATTTTGATGAGGAATGCTTCAGGCAGGCGGTACAGCAACATGAACACGATGGCCAGCAATGCGCCCGGTTTGGTAAAATAGGTGGCGAATGTTCGTCCGAATTCTCTGAATATAGCTCCTGCAGTGGCGGCATCGGCAGCCAGTGTTGACTTATCTGAGGTGGGTTTGGGGACTGCAAAGAGGTGATAGAACGTCACCAGGCTGAACAGAACGGCTGTAACCAGCATCGTGATGGTCCATGACAGCGGAATGTTTTCGGTTCTCAGTTCGATGGCGCCGGCAATGGCTACGAGCACGCCTTGTCCGAAGATAGAGGCGACCGGTAAAACGTGCTTCGGATGCCAACGAAGGCTGCCTGGTCACTCTGTTTCAGTGCCAGCATGTAGAAGCCGTCGGCGGCAATGTCGTGTGTGGCAGAGGCAAAAGCCGTGATGATGAACAGCATCAGCGTGATGCTGAACATGCTGATGGGGGTTGTTCCGGCCGCCATAGTCGCCTCGTCCGGCCGTGGAATGGACAGCGTCAGCAGGATGAATGCCACAGACATCAGAATCTGCATGGAAAGGGTCCACCATCTTTTGGTTCTGATAATGTCTACAAACGGGCTCCAGAAAGGTTTGATAGTCCATGGCAGATAGAGCAGGCTTGTGAACAAGGCCATTTCTCCGTTCGGTACGCCCATTTTGGTAAACATCATCACGGAGATGTTGTTTACGATAAAATATGGAATGCCTTGTGCAAAGTACAAGGTGGGTACCCATGCCCATGGCGATATGTTTTTTGTATGGTTCATGATATTGATTTATTGTGTTCTATTCGATTATTCATACAGCTTGTCAATGCTGGCACCTATATAGTAGTGCAACAGTATTGCATCATACTTATACCCTTGCTCGCCCATCACGGCTGCACCTATTTGGCAAAGTCCCACACCATGCCCCCAACCGGCACCGGTGAGATGAAGCGTCCGGGAATGCCTTCGGCGGACAACTCCTCTTTGTCTACCACGAAGGCAGAGCTGTAGAGGTGTGAAGTGGAGAGCGTGCGGCGGATTTCCAGTTCCTTGCCGATGGTGAGTGTGCGTTTGGTTCCCACAATCTTCAGTTTCCAGAGGCGTCCGCTGGTTCCGCGGGCTATGGGGATAAGGTCGATGATTTGTCCGTAGTCAATGCCTGAACGTTTCAGAATGAGGGCTGAAAGCTCTTCCTGGTATATTCCACTTTCCAGCGATAGAAGTCCGTAGTCTCCTGGTCATAGTTATTGAGTACCTGCGAGAGGATTTTCTTGTCGGTGGTGTTGCAGAATGCTTCGGGGGAGGTACGAATCCAGCGGTCCGCTTCGACTTCCTGCGTCAAATCGGGCAGTGTGGCGTGCGTTTTGCTGTCTCGTTGTTGGGCAAGATAGGGGTATTTGATGTCTTCCCAGCAGTATTGGAACTCCTCGAAAGCACCGCCGCAGCATTTGGAGAAACGGGCGTCGCAAATCTTACCATCAGATGTCAGTACCTGGCCGCGGGTAGCGGAGATGGCTTGTTTCACAATATCGGTAGAGGCACGTGTAATGCCCTGGTAGCGTTGACAATGGTCGTCGGCGCATACATCGAAACGTGTGTGGTCTTCTCGGTCGTACCAGCGAATCAGCTCTTCGTCGGTCTGCGTAAAGGCCGAGTAGTTAGCTTGGGCTTCGGTGATTTCCTTATTCTTTTGTATTTGTGCCAGTAGCCAGCTTCGGGAGATGACAGCGTGTGCCTTGAGCAGCTCCAGAGAAGCGGTGGCACTCATCTCGGAGGAGATGACGCTGGTCAGATAATCTTCTACATGGATGACGTTGATGCCGGTGAGCTTTCCATTCTCAACGATGATTTTGAGAGCACCCAGAAAACGCTGGTCTTCCTTGCGCTCCCAATGGAAATTGATGCCGATGGTAACGTCCAATAGTTCGAAGGCATCGGTCTGCTCGTGTTGCGGTTCAAACAGCAGTTCGTCATACCGGCGTCCATTCCAGAGAATCTTGCCTTCGTCGTAGGTCACTACCTGCTTGCCGCTGACTTCCGTTCCGTCCATGCGATACGGATTCAGCAAAACGAATTCTATCTGCGGTTCAAACAGAATGCCTACTTGTACTTTGGGCTCTTTCATAATGGTATTTCTTTAAAATTAGAGTTCTTGGATTTCAGAAGTCATATTTTTTCCCTGATACGCTGCCGTACCTTGTGGAAATCTGTGGCAGAGAGGCATACTTCACTTAATATCTGCGCCACGTCTTCCGCAGTGATTTTCAAGAAATCCTTTTCTACGGGGGTGATAAAGACACCTCCCAAGTCGACGGATGCCGGGCTGCTCAACAGATTGGCTTCTCCTTCGGCAGTATAGCAGGCGGGGCGGTGTTTCTCGCGCGGGAAGACAAAGACCACCCAACGGTCGGCCTCGTATAGGACCAGTACGTTCATCATCGGCTCGTCTTCTTCGGGTTTCACGTCCAGAGAACGGTAAATGATGTCGAACAAGTCTGCCGCGTCCTCTTTGGAGGTGGATTCAATCACAAGTGTGGCACGGGGAGCGTCGTCAAGATACCACAGTGCTGCTTTCCTATAATCGGCTATTTTCCCGGCAGTCTGTCCGCGCCAGTCCTTTTCAATAGGCATGAACTTGTTCCTGTCCTGGAACTGAAGCATGGTCGGGGGCGGAAGCACCACATTTGGGACCGTTGTAGAAGATGGTGTAATCCGTCAGCGCCTCGGCCAGCTCCAGCATGTCGGTGAAGCGGGTGGCTATGCGTTGAGGGGTATGTGCCAGTTCCGGTACTGTCAGGTGGCGGGGAAGATGGGGAACGGATTCACCAGAATATTGTAGTGTCCTCCGAACGGGATACCTTTCTGTACCGGCGGCAAATTGGCCGGGCACAGAAAGCATTTCCGTTCCAGGATGGACTTGGCATCCACTTTGGCACCGGAGGAAACGATGCGTGCGGGGTTGAACTGTACCTTATAAAGTATCCCGTTTACATTCAGCTCTTTCACCCGCACACCGGAGAGGGCGGCATAGTTGTTGCGTGCCGTCTCCCAGGATGCCAATTGTCCAGTCAGAAGATGGTGTATCGTTTGATTCATATCACTTGTTTTTGTTCATCGCTATGCGTGCCTGAAGTTCCCAGGTACGGATGCGGTCTTTGTAGAGGTTGTGTCCGTTCATTTTCACGATGTCCAGTGAGGCATCGGAGTTGTCGTCCCAGCGGCGGCAGAGGTAGACCACGTCGTACACGCGTCCTATCTGGTACTGGCGGGAGAAGTTCAGTCCCAGTGCATAGTCTTCGCCATAGCTGGTATTGGGTACTTTCACTTCGCGCAGTACCGGGGTATAGAAGGCGCGCGGGGCACCCAGACCGTTGATGCGGAGGGCGTTGTTGCGTCCGTTTGCCGGAGTCCATTCCTTGTGGTCGATGATGCCCGGAGCAATCATGTTCATGTTGAAGTCCGTCATCATATAGGTGCCTACCACCATGGCGCAGTTCTGTTCGTAGAAGGCGCGTACCATGATGGCGAGTGTGTTTTCGTCTTTGTATACGTCGTCGCTGTCCAGCTGCACGGCAAACTTGCCACACTTGGGGTGGTGTACACCTACATTCCAGCAACCGCCGATACCGAGGTCGTTGCGTTCGGGGACGATATGGATGAGGCGTTCGTCGTCCTTGAATTCGTCGATGGCTTCCGTTGTGCCGTCTGTGGAGTGGTTGTCGATGATGATAAGATTATATTTGAAGTCTGTCTTCTGCATCAGTACCGACTTGATGGCATCGCGGATGGTACGGATACGGTTGCGCACCGGAATGATGACCGAAGCTTCATACTCAAAGTTACCGGCAGAGAACTCAATCTTCTTGAACTCCGGTGCCAGATATCCCCCGATTTCTTTCAGATGTTCGGTACATGCCTGCTCCATCTCAATCTGGCGGTCACGGTTTTTGGGGTCTACATAGTCGAAAATCTTTTCGCCGCTCTTGCGGGTATCGTTTTCCACCTCGCTGTATAAGTATTCGTTGATATGTACCAAGTCTGAATGTTGGCTCAATTTCAAGCGCAGGTCGTAAAGTCCGGCGAAGTTGTAGTCAGACTTCATGTGTCCGGCGGCTTCCTTTAGTTTTTCGGTGTTGAAAAGGAGCAGGGAGCCAAAGTTGAAGTCATCCCTCAAGGAACCGAATTGGTAGTCGATTACCGGAGCGTTGCTCTGCTTGCCGTCTGCTATTTGGTAGTGGTCGGCATATACCATACCGGCGCTTGAATCTTCAAGGATGTGTATCATACGTTCCAGTGCAAACATACCCATTTCGAGCGTAGTCTCTTTGGTATAAAGCAATGTGTATTCTCCCTTGGCTGCATTAGCAATAGCTTTGAGAGTTGCACTGCTGTAGGGCATGTCAACAAACAATATTTCGCAGTCCGGGAGCGATTCCAGAGTGGCATCGGTCGTGATTAACCGGATTTCTTCTATAAGTCCTGTCGCCTGTAGGCTATTCACTGTTTTTTCTACTTGTTCTTTTCCTGCGTAGGGAAGAAAGCAACTGATTTTATTCATGATATATCTTTTAATTTTTAATTCTCAATTTTTAATTCTCAGAAGTCCCACTTCCCCGCTGGTTGCCGTGAATAGAACTTCGTGGCCGTTCAACGGAACTACGGTACTGATGAGTGAATTTCCTATTTTATGTTTCCACAGTACTTTGCCTGTTTTTCCTTCCAGTGCGAAGATAAGTCCTTCTTTGGTACTGCCAAACATTACCCCCTCTTTTTCCACTTGCATGGAGGGGGCATGCTCATAACCGAAACCTACATTGGTTGCCCACAACTCCCGCGGAGTATCTCCTTGAGCTGCATAGCAAACAATGCTGTCGTTCATCGTTTTGCTATAGATACGTTCACCGTCTTCGGAAAGTCCGATGGTCTCGCGCACCATGGACTGGAAGGTGCGCCACACGGTATTGCCCGTATGGATGTCTATAGCGGTCATGGCGCGTTGCGGGTCGGTAATGAATACTTTACCGTCGGCAGCTACCGGCCATACGGCGGCAGGAGAGAAGTGCATGCGGGTCAGTCCGCCCGTCCATTTCCACAACTCACGTCCGTCAGTCTTGTTCAAGGCATACAGTGTATTGTCCCATGCGCCGAAGATGACCTTGTCTTCCGTCACCAACGGCTTGGTTTCGATGTAGCCCTTCACGCCGGTGTAGGTCCAGATTACTTTTCCTGTATGGATGTCTGTGGCGCGGAAAGTGGCATCACTGGCACCGATGTAGGCGGTACCGTCTGCGATGGTCACGGCTCCGAGTACCGGTTCGGCAGCTCTTACCGTCCAGAGCAGGTTGCCGTCTTTGGCATTCAATCCGTAGATGTGGCGGTCGGCAGACCCGAATACAACGATACCTTCGCTTACGGCCGGAGTACCGACAATACGTTTGCCGGATTCAAAGCTCCATAGCTTTTTGCCGTTTTTCAGGGCGTAGGCTGTCAGCCGTCCCATATCGTCTCCTACGAACACTTTATCTTTTTCTACGGCGGGCGAGCAGTAAATGCCTGCACCCGTCTGTACCATCCATTGTTCCTTTACTTTCAGATATTCCTTGTTGACCGAGAAGTCGGGATATTTCTCCGCTTTTCCATTGCGGTCGTAATATTGCCCGGCCAGCGAGAAGGCAGCCCATTGCTTCTTAGCTCGCCGATACGTTGCGTGTATACACGGATGGAGTCTTTGGTTACTTCGTAAATGCCATAACCCGGTTTTCCTTCTTTGTCGCGCAGGTTGCTGCGCATCAGTACGCCCGGAATGCCGTCATAACGTAAATCCCGGTTGCTGTGATAATGCCCGCCGATAAACAGGCGCACGTTGTAAGGGCGGACGGCATCCGTCACCTCATACCAGTTGTCCACATCCCCGTCCATTAGCGGGTAGTGGGTGACAAGTATCACCGGTTTGTCTTTGCCATTTTTCTCCATTTCCTCCGTCATCCAACGGATATCTTGCGGCACTACATGCCCGTAGCCATACGCATCAGCGGACCGGAGTTGAAGCCGAGGAAAAGGAATCCCTTATGCTCGAACTCGAAGCGTTCGCCGCCAAAGATTTCTCCGAAAGCGGTGCAGCCGGAGTCGCTCCATTTCGTTTCATGGTTGCCAAGGGCTACGTGTAGGGTACTTTCAGCAAGTCAAGGCACGATTTCACTTTTTCCATGGTGGCACGGTCGCCTTCTTCGGTCAGGTCGCCCGTCACCAGGACAAAGTCGATACTGTCGGTGGCATTAATCTGTGCTATGGAACGCAGCAAGTCCTCAGTGGGATTCGGATTGTTCGGGGTCAGATGAATGTCTGTCAGTTGGGCAAAACGGAATGTCCCTTGCTGTGCCTGCATCCCCAGGGGGAGCAGGCAAGCCATCAGGACAATTATTAACAGTCTTCTGTTCATAGATGATGATTGGTTGATATTATTTGTTGTCGTTGAAGAATGTCAGCACAGCATTCATGAGTGCCTCTCTTTCAGAATCAGTACGTATGGATTCAAAAGGGAATCCCAATACAAAAGTCTTGTAGTCGCCCTGGTAGGCCACACCGGCACTCAGGTTGTTTTCAGAATACCGCATCACGGTGTGTGCATCTTTGGTTGCCGGTTCAATGGCGTCCGGTGATTCCACCACATACGAATCGGCATTCAGCTCATTGTGATAGGTATAGTTTCCTGAAAGGGCGGGGAACGGAGAAGCTACGCTTTTCACCTTACCCATTGTAGCCGCTTGTCCCACACGCCACTTATATTTCAGTACTTCCATCGCAAATTTCTTGTCGGCTTCGTCGGCAGTTGCAAGGCGGTTGTCCCATAAATCCGTTCCTACAAAAGCGCCCGAAACAAAGATATTTCCACCTTGCTTACAATAAGCCACAATAGCCTCCTGCATCGGTTTGCTGAAAGTCTTGAACTCCAACGGTTTTACGCCTCCCCGTCCCATCTTGGTCTGGCACTGTTTCCCAAGTATCAAGTCCACATACCTATACTCTTTCATATCTACCGAAGTATTTTTATCTCCCTCCTACGGGGGAGGGGTTGGGGGAGAGGCTTTCGTTGCTACACGATACAAACGAATATCCCGCTTTCAGGATAGCGGCACCATGTATGGCAGGATAATCGAACGTATTTCCTGCGATGACTTGGGTCTCGTAATTTCCATAACTGTCGCCGAAACCGGAGGCGTCGTCGTCCATCCAGGGAATGGAACGGCGGTATTCCTTCATCTTGCCAATGTAGCTGATGTCCCGGATATAGGGGACCCCGTGGTCCTGCTCATCCAGAAATCCGGCAAGGAGGGTGTCGGCGGGGGTGGGTGCCGTAAAGTCGGCAGGGGCACTGATACGGTCGAATCCGTTTATCACCAATACGGTACCTTTGGAATTGAATGCTCGTCCGGCAGAAAGAATTTCGGAAGGGAAACTTTCACCGCCCTTGTTGACAGCGGTAACCTTGTAGCTGCATACCATGCCGGCGGGGAGCGTGGTTCGGTAACTGTTGCCGTCCACCAATACTCCGTTGTCGAAATCCCCGTCGCCGATACGGGTATAAACAATGTATTTCTCTGCTACGGCAGTCGGTTCCAACGCATCCGCTACGGGTTGCCAGGTCAGTTCCACTTCGTTCTCGCTGGTCATGCGCAAGGCCATGTGGTCTACCGGTAACGGTTGCACTACATAATCCATGTGGTATTGTGAGCAGAGGAACTGCAACATACCTTTATAGATGGCGCGGCTTACGGTGAAACGGAAACGTGGGTCCAGTCCGTAGCGCATGTCTGCAAAGTTTTGATGGGAAAGCAGTTCGAGCAGCATGGTAGGTACGCGGGGTACACGGGCCTCATAGTAAGATTGGTTCCATTTGCCACGGCGTGTCCATTGAGGTTCGTAGAGGTACGCACGTCGCGCACGATGTTGGACTGAATCAAGTCTGTCAGGTCGTGGCTCAGATAGCGTGATGCTCCGTTGGCGAACTTCTCATTGTAGGCGTTGGTATGGTAGATGCCGAGTGTCCCGATGATGGAATCGTTCAGTGTAGTTCCTGCATCGGAGTGGAAGGCGAAGG
>ENA-OQAA01001174-OQAA01001174.1-human-gut-metagenome-genome-assembly--contig:-NODE-1174-length-14247-cov-1.828895_pt1 | contig 14247 bp, 23 predicted proteins | sample MGYA00242489_ERZ504515 | MGnify/ENA primary metagenome ERZ504515 (study PRJEB26092, sample SAMD00036237) | human gut metagenome | host: Homo sapiens | study: EMG produced TPA metagenomics assembly of...
TTACATCAAGCCCGTTTCCATAAACCGGCCCTAGCAGCAAATGGTCTTGTACATAATCCGAAACGGGGAAATTCCACCAAATGTACGCCTTACGTTTCAGCAGCGGATTGACGAAGTCCAGCGTAGACTTATCTATAGTAGCAACTACCATATCACCGGTCCACATCACCTTGATACCCTCGTTCAACTTATCACCAAGCGTAGTGAGATAGCCTCCCTCCACATCGGTCCATGACTTGTTGTACTCTGTGGGACACAATATCAATGGTGCAACATCCCGCTTGACTTTTACAAAATGGTCGTCAATATAGTTCAACAGTTCAGCCTGCTTGTCTGCCTTTGTCCCCTCACCCGAAATATCATCAAAGAAAACGGCAAAACCACGCACACCCAACTGGTACATGCTTTCGAACTTCTGCAACAATAACGAGCGGTCTTCTTCATTCCAGCGAATATCCTGACCCGGATGAATGGCCCAATAGAAAATAACATTGTTCTCCTTCGCCCTATTCACCAATACTTTCAACTCTTCTCCTTCTCGAGCAGGATAAGGCTTGCGCCAGTTGGGAGTCCGGTGATAAGGATCGTCTTTCGGTCCATAGATATAGACATTCATTTTGTTCCGACCATAAAAATCAAGCTGGCGTATACGCGCCTCCTGACTCCAGGGAGCACCGTAAAAACCTTCTACCACACCCCGATAGGGAACATCAGGATAGTCCGTCACTTCAGCCAAAGGCAGCTTGTCTAAAGCAAGCAACTGCGCAAGAGTCTGTACACCATAGTACGCTCCCCGTTCGTCAGCACCGGCTATGACGATGCAGTCTTTTTCTATTTTCAGGAAATAACCTTCGGATTTGCGTGGAATCCGATGTTGGTATTTCTTGATAATCTTATCTCCTTTCACTCCTATATATACACGGAAAGAAGCGCCAAGCACCTCTTCCGGCATCAATGAACGGAGTAAAGGCAACGCAGGTCCGTCCTGCACGGAATTGCCGGAAAGGATCTGGTATTGTCGGGGAATATCAACAGAATCTTTTTGCGTAATATATTCTTGGGGAGTAGGTTGCAAATGAAACTCTTGCGCACAAAGCGTCGCTGTCGTCAGCATACCGAATGCTCCCAGTAACAGTAGTTCTTTTCTCATAAGCGGATTATTAAATTAAGGAATATCTATGTATTAAGAAAACTCTTCCATGCATTCAAGGTTGATACGTTCAAAAATAAGAAATAAATATGAAAACACGTACAAATACAGACATTTATTTCAGTTTAAAGATTCATTTATTCTGCATCCGTTTGAGTTCATCGCACACAGCCGGATGCAGGAAGTAGCGTACGTCTTTTCCCTCCTCTATGGCCCGACGGATAAAAGTGGAGCTGATTTCGAATACCGGAGAAGAAACTGTCCGCACATTCTGCGGTAAAAAGGTGGCCTCTACCGGATAGCCGGGACGGGGATAAACCAGAAGATGATTTTCGGCAATAATGCGTTCCGACTCGTACCAACGGTGGAACAGCCTCCAGTTGTCCGAACCAATGACAAGATGGAAAGTGTGTTGGGGATAAGTCCGTTTCAGCGCATCCAACGTATGAACAGTATAAGAAGGCCGAGGCAGATGGAATTCAAAATCGGAAGCGCGAAACTTGGGATAACCCTCAGTGGCTAGCTGCACCAGCTTCAAACGTAACTTGTCATCCATCAGATCGTTTTCTTCCTTCAGCGGATTGTGGGGGGTGACCATAAACCACACTTCGTCCAGGTCCCCGTATTCGCAAAGATAGTTGCGAGGGCCAAATGTCCGATGTGTATCGGGTTGAACGAGCCGCTGAAGATTCCTATATTCATTTATTCTTATTCATATACAACCTTACAAAGGACGTCTTTGCAACGCACGCCAGGCAGCCCAAGCATTGAAAATCGTCACTACAGAGATAAGAAACATTGAAATACTGGAACGAGGCTCGCCATGATGTATATACAATACACCCACAACAAGGGAGCAGACGAACAGAACGCTATTAATAATTAGCAATGCCTTGTTCAGCTTCGGGCTATTCTTCCTCCTCGGTGCCAACTGGTTGTACACTCCTCCACGTTGTTTCATTCGTTCAAGATTGAGAGATACTTTCAATGCTTCCGCTTTGGCTGTCTCCAGGTCATCGTTCACAATCACGGTATCGAACTTCGGTGCAAAGCCCAGTTCGTATTCGGCTTTCGCCACGCGGCTCTCTATCACTTCGGGAGCATCTGTTCCGCGCCCCACCAAGCGTTTGCGCAATTCCTCCACTGAAGGTGGCTGAATGAAAACAGACAAAGCACGCTCACCATAGAATTTCTTGATATTGCAACCACCCACTACATCCACATCGAACACTACATTCTGTCCGGCAGCCAATTGCTTTTCCACCTGCTCCTTCAGTGTTCCGTAAAAACGGTCCTGATATACCTCTTCATACTCCAGGAATTCATCATTGGCTATGCGACGACGGAACTCGTCAGGAGTCAGAAAGAAATACTCCACTCCATCTTTCTCCGTTCCGCGGGGCGGGCGACTGGTCGCTGAGATGGAGAATGCCAAGTTCAGATTTTGAGTCAGCAGATAGTTGATAATCGTTGACTTGCCAGAGCCCGAAGGGGCTGAAAATATGATAAGTTTTGCCATCGAATTATTTACGATTTGACGATTTACTATTTGATACTACATGACGTTCAATACTTGTTCCTTGATTTGCTCCAATTCATCTTTCATCTGAACGACAATCTTCTGCATCTCCGCATGATTGGACTTACTGCCCAAGGTATTGATTTCGCGTCCCATCTCCTGGGCGATGAACCCTAACTTCTTGCCTTGTCCGGTTCCGGTTTCCAGCGTATTGATAAAATATTTCAGATGATTGCCAAGACGCTGTTTCTCTTCGTTCACATCCAGTTTTTCGATGTAGTAGATGAGTTCCTGCTCCAGACGGTTCTTGTCATAATCCACGCTCAAGGTCTTTTCCAGTGCATCGGTAATACGCTCCTTCACTTTGGCCACACGCTCTTTCTCGTAGGGAGCGATAGTCTCCAACAAATGGGAGATATTGGCGATCTTCTCACGGAACTTCTTTTCAAGGGCAGCTCCTTCCTGCTTACGGAAGTCCACCAGCGCACCGACAGCCTTTTCCACAGCCGAATAGACCACAGCCCATTCCTCCTCACTCAGTTCCTGCGTATCATTCTTCGTCATCACATCCGGCATACGGAGTAACGTGGCAAACCAGTCCATCGCATCCGGCACAGGTATTCCTAGATTTTCTGATATAGCACAAATCTGCTTGTAATATCCCTCAACCAATGTCTGGTTGATGGGAGTGGCGCTTTCCGCACTCTCTTTCTTTTCTATCCAAAGGCTGAAATCCACCTTTCCGCGCTCCAGTTTCCGTGATATTTCATTACGGATTTCCATCTCCTTCTCACGATAAAGCGGAGCAATGCGGGCAGATAGGTCCATTGCCTTACTATTGAGCGACTTTATTTCAACGTTGATTTTCTTATCAGGCAGTTCGACGGTTGCTTTGCCGTAGCCTGTCATAGATTGTATCATAATGTTATAGTTTTGCGCAAAATTACACGATTATTTTAATTAGTGAAAATAATCACGTAAATTTGCCACAATAAAATCAAGAATAAAAGTTATGTCATGTATCTTGCATATTGAAACGTCCACTTCTGCCTGCTCCGTAGCCGTGAGCGAGGATGGACAGAACGTTTTCAAGAAAGAGGACCTGAATGGCCCTTCACACGCCGTTTCATTGGGAATCTTTGTGGACGAGGCGCTATCCTTTGCCGATAGCCATGCCATGCCGTTGGATGCAGTCGCCGTGAGCTGCGGCCCTGGTTCGTATACCGGGTTGCGTATCGGCGTGTCGATGGCAAAAGGTGTCTGCTATGGACGTAACCTGCCACTTATCGGGCTGGAAACCCTGAAAGTTCAGTGTGTACCGGTATTGCTCTACCACGATGAGTTGCCCGACGACGCATTACTCTGCCCGATGATTGACGCCCGCCGCATGGAAGTCTATGCTGCCATCTACGACCGTGCCTTGAAATCGGTGCGCGACATTGCAGCCGATATTGTGGACGAAAACTCCTACCTAGAATTTTTAGAGCAACATCCCGTCTATTTCTTCGGTGACGGTGCAGCCAAATGCAAAGAGAAAATCACGCATCCCAATGCACACTTCATCGACGGCATCCGCCCGCTTGCCGGCATGATGTTCCCGTTGGCAGAAAAGGCAATAGCCGAACAAGATTTCAAGGATGTGCCTATTTCGAACCCTTCTATTTGAAGGAATTCGTAGCCGGCACGCCAAAGAAACTTATTTAGGGTTTAGCGATTAGGGATTAGGGATGAATACCATGCGGTATCACTACGTAGCCCATTAATCACTAACCACTAATCGCTAAACCTAATCACTAATCGTTGAACAATTAATCACTAATTAAAGATGCAATATAACACTCAACAAAAACGGATGCCCCTACCCGAATATGGTCGCAGCATCCAGAATATGGTAGACCACGCGCTGACAATCGAAGACCGTGCAGAACGCCAGCGTTGCGCAAACACAATCATCAACATCATGGGAAACATGTTTCCCATCTGCGCGATGTGCCCGACTTCAAACATAAGCTATGGGACCACCTTGCCATCATGGCCAACTTCCAATTGGATATAGATTATCCGTACGAAATTATCCGCAAGGACAATCTGAATACCAAGCCGGAGAGCATCCCCTACCCCAGTACCAAAATCCGCTACCGCCACTATGGCCGTACACTGGAAGTACTGATAAAGAAAGCCATCGAATTTCCGGAAGGAGAAGAGAAGCAGAACTTGATAGCGCTCATTTGTAACCACATGAAGAAAGACTACATGGCATGGAACAAAGATACCGTCGATGACCGTAAGATTTCAGATGATCTCACCGAACTCTCTGACGGAAAACTGCAAATGACAGACAGTATCGTCCGTCTCATGGCCGAACGTATTGACCAGAACTACCGTCCGAAAGTGAACAACCAGAATAACCGGAACAACAACCGGAACAATAAACGGAAATACTAAAATTGAATGATTAGTGGTTAGTGATTAATGCCATGCGGCATCACCATGCAGACCACTAATCACTAATCACTAATCACCAACCCCTAATCACTAATTTCATGGCATCATTTGTAATCGAAGGAGGACACAGACTTTCCGGTGACATTTACCCCCAAGGAGCAAAAAAACGAGGTGTTGCAAATTATCTGCGCCACATTGCTCACTGCCGAAGAGGTGACTGTGCACAATATCCCGGACATACTGGACGTCAACAACCTTATCCAATTGATGCGGGATATGGGAGTCAGCGTATCTAAAAAAGGCATTGACACTTACAGCTTTCAAGCTGCCAACATTGATTTCGCCTATCTGGAAAGTGACGCGTTCCTGAAAAAATGTTCCAGCCTGCGCGGTTCCGTCATGCTGGTGGGGCCGATGGTGGCACGTTTCGGCAAGGCCATGATTTCCAAGCCGGGCGGAGACAAGATAGGACGCCGCCGTCTGGATACACACTTTATCGGTATCCAGAATTTAGGAGCCGACTTTGTCTATAATGAGGAGCGTGGCATCTACGAAATCTCAGCCAAACAACTGCATGGCAGTTATATGCTACTCGACGAGGCATCTGTAACGGGAACAGCCAATATCGTAATGGCAGCCGTCCTTGCCAAAGGCAAGACCACCATCTACAACGCCGCCTGCGAACCCTACGTGCAGCAACTTTGCAGAATGCTGAACCGGATGGGAGCTAAGATAGAAGGCATCGCTCCAACCTCCTGACTATCGAAGGAGTAGACGAGCTGCACGGAACCGAGCATACCATCCTCCCCGACATGATTGAAGTGGGCAGTTTCATTGGCATGGCAGCCATGACCCGTAGCGAACTGACCATCAAGAATGTCTCCTACGAGAACTTGGGAATTATCCCCGACAGTTTCCGTCGACTCGGCATCAAGATGGAGCAGTGGGGAGACGACATTTACGTGCCCGCACAAGAGACGTACCAGATAGAGTACTTTATCGACGGCTCCATCATGACCATTGCCGACGCACCCTGGCCCGGACTGACACCAGACTTGCTCAGTGTGCTGCTGGTGGTTGCCACCCAGGCAAAAGGCAGTGTACTCATTCATCAGAAAATGTTCGAAAGCCGTTTGTTCTTTGTGGACAAGCTGATAGATATGGGAGCGCAAATTATCCTCTGCGACCCGCACCGCGCCGTTGTCATCGGTCACGACCACGGCTTTAAACTACGTGGCGGCAACATGACCTCGCCCGATATCCGTGCGGGCATCGCCCTGCTGATAGCTGCCATGAGTGCGGACGGCATCAGCCGCATCCACAACATAGAGCAGATAGACCGTGGGTATCAGAACATCGAAGGGCGACTGAATGCGCTCGGAGCAAGAATAACAAGAATAGAATAAGATGATAAAGAGAGAAGAAGTATATAAGATAGGTATATTCAACAAGCCCCACGGCATTCACGGAGAACTATCGTTCACTTTTACGGATGACATCTTCGACCGGGTGGAAGCCGAATACCTAATCTGCCTGCTGGATGGTATACTGGTGCCTTTCTTCTTGGAAGAATACCGTTTCCGCTCCGACACCACCGCCCTTGTCAAACTGGAAGGCGTGGACACGACAGAACGCGCCCGCATGTTCACTAATATTGAGGTCTACTTCCCCGTAAAGCATGCAGAAGAGGCAGGACCAGGTGAACTGAGTTGGGACTTCTTCGTCGGTTTTCGTATGGAGGAAGTACATCACGGCACGCTGGGAGAAGTGACGGACGTGGACACATCGACCATCAACACACTGTTTGTGGTAGATTATCAGGGAGAAGAACTGCTGGTGCCGGCACAAGAAGAGTTTATCATAGACATTGACCAGAAGCACAAGGTCATCACCGTAGACCTGCCGGAAGGTTTGATAGCTTTGGACGAAACAGAAGAGGTATGAAAAAGAAACGAAGAAAAGCATTTTGGAGTAACATCAAGTTCAAGTACAGACTGACGATTACGAACGAGAATACCCTTGAGGATATCATCACGTTGCGCGTATCCAAGCTGAACGGACTGTCCGTATTGCTCTCCGTGCTGTTCGTATTGTTTCTCATCGCCTCCCTGATCGTAGCCTTCACCCCGCTGCGCAACTACCTGCCGGGATATATGAACAGTGAAATCCGTGCCCAGGTAGTGGAGAATGCCTTGCGCGTAGATTCCCTCCAGCAACTGGTGAACAGACAGAACCTCTATATCATGAATATCCAGGACATCTTCCAGGGCAAGATAAAGGCAGATACCATACATTCCATCGACTCGTTGACCCACCTGCGCGAAGATTCGCTCATGAACGTACACAACGGGAAGCCGAATTCCGCAAACAGTACGAGGAGACAGAAAAGTACAACCTGACGAGCATCACCGCTCGCCCCGAAATAGACGGACTGATTTTCTACCGCCCCACACGCGGCATGATTTCATCTCCCTTCAATGCCGAAACAAAACACTTCGGCACGGACATTGCCGCCAATCCGGGCGAAAGCGTATTGGCCACCTTAGACGGTACCGTCATACTGAGTACCTACACTGCCGAGACGGGTTATCTGATAGAAATACAGCACAACCAGGACTTCGTGTCAGTCTACAAGCATTGCGGCTCTCTGCTGAAACGGGAAGGAGATGCGGTGAAAGGGGGTGAAGCCATCGCACTGGTAGGAAACACCGGCGAGCTGTCCACCGGTCCCCACCTTCACTTCGAGCTGTGGCATAAGGGCAGGGCCGTAAATCCCGAGCTTTACATCGTATTTTAGTCTCCAAATAGTAAATTGTAAATAGCATAATAGTAAATGAAACAGATTGCCATACTCGGTTCTACCGGTTCCATCGGTACACAAGCGTTGCAGGTCATCGAAGAACATCCCGACCAGTACGAAGCATACGTATTGACCGCCAATAACCGCGTAGAGGAACTCATAGCCCAGGCACGCAGATTCAAGCCTGAGGCAGTGGTAATAGCCAACGAATCGAAATACACGCAACTGAAAGAAGCGCTTGCCGACCTACCTATCAAGGTATATGCCGGCGCAGATGCCCTCTGCCAGATTGTGACCGAAAATCCCATTGATATGGTATTGACCGCCATGGTGGGATATGCAGGCTGAAGCCCACCATGAATGCCATCCGAGCCCGTAAGCCGATAGCCCTTGCCAACAAAGAGACGCTGGTGGTGGCGGGAGAGCTCATCAATAACCTGGCACGCTTCAGCGGTGTCCCCATCCTACCCGTCGACTCCGAGCACTCCGCCGTTTTCCAGTGCCTGGCCGGTGAGATAGGCAACCAAATAGAAAAAGTGATACTGACTGCCTCCGGAGGTCCGTTCCGCACCTGCACTATGGAGCAACTAACAACCGTCACCAAAGCGCAAGCACTGAAACACCCCAACTGGGACATGGGCGCCAAAATCACGATAGACTCTGCTTCCATGATGAACAAAGGGTTCGAGGTAATCGAAGCCAAATGGCTGTTCGGTGTACGTCCCGACCAGATAGAAGTCGTGGTACACCCGCAATCCGTCATCCACTCCATGGTACAGTTTGAGGACGGTGCCGTGAAAGCACAACTGGGAATGCCGGACATGCGCCTGCCCATCCAATATGCCTTCTCCTATCCCGACCGGTTGAAAGCCTCTTTCCCGCGCCTGGACTTCAAGCTGTGCACGGAACTGACGTTCGAGCAACCGGACACCACCCGTTTCCGTAACCTCGCCCTGGCCTACGAAGCGCTACATCGTGCAGGCAATATGCCTTGCATTGTCAATGCCGCCAATGAAGTGGTGGTAGCTGCCTTCCTGCAGGACAAAATTTCGTTCCTTGGCATGAGTGAAGTAATAGAAAAGACCATGTCGCGCGTATCCTACTTACAGAAGCCCACCTATGAAGACTATGTGGCTACGGATGCCGAAGCCCGACGGATAGCAGAAGAGCTGATTTGATAGATACACCGGAATGAAAAGAATTATAAAAAACATCTACTCATTTGATACGTTAAATAAGAAAACGTACCTTTGCGAAAATTATAAAAATCGTAAAACAGCAAATAATTAGATGGAAACATTCTTGATTCGTGCCCTGCAACTCATTATGAGCCTCTCGTTGCTCGTTATTGTTCATGAGGGGGGGCACTTCCTTTTTGCGCGTCTGTTCAAGACGCGGGTAGAAAAGTTCTGCTTATTCTTTGACCCTTGGTTCACATTATTCAAGTTCAAGCCCAAACACAGTGACACGGAATATGGTATCGGGTGGCTACCCTTAGGTGGTTATGTAAAAATAGCAGGTATGATAGACGAATCTATGGATACCGAACAGATGAAGCAACCCATGCAGCCATGGGAGTTCCGTGCCAAGCCGGCATGGCAGCGCCTGCTAATTATGGTAGGCGGTGTATTGTTCAACTTCCTGCTCGCATTGTTCATCTATTCCATGATACTTTTTACTTGGGGCGACGAATATATACCAGTACAAAAAGCCCCATTGGGTATGGATTTTAACGAAACAGCCAAAGCCATAGCTTCCGCGACGGCGATATCCTAATATCTGCCGACGGGGTACCATTCGAACGCTATGACGGCGACCTGCTGACCAGTATTGTCGATGCCCGCCAGGTAAGCGTATTGCGTGACGGGGAAGCTGCTTCAGTCTACATCCCCGAAGACATGATGAACCGCTTGCTGGCAGACAGCGTGCGTTTCGCCAGTTTCCGTTTCCCTTATGTATCGACAGCCTGATTGTAGGATACCCTGCCGCTTCCGCCGGTCTGCAAGTAGGTGACAGCATCACCCACTTGGATGGAAAGTCAATAGCCTACTACGACTTCAAAGAAGAGATGCTGAAGCGCAAGAAAGCCAATGCATCCCATGAGGTAACCTTGACATACGTCCGTAACGGTGTGACAGACACCTTGAGCATGATGACCAATGCCGACTATGAAATAGGCGTAGCAGCACGTACGGCAACCGACAAACTGCTGCCCGTTGTCCGCAAGGAATACAGTTTCCTTTCCTCTTTCCCTGCCGGCGTATCTTTGGGGGTAAAGACTCTGAAAGCTACGTAGGCCAGATGAAATATCTCTTCTCCAAGGAAGGAGCCAAGCAACTCGGAGGTTTCGGAACCATCGGCAGTATTTTCCCCGCCACGTGGGACTGGCACCAGTTCTGGTACATGACGGCATTCCTCTCCATCATCCTTGCCTTTATGAATATTCTGCCCATCCCTGCACTGGACGGCGGACACGTGTTATTCCTCATTTACGAAATCATTGCACGCCGCAAGCCCAGCGACAAGTTTATGGAACGTGCGCAGATGGTGGGCATGTTCCTCTTGTTCGGTTTGCTGATTTGGGCAAACTTCAATGATATACTGAGGTATTTCTTTTAAAGAACAAGACATATAAAAAACGCATCATCCATTCGCGGTAGAACGGATGATGCGTTTGCATCAAACAGATGATGTATTCGGGGCAAGCAGACGATGCGTTTGAACCAAACACATCATCTGTTTTTTCTGTGTCTTATACCAAATGGCCAATCCACTCTTCGCGGTCGCCTGGAAGCAAGTCTATTACCGGAACTTCAACCATTGTATAGCAACCCGGCTGCTGACGCATAGCGGCACGCGCCACACATACCAGCACTTGTGCCGTGAGGGCAGGATTGTTGATACGCATGTTGAACTCAAATAGCTGGTTCTGCGTCTTGCCGGACACACCTTTACGGGTCAGGTTTACCCCATGACCCATATCGAGCAGTGCATCCACACTCGGAACCAATTTTACATGTGTTTCGTCATTCACAAAGTACGGGTCGGCTTTGATGGCTGCAGTCACCTTGTCAAATTCGTAGCCATCCTTCAACTCGATGTACACCATACGACGGTGAATGCCGGTTCCTGTAGGAATAGTCATGGAAAGGGCGGCTTTCACACCTTCGATGGCCTTTACAGCACGGTATGTCCCATGCTCATGCCCGGACCAAAATTAGTATAGGTAATGCCTTTCGGAGCAATGGCTTCCAGCATGGTGCGGACAATGGAGTCACTACCCGGGTCCCAGCCGGCAGAAATGATGGATACCGTATTATGCTTTTTAGCCTCTGCATCCAGTGTGCGGCGCAAGGCAGTGATACCCGTATGGATATCGAAACTGTCCACAGTATGAATGCCTAAAGCAGGATCTCCTTTGCATACTCTTCCACTTTGCGGGTAGGCGTACAAAGGATAGCAACATCCACGCCTTTCAGTTCCTTGATATTCTTCACAACGGGATATGCACTCAGTTCCGCAGGACAGTTTTCAGCTCCGGCACGGCGTACTACACCGGCAATTTCGAAATCGGGAGCTGCTTGCAGGGCTTCGAGCACATAATGCCCGATATTACCATAGCCAACGATGGCTGCTCTTACTTTTTTCATTCTTTTTATGAATTTATTTATCAGTTTTCTACTTTATCGGCGCAAAAGTAAGCATTTTAATTTATTATATCGGCAGAACTCCCTGCTGTTTCACACAGTTTTTCTTTTTTTAGTGAGTGAAAGTCCAATAATAATTCATACATTCGCAGATGATATGTACGCAAGGCACATTTGGGGCCAACAAGCAAAAGAATTATGATAGAATACATCAGAGGCGGAATTGCCGAACTAAGTCCGGCAACCGCAATAATAGACTGCAACGGACTGGGATACGGCGTCAATATTTCATTGAATACGTATGCCGCCATCCAGGGCAAGAAAGAATGCAAACTATATATATACGAAGCTATCCGTGAAGACGCCTATGTCCTCTACGGGTTCGCTGACAAGCAGGAACGCGAACTATTCCTGTTGCTCATCTCCGTTTCAGGCATCGGCGGAAATACAGCTCGCATGATTCTCTCGCACTCTCGCCATCCGAACTGATAAATGTCATCAGCACGGAAAACGCCACTCTACTGAAAACAGTCAAGGGTATCGGCTGAAAACAGCCCAACGGATAATTGTGGATTTAAAAGACAAAATCAAGACCGGCAGCGTTGTAGCCGGCAACGCAGGACCATAGGTACACTGGTATCGGCAGCCAACGCACAAGTACAAGAAGAAGCCGTAGCCGCCCTTACCATGCTGGGCTTTGCACAAGCCCCTCACAAAAAGTAGTGCTTGCCATTTTGAAGGAAGAACCAAGCGCACCGGTGAACAAGTCATCAAATTGGCATTAAAAAGACTATAATATTTATCTAAAACAAACAAATCATGACAACAATCAACATGCAATATTGGTTGGGGGCCAATGAACGCACCCACGTACTGCCAACGGACAAATGGTACCTCGACTTTGCCACAAGCATCCTGCCCCTCGTCAAGACCTCTCCCTTGTTCAACAAGGAAGACCTGCGTACCCAAATTGACGCAGCCATCTCCCTCGGCATGTACTTTCAAGATGCCATTGCCCAAAGCGGAGGCTGGAAACTTTTCTCCGAAGCCTTTCAAGGATATACGGAACTTACCTGCCGTTCTATCCACTGGGTGACGATTATACGCCCGATGAAATAAATCAGGAAGACATTGCATTCGTACTGTGGACATTGAAATCACAATTTAGTATTTTTGACAAGGAATACACCTTGTTCAGTCCTTATGACAAAGACCTGCTTGCATTAAGCCAAAGCGCCTATGACTGATGGATGCACGTTTCGAAGAAGCTCCCATCAGCGAGGGAGAATCTTCCTTCCTTTGGGTAATGGGACTTGATTTACTGGATATGCCCATTACTCCGCTGCCGGAAGTCACTCCGGAAACCAAACTGAGTAAAGATGCCGCCCGCTGTCTGGAATACAGCCAGGGGAAACCGCTGCTATACTTCACCGATTACAAGGAGCTTTGCACTTTCTTTGTCGATGTCTTGGGATGGGAAAACAAACGGTCCGCACTATTGCCCGACCTGGAATACCAAAAAGAGTTCGTGATTTATGCCAACGCCAAAGGTATGCTCGTAGCCCACAACGTGGCCGCCTATTTCTGTGAAGAACATAACCCGATGTACGATGCCAAACGCGCTGCTGCAGAGGGTTACAAGATGTTCTGCCAACCCGGAGAGTGTCCGTTCGACCTGCTGAAATACGGAATGGCCAAAGGAATTCTACCCGATGTGGAACTTCCCTTCCTGAAAGGAAAAGAAACACTGCATCAATATTGGGACTTTATAGCCCGCTACTACTTATGTGAATATTATGAAGGCGAGTAACCATTCCGGCATAAAGCCCAAACGGAGCAACAAGGCCAAGCCAACCGGAAAACGGATTGGTAAATCCAAACCTTCGAAAGCGAATAATCAGCTTAACAGAAGGGTAAAATAATTGAAAATGGATAATGGAAAAATAAACAGTGCAGCGTATTTATTGAAACCGCATGGCAATTTTCCATTATCCATTATCAATTTTCAAAGTTCCACAATCTCTTCCTTACACAACGTCAGTTTCTCCACTCCTTCCGCTGTTACAACCCAAGAGTTTTCGATACCGACGGACCAATGCCTGGCAAAACAATCTTCGGTTCCAAAGCAAAGACCATGCCCGGTTCCAGCTCCTGCTTCATGCGTGGAGCCAGCACCGGCATTTCATTGATTTCCAGTCCGATGCCATGACCGATAAACTTGGCTTTTTGAGTGGCTCCCATAAAGTTGTCGGCAAAGCCCGCTTTGGTGACAATATCGATAGCGAGATTGTAAAGGTCCTCACAAACAGCACCCGGTTTCGCTTTTTCTACAACAGCCTCTTGTATGTCCAGGCAAACCTGATGGGCAACAGATGCCTTTTCCGGCAACTTTCCGATAGAGAATACACGGCTCATGTCGCCATATAGCCATAGAAGTTACCCCCCATATCAACCATAAAGCTCTGGCCGGGTTGCAACAGTGCACCGTTCACACTGATAGGCAGTGACGGGTCAAGTCCTTCGCCTCCCAGAGCAAAATCATAGGGGGCAGGCGCAGTGGCATTGTCTCCTGCCAGCAGACTTCCCATAAAAATCTCCATACTTTGTCCGAAGGTACGGAAAATGCCCAGACAACCTTCCAGGCGCATCAGGCGCTCTATTTCGATGGATAACTGGCAGTCTGTCA
>ENA-OQAA01001177-OQAA01001177.1-human-gut-metagenome-genome-assembly--contig:-NODE-1177-length-14232-cov-3.802410_pt1 | contig 14232 bp, 16 predicted proteins | sample MGYA00242489_ERZ504515 | MGnify/ENA primary metagenome ERZ504515 (study PRJEB26092, sample SAMD00036237) | human gut metagenome | host: Homo sapiens | study: EMG produced TPA metagenomics assembly of...
ACTGCTTATAAAACATTACAAAGAGACATATATTAAGACAAAGTACATATGGGAAAATATATGAAGAAAAGAGAAAGGTTTTGGATTCCCGGTTTTCTGATGTTATTTTTTGTACCTATATTGGAGTCATGGCAGTCAATGGAGTGGAGGCTGCAATTATAAACAGAACTCCCCAACCGGAAGAATATATTCCTCTTATTCTTTCCCTGCAGATTCCGGATGATTATGAAAAAGAAGCAGTAAAGGCACAGGCGGTTATAGCCAGAACAAATTTTTTCAGGAAGATTCAGGAGAAAAATATTTCCGATGTGCTGGGAGAGATCAGCGGAGAAATAAAAAAAGAAAAAACTGCGTGTTTTTTCCGGAAAAAATCTATGAAAAAGCGGCTGAAGAGACCCGGGGGCAGGTGCTGATATCAGAGGGTGAACTGAAACTTGTTCCCTATCATGAGATCAGCAACGGTCAGACAAGGGATGGAACACAGGCCTTTCATGACCAAGAATATTCTTATCTGAAATCTGTAGACAGCAGCGGAGATAAAAATTCTCCATTTTATTTAAACAGTACATATATACCGGAACAGCAAATGCCTTCTGAATTGAATATAGAGCAAAGAGACGCCAGCGGGCATGTGGTAAGCCTTCTGGCAGATGAGGATATTTTGGAGGGAGAGGCCTTTGCACAGGGAATGGGACTTTCCTCTTCGGATTTTAGTATTCAGAAGGTGGGGGGAGAGTTTCGGTTCCTCTGTAAAGGAAGAGGACACGGACTGGGATTTTCCCAATATGGAGGAAATCAGCTTGCCAGGGAGGGAAAAAACTGGAAAGAAATTCTGGAAACATATTTTCCTGCAATGGAAGTTGCTGCATATGAAGAATAAAATTCCGGGAATAACGGCAAATGTTCATATACTGAAAGCTGTCGCCTGCTTTTCTCTGTGTGCTGTATGTACACAGGAAAGGAAGCCCTTGGTGTTGGCTGCAGATTCTATTGTACGAAATTCTGTATTTAATCATTGACAGATAAATGGGTAAATGAAAGATCTGTCAATGATTAAAATTTACAAAAGTATTATAGATACCGTTGAGGTATGGAGACAGACGCTTCTTTTTTTGTCTGTATTATGTGATATTGGATATTTGTTCATTTATAACACTAAAAGTGAATAGACTCAGGTATTCTGGACACCATATAAATACAGAAATGATTATAAGCAGAGGTGAAAGGAATATGACAAAAAACAGAATTGTAAAGTATGCCACAAACACAGCCCTTTTAGCAGTTCTGGCTGCAGCCGGAATTGGAGCTTATCAGCTTGGTACATCAAAACCAGAGGAAAATATCCAGGAAGAACAGGAATTTGTGGAAATGGAACAAAGTACAGAGGAAGAACCCATGGTAGATGTGGGAACTACTGAGGTAGAAGCGGATATGGAAAATACATCCGGAGATCTGGCAGGAACAGAAATGGAAGACGGAGCTAACGGAAATGAGGAAGAGCCTTTACAGGAAGAAACCGCTGTGGAGGAAAACGGTCAGCAGCCGGAGGATGGAACTTTTGCTCAATCAGAAGAAAATACAGTAACAGATGCAGCGGCAGGCGCAGTAGAAGCCCCGGTACTGAATTTTTCGGAAGAAACACAAATGGAATGGCCGGTAAATGGAAATATCCTGCTTGATTATAATATGGATCAGACTGTATATTTTCCAACTCTCGACCAGTATAAATTAAGTCCTGCTATTGCAGTGCAGGCGGCTGAGGGGGCTCCGGTGCTGGCTTCTGTGCCCGGAACAGTATATTCGATCGAAGAAAATGCACAGACAGGAACAACAGTGACAATGGAAATAGGAAGCGGCTATCAGGCCGTATACGGGCAGCTTAAAGACCTTGCAGTAGAAGAGGGAGCCACAGTGGATAAAGGTACTGTAATCGGCTATATTGCAGCTCCTACCAAGTATTACAGTGAAGAAGGAAGTAATCTTTATTTTGCAATGAAAAAGGACGGAGAACCGGTTGATCCGATCGCCTATCTTCCAGAATAAAAATAAGAGATACTGTTCTGTTTTCTATGGAACTGTTCACAAAAAATAAGAAACAACGTATAATAAAAGCAGGTGGGAACAAAAATCCGCAGTCGGCAGTTCTCCTACCTGCTTTTTATCTTTCTGTGATATACTTTGTCCGGCCGGCTGCTTTTATATAGATTCGGGGATGACTGTTGGAATAGAGCGACAGTTATCCTTTACATATACCTGGATGGAGTGAAAAAAATGAATTACACATATATGGTGCAGTGTGCAGACGGAAGCCTTTATACAGGGTGGACAAACTCTCTGGAAAAACGTCTGAAGGCTCACAATGAGGGAAAAGACGGGGCTAAATATACAAAGGCAAAGCGTCCGGTACACCTTGCATATTATGAGGGTTTTGCTACCAGAGAAGAGGCCATGAGACGCGAATGCGAAATAAAAAAGCTTACCAGAAAGCAGAAAGATGCTTTGAGAAATTTTTAGAAATGATATTGTGTATAAGATAAGCAAGGCAAGAAAGCGGCCAAAGGTATTTAAGATATCTGCACGATGTGCAGATGTCTTAAACGGGATATGCCGTAATAAAAACAGCCATTTGTCTGATAAAAGCTGTCTGTCAGACAAATGGCTATGGGGTTTATATTGGCATGGTGGCAATAAAGAAATACATTACAATAAAATGGCAGGCGCTTCCAAGCATAATAAACACATGAAAGATTTCATGAGAACCAAAGTTTTTATGTCGGGCATTGAAGATCGGAAGCTTTAATCCATAAATAATACCGCCAATGGTATAAATGATTCCTCCGGCCAGAAGCCAGTTAAAGCCTGCTCTGGGAAGCGCATGGAAGATTGGCACAAAAGCAAGGACACAGAGCCATCCCATTCCAATGTACAGAACAGAGGAAACCCATTTCGGACAGTTGATCCACAGTGCTTTCAGAAGGATTCCCACAATGGCTATTGTCCATACAAGACCGCAGAGAATATAGCCGATCTTATTGTGAAGTGCAATGAGACATACAGGTGTATAGCTTCCGGCGATCATAATAAAAATCATCATATGATCTATTTTGCGAAGTCTGCGGTTTACTTTTTCTGAGGAGTCTACAGAGTGATAAACGGTACTTGCTGTATAGAGAAGGATCATTGTCAGTATAAATACTGCAAGAGCAGTAATGTGCAGAGTATCTTCAGTCCGCGCTGCTTTTATGAGAAGCGGAGCCGCTCCCGCTGCCGCAAGAAGTACGGCTATGCCGTGGGTGATAGCGCTCCATGGATCTTTCAGTTTCAATTTCATGTAAATCGCCTCCTGATTTAAGTATAACCTAGATGTTTTAAGAAGTAGTATTTAAAACTACATATTAAGCATATGACAACTATATTACAAACATACATAAAAGTAAAGGGATTTTACAGAATTTTAATATTTTTTGATTATCAAAGTAAGTTTCATGGAATATAGTATAGCCCGGACAGAATCGTTTTTACGTTCTTTTTTAATCAAAGCAGAAGATTTACCAGATAAAGACGAGGCTTTCGTAAGGCGGTTGGAGTTAATTTCCGTCACTGAGCAGAGTGTTTGATCTGAAGGAGAGATTTTGCGAATGGCGGATAATAGATACACGAACCGTGTAGGAAACGTAGAGTGTCGCAGATGTTGTCATTCGTGCTGACAGTGTAAAGAGAAGGTGTATGAAAAAAGTGTCAACGATTACTTGACAGTAACTATAGAAAGAATACAGAAAAAATCAGGGTGGTAATGATAAAGGCAATTTGATAGAATGATAAAATAAAGGAAAAGTCCGTATATTTCAGATGATGTTTTGTAAAGACGGGCGAAAGGTACGGGAGGTATCATGAATATTAATGAGATTGCCTGGCTTGCCGGAGTATCCAGAACAACAGTATCCAGATATCTGAACAACGGTTATGTCAGCGAAGAAAAAAAGGAAAAAATCAGGAAAGTGATTGAGGAGACAGGGTATCAGCCGTCAACTCAGGCGCAGATGCTTCGTACAAAGAAAACAAAGCTGGTAGGAGTTGTACTGCCTAAAATCAATTCAGACACGATCAGCCGCGAGGTAGCAGGAATCAGTGATGTTCTTGCAAAAAGAGGGTATCAGATCATTCTTGCAAATACAAATAATGATATTGAGGAGGAACTGAAGTCTCTGTCTCTTTTCAGGGACAATCAGGTGGACGGAGTGATTTTTATTGCCACCATGTTTACCAGAAAGCATAAACAGATGCTGAAGGAATACAAAGTTCCCATTGTAATTCTGGGACAGTGGCTGGAGGGATATCCCTGCGTTTATCAGGATGATTATTATGCTTCTTATATGATAACAGAAAAACTTCTGGAAAAAGGTCAGAACGCGGCATATATCGGGGTTACAGACAGAGACGAAGCAGTTGGAGCAAAACGGCGCAAAGGATTTGAGGCTGCTCTTCATAAGAAAAAGGTTCCTGTTGTGCCCGAGCGAATGAAAATCGGCAATTTTACCATGGAATCAGGATATGAGTGTGCAAAAGAGCTTTTGCAGCAGACCCCTCTTATTGATTCTCTGATCTGCGCCACAGATACAATGGCTGTGGGGGCAATTACCTGTATAAAGGAACTGGGGCTGAGAATTCCGCAGGATATACAGGTTGTGGGAATTGGAGACAGTTCTTTTGGCAAAATAATTGAACCAAAGCTGACAACTGTACATTTTTTTTATAAAACAAGCGGTATGGAGGCAGCATCTATGCTTGCAGATCTGATGGAAAACGAAGAAGGAATCAGAAAAGAAATTAAAATGGGATGTGAAATCGTTCTCAGAAATTCACATAGAGAAAACTGAATGATGTAAGAAAATTCTCAAAAGCAGGGAGAGTCTGGGTAAACAAAGCCAGATCTTCCTGCTTTTATTTGCCAGGAAAGCAGCATATTTTGTACGGACTTTTCCGGTCAATAAAAGCGCTTCATTTTGTTTTTTACCGGGAAAAGAACGGATATTTTGGTGATTATATACAATTTTTGTCATGGAGATTTATTGGTTTTTACGGCTTTACAATCAGAGAATACAGGAATATAATAAAAACAAGATATGAGAACGATTCCATATAATAAACGTATATAAAACAGAAAAAATTGACAGAATATAAAGAGATTTATATGGAAACGATAACATAATAAAAAGGAGGAAGTTATGGACTACAGAAAAACGGCCCGGGAAATTTATGAGCATGTAGGAAAAAAGGAAAACATTATTTCAGCAGCTCACTGCGCTACCCGTCTCCGGCTTGTAATTGCAGACAATGAAAAAGCAGATAAGGATGCAGTAGAAAATATCAATGGAGTAAAAGGCGTATTTTTTGCACAGGGACAAATGCAGATCATTCTGGGTACAGGAGTTGTAAATAAGGTTTATGATGAGTTTATCCAGATTGCAGGAATTTCTGAAAGCAGCAAGGAGGAGCTGAAGCAGGTGGCTGCTTCCAGAGCGAATCCATTTCAGAGACTGATAAAGACTCTGGGAGATATCTTTGTTCCTATTATTCCCGCCATTGTTGCAAGCGGTTTCCTTATGGGCATTATGGAAGCCTTAACTTTATGGTCAATAACGGATATCTGAATATTGATACCAGTGGTTCTATTTATACGTTTGCACAGCTGTTCAGCAATACTGCCTATACTTTTCTGCCTATTCTGATTGCTTACAGCGCCGGAAAGGTCTTTGGAGCAAATCCATATCTGGCAGCAGTAATTGGAATGATCATGATTCATCCGAATCTTCAGAATGCATGGACAGTTGCTACAGAAGGTGTTCAGGCAACCCAGAAAGTGTGGTTCGGGCTTTACTCTATTGACATGGTTGGATATCAGGGTCATGTGATCCCTGTTGTGATCGCAGTATGGGTACTGGCTCAGATTGAGAAAAAGCTTCATAAAATAGTTCCTGCAATGCTGGATCTTTTTGTGACACCTCTGGTAAGTGTTTTTGTAACAGGATATCTGACCTTATCTATTATAGGCCCGATTTTTGTAACCATTGAAAACGGACTTCTGGATGGTATACAGTATCTGATCGCACTTCCTTTTGGAATCGGAAGCTTTATTATGGGAGCTTTTTATGCGCCTACAGTTGTGGCAGGCGTTCATCATATGTACACAATCATTGACCTTGGACAGATTGCAAAATTTGGAATGACTTTCTGGCTGCCACTTGCTTCCGCGGCAAATCTGGCACAGGGCGGAGCAGCGCTGGCGGTAGCATTGAAAACAAAAGATCAGAAAATTAAGTCTATGGCAGTTCCGTCTGCGCTCAGCGCATGTATGGGAATCACAGAACCTGCGATTTTTGGTGTAAATCTCCGCTTTGGAAAGCCCTTTGTTATGGCATGTATCGGAGGCGCATGCGGCGCTTTATTTGCCTCTGTAACAGCACTGGGGGCAACCGGAACAGGAGTTACCGGTATTTTCGGTATTCTTCTTTGTCTGAATCAGCCTTTGTCTTATCTTCTGATGATGGCGATTTCCATAGGAGTGGCTTTTGTTCTTACATGGATGTTTGGATATAAGGATTCTGTTTCCGAAACCTGTCAGGAAGCGGAAAAGGAAAAACTCAGGGAGAAAAGCTGAGGCTGAAAAATTGGAAATCCAGGAATCCGTAACGGGAGAAATTCTTCTGGACAGTCATATGGAGGGCGAGGCCATTCCGATGAGTGAAGTAAAAGATGAAACCTTTGCAGCAGAGGTTTTGGGAAAGGGAATTGCCATTATTCCCAAAAAAGGAGAAGTAACAGCGCCGTGCGACGCTGTTGTGGAAACTGTTTTTGCTACCAGACACGCTATAGGACTGAAAGCAGATCATGGAGTGGAAATTTTGATCCATGTTGGAATTAATACAGTAGAGCTTGGCGGAAAATTTTATACCTCACATGTAACAGAGGGAGATCGTGTAAGGACCGGACAGGTTATGCTTACATTTGATATGGAAAAAATCAAAGAGGCTGGCTATGATGTGACAACGCCAATGATCGTAACAAATTCAGATGATTATCAGGAAATAAGAATTTTAAAAACAGGAAATGTAACAAAGCAGGATGCGGTACTGGAGATAAAAGGATCATGAGTGCATTAACAAAGGTTTTTACAGACGAAATCAGAAAAATTGAAGAAACCCACTGGGCAGAGATGGTCAGTAAGCCATACCGGCTTACGCATCATCTGATGCCCCCATGCGGCTGGCTGAATGATCCAATGGCCTCAGCTGGTATCAGGGCAGATATCACGTATTTTTTCAGTATTCTCCTTTTGAGGTAAAGGGCGGGCTGAAATTCTGGGGACATTACTCCAGTGAGGATCTTATCAACTGGACATATGAAGGTGTTTCCCTTTATCCTGACAGTCCGGCAGACTGCCATGGTGTCTATTCCGGTTCTGCTTTGGCAGAAGAAGAAACTCTGCATTTATTTTATACAGGAAACGTAAAGCTGGACGGGGATTATGATTATATTAACAACGGACGCTGCGCTAATACGCTTCATGTGGAAAGTAAGGACGGCATAGAGTTTGGGATAAAGGAAAATGTGATTCCCTGTACTCAGTATCCTGAGGATTACACCTGTCATATCCGTGATCCCAAGGTATGGAAGGAAGGCGACAGATACAGAATGGTTCTTGGGGGAAGAAGGAAGGATGATCACGGAGCTGTTTTACTTTATTCTTCCCGGGATCTGAAACAGTGGAATCTGGACGGGGAACTTACCACAGAAGAAAAATTTGGCTACATGTGGGAATGTCCGGACATGTTTGAACTGAGTGGGAATGAAATCCTTTCTGTATCGCCTCAGGGTGTGGAACGAGAGGAATACCGTTATCAGAATATCTACCTTTCCGGATATTTTATTTTAAGAGACGGCAAAGTATTCAAAGAAGATTTCCGGGAATGGGATATGGGCTTTGATTTTTATGCGCCTCAGACTTTTGTGGATAAAAAAGGAAGAAGAATACTGATTGGCTGGATGGGAATGCCGGATGCGGAAGAAGAGTATGTAAATAATACGCTGGAGGAAGGATGGCAGCATTGTCTGACAGTTCCAAGAGAACTGAAATACTGTAACGGAAAAGTATATCAGTATCCTGTAGAAGAGCTGATGAATCTTCGGCGCTGGAAAAAAAAGCTTTGTGACGCAGACAGAGAAACAGAGACAGACGGCGCGTTTGATCTGGAACTTCAGGTTCAGAAAGGCCCTGCGAAAGTAGTTCTTGCAGATATTTTTAAGCTGGAATACAGGGACGGAATTCTGGTTCTGGAAATGGATCAGCAGGCAGGGGCAGGCCGCCGAACAAGAAAAGCCTGTATTGAAGAATTGAGGAGTATTCGAATACTTGCAGATACCTCTGCAGCAGAAATTTATGTGAATGAAGGAGAAGTGGTTTTCTCCGTAAGATTTTATGGAAAAGGAACAAAGCACAGGCTGAAAATAGAGGCGGAAGGATTCAGGGGAGGAATCTGGAAGCTGGAAAAAATGAGCATTACAAGATGTTTATAATGGATTGACATTGTTTTTCAGATTTTGTATAATAGCCAGAGTTAAATAATTATGAAGGCAGGTATGTTGATGTCGGCAGTGTCTTGTAAAGACTGATAAACAATTGCATAGAAAAAGGATACACGCAGAACGTGTTTTATTTGTGTACCCTTTTTTCGGTATTCAGGATACCGGTTGTTTTTGCCTGCTGACAGCAGATATACGGAACATATGGATTTTCAGATAAATTTTGTATGCACAGTCCGGAGTATATTTCCGGAGAGATTTTTATACACAAAATTTATTTCTGATAAAAGAAATTCAGACGCAGTTTTTGTCAGTACAGGCAGAGACTGCGTTTTTGTATACGCTTTTAGCACGTTTTAAATATCTACGCATCGTGCAGACATCCTGAATTGCTCAGTCTTTACACAGGGTATTTTTTGATTTATAAAGCTTTCATAATTAAGGAGAACCGATTATCGTGATAAAAACAGAACATATTTTAGAATTTGATAAAATAAAAGAAACCTGGAAAACTTTTGCGCTGACAGAAAGTGCCAGAACAGAAATTGAAAAAACAGAGCCAATGATGTCAGAAAGAGAGGTTGCTGCCCGGCTGAGAGAAACCTCTGAAGCAAAGAATATGATAGAAAAGTTCGGACAGCCTCCGCTGGCAGCCATGAGTAATATCCGGGAATGGATGCATATTGCGGAAACAGGTGGCTGTCTTACACCGGAACAGCTTGAGGAAGCAGAAAAAGCTCTTGTGGCAGTAGAGCGGATGAAAAAATATCTCTGCCAGGGAAAAAACTATCATATTCCTCTGGCATTTTATGAGGAAAATCTATATAGCTTTGAGGATATCAGGGAGCCATCAGCCAGCAGATCCGGGGCGGTCAGGTATGCGACGGAGCATCACGTACGTTAAAATCCTGCAGACAGGACATTGAAAAAGAAGAACGAACCATGAGAGAAAAGGCAGACAATGCGCTCCGGGCAAACAAATCCTGTATGGCAGACAGCTTCAGCACTTTGCGAAATGGGCATATCTGCATTCCGGTAAAATCAGAGTTTAAAAGCAGGATCAAGGGAAATGTTATCGATCGTTCCGCAACCGGAAGTACAGTATTTATAGAGCCGACAGCAGCAGCCCGCCACTATGATGCACTTCAGCTTCTTTACATTGAGGAAGAAAATGAGGTACGCCGGATTCTTTATGCACTTACGGATATGCTTTATCAGCAGAAAGAAGTAATTGAACAGGATCTGTGCATGATAGAAAAAATGGATTTTATTTTTTCCAAAGCAAAGCTCAGTCTGGAGTATGACGCACAGAGCCGGTTATCAATACAGAGAGGCGGATCGTAATCAAGGACGGACGGCATCCCCTTATGGATAAAAATATCTGCGTTCCCCTGCAGTTTTCTGTTGGAAACGGAGTGAATGGAATTGTGATCACGGGACCGAATACAGGCGGAAAAACCGTGGCCTTGAAAACAGTAGCTCTGAACTGTATGATGGCTCAGTCTGGGCTTCACGTAACCTGCAGACAGGCAGAAATCTGTATGAACAGTAATTTCCTCTGTGATATCGGGGACGGACAGAATCTGTCAGAAAATCTTTCTACATTTTCTGCTCATATAGCCAATGTTCTGGACATACTGAAAAAAGCCGGAAGGGAAAGCCTGGTGATCATGGATGAACTGGGATCGGGTACAGATCCGGCCGAGGGAATGGGAATTGCAGTTGCAATTCTGGAAGAACTGAGAAACAGTGGAGCGCTTTTTCTGGTAACAACGCATTATCCGGAGGTAAAACAGTATGCAGATCGGACAGAAGGCATTCAGAATGCAGAATGACTTTTAACCGGGAAACCCTGAAGCCGGAATATCAGCTGGTGATCGGTGAGGCAGGAGAAAGCTGCGCTTTTTATATTGCAGGAAAAATGGGAATGCCGGAGCATATGATTAAAAATGCCGCTATGGCTGCATATGGAAAGGATGAGCTTCCTGAGGATCTCAGAAACCTGACATCGGGAAATCAGTTAAAAAAAGAACGTACAGAAGGTATTCAAAAGCAGAAAAATATTTTGTCCACAGCAAAAGCAAAGTTTCATCCCGGGGACAGTGTTATGATCCTGCCGGATAAAAAAATCGGTATTGTCTGCCAGCCGGAAAATGAAAAGGGCGTTTTAAGAGTTCAGCTTCCGGGCAAGAAGATTTATATTAATCACAAAAGAGTGAAGCTTGTGGTTGCAGCAGAAAAACTTTATCCGGAGGACTATGATTTTTCTATTATATTTGATACAGTAGAAAATCGAAAGCTCCGTCATCAGCTGGATCGTGGAAAGATGATAGAAAAAGAAATTACATTAGAGTAAATGCATAAAAATCCTCCATTTACAGATACTATTTCCAGAATCGGAAAGTACAGTAAACGGAGGATTTTATATGAAAGCTACGGGAATCGTAAGGCGTATAGATGACCTGGGCAGAGTGGTGATACCTAAGGAAATACGCAGAACATTAAGAATAAAAGAAGGAACTCCACTGGAAATTTTTACAGACAGAGAGGGAGAGATCATCCTGAAAAAGTATTCTCCTATTGGTGAACTCAGTACGTTTGCCAGAGAGTATGCAGAGGCTCTGGCACAGACAACAGGAGTTCTTGTCTGCATTACCGATCACGATCAGGTTGTGGCGGCTGCGGGACATGGAAGCAGAGAAATTGCAGGAAAAGAGATCAGCCGGCCTCTGGAGAAAGTTATTGCGGATAGGGAAGGCAAGTGTTTTAATCCTGGAGAAAAAGGAAAAGTTCCTGTTACAGACAGTCAGAAAGAAATTTTATATGCGCAGATCATTCAGCCGATCATTTGCGCCGGAGACGCCATAGGAGCAGTTATTCTTATTGGCAAAAGTGAAAAGGATATGTTTGGAACCCCGGAGAAAATGCTGGTACAGACAGCGGCAGGATTTCTGGGAAGACAGATGGAGCAGTAAAAAAAGAGTTATTTTGTCACTGATACAGGCATAGAAAAACCACCCTCAGGGTATCATATCATAACTTTGACCAGTGATATGATACCTTCAGTCTGGGTGGCATTTTCTATGCTAAACAATACTACAGGTCAACCCCCTTGTGGGCGGTTGTTTCCTCTATGGGTTCAATATAACATATCTGAAAAGAAAGTACAAGAGTGATTTCTCAGCACTTCTCAGCAATTTCATAGATCAGCTTTTCAGTATCCTCCCATCCAAGGCAGGGATCGGTGATGGAGCAGCTGGAATCATATGATCGCTGATATCCTGGCGGCCTTCTAAGAGATAGCTTTCGATCATAACACCCTTTACAAGCTTTTTCAGGTCGGAATTGTAATTGCGGCTGTGGAGAACCTCACTGACAATACGGATCTGTTCTTTATACTGTTTGCCGGAGTTGGAGTGGTTGACGTCAACAATAACAGCCGGATTTTTGAGATTCCACTGATTATATAATTCTGCAAGGCGTACAAGCTCTTCATAGTGATAATTTGGCTGAGTCTGGCCGAATTTATTTACGCCGCCTCTGAGGATGGTGTGGGCAAGCTCGTTTCCGCTGGTAGCAACATCAAATCCCCGGTAAATAAAATGGTGGGAATGCTGGGCAGCGGTAACGGAGTTTAACATAACAGAAAGATCTCCGCTGGTAGGATTTTTCATTCCCACAGGGATATCCATTCCACTTGCAGTAAGGCGGTGCTGCTGGTTTTCTACAGAGCGGGCGCCGATAGCTTCATAAGACAGAATATCGTCCAGATAGCTGCGATTTTCAGGATAAAGCATTTCGTCTGCGGTAGAGAGTCCGGTTTCTGCCAGCACACGGATATGCATTTTGCGGATGGCAATGATGCCTGCCAGGAGATCAGGAGCCTTGTCCGGTTCCGGCTGATGGAGCATGCCTTTGTAGCCGTCGCCTGTGGTGCGGGGCTTATTGGTATAGACTCTCGGAATGATCATCAGTTTATCGGAAACCTGGTCGTTTACTTTTTTGAGACGGTTTGCGTATTCGCATACAGTATCTTCGTTGTCTGCAGAGCAGGGACCGACCAGAACAACAAATTTATCAGACTCTCCGGTAAAAATTTTGCGGATCTCGCTGTCTCTCAGAGATTTTACTGATCTGAGCTCATCCGTTAAGGGATACTGTTCCTTCAGCACATCAGGTAAAGGAAGCTGGTGGTTGATGTTCATTGACATGATAGATTTCCTCCGTAAGTAGATTAGTTATAAAATAGTTAACTGCAGATAAGCTGCAAAGTGTTTTATTGTTACAGTTCACATGGCATTTGACCAAGTTGCTGTGAAGGTCATGAACAGTAAGGTTTTGTTTGCAGCAGCAATTAAAATATGTTCTACATTATTTTCATAAAAAATTCAGTCTGCAGGGTTTCGGATTTTTAATAAAATGTGGGAAAACCTGCGGGACAGTACTGTGTAAACAACAGTGGAAACTTTTATTTACGAAACATTCACAGTATATCACTTTAAATTGGAAAAGTCCACCGGATTTTCAAGCATATGATATTCTTCCAGGGTCAGACCGGTCAGTGAAAGATAAGAGGCAAGAGATCTGGTTACATAGCGGATATGCCAGGGTTCCCATGGAATACCGGTGATATGTTCTTTATTTTTGGGATATCGTATAATAAAACCAAAAAGCGCGGCATGGCGATTCAGCCAGATTCCCTCTTTTGTTTCTGCAAAGGCTTCAGTCAGCTCCATTTGTACTGCAGGACAGGACATGTCCAGCGCAAGACCGCTCTGATGCTCACTGGAGCCCGGAGGCGCCACATAAGAATCACCTGTAAAGAGTTCTTTCTGACGCCTGTAAGAACGGTAACCGGAGATACAGTACAGATTCAGTCCCTCGGAGCGGCTGCGTGTGATCAGCTCAAGAGCGGAGCGGGCTGTTTTTTCTTCCAGAAGACGCTTAGGCTCTCCGGGAACAGCATCAAAGGGCAGTCCGATATCAACCAGATGCTCCGGTATAAAATCTTCAGGAAGCGGATGCTTCCTGTTAATGAGAATCGTGTAATCTTTGTCCATAAAAATCCCCTTACCTTTTATGATATGAAAGGCAGGGAGGGGATATGCCCTTTAATCAAGGGCCTTTTCGCTCATTTCCTCCAGAAGATTTTTTTTCAGATCATAGAGCTTCTGAGAAAGATCTACATAAACTTTCTGGGGGTTGACCAGACGGCGGGATTCATCCCAGAGAGTTTCCTGCTCCTTCTGGCAGTATTTGCGAAGCTCCATAACTTCAGGCGAGGTGTAAATCCGTTTTCCCTCCCGGATCACCGGGATAAGAAGTTCACGAAGCTCATAGGTACCGCCCAGAACCTTTGTCTTTTTCCAGGTATCCACCGGATCAAAGATGATCATCGTTTCTTCCGGGTCAAAAATCTCATCAGCCAGACAGATCAGGTCGGCCTTGATCTTTCCGGTTTTTTTGCTGTAAATACGATAAACAGTTTTATCTCCGGGATTTGTTACCTTTTCTGTATTTTCGGAAAGCTTGATTTGGGTATAAAAGTATTACTGTCAGTGTCTTTTACTGCAGCGAGCTTGTAACTCCGCCAAAAGCCGGGTTGCCTTGCTGGTGATCCAGATTTGGTTCCTACGCCCCAGGAATTGACTT